>Ga0209415_10006328_pt1 | contig 21094 bp, 18 predicted proteins | sample PeaSoiSIISIP2007_FD_187696 | JGI IMG/M metagenome (GOLD analysis project Ga0209415, IMG submission 187696) | Peat soil microbial communities from Weissenstadt, Germany - SII-SIP-2007 (SPAdes) (version 2) | ecosystem: Environmental > Terrestrial > Soil > Wetlands > Peat | place: Germany...
TCGGGGAAGATCTTCTCGCCCCCCGAGTTGATGCACACCGACCCCCGGCCCAGCAGGTGGATGGTGCCGTCGGCGTCCACCTGGGCGTAGTCGCCGGGGATGGAGTAGCGCACGCTGCCGATCGTCTTGAAGGTGCGGTCCGACTTCTCCTCGTCCTTGTAATAGCCGAGCGGGTTGCGCCCGCCGAGCGCCAGCACGCCGACCTCGTCGGAACCCGCCGCCACCTCCCGGCCGTCCTCGGTCAGCACCTTGACGTCGGGCCCCAGGGTGAACGACGCCGTCTTGGCCGCCGCGCCGCCGCCCGAGACGGACATGCCCATGCCGAGGGCCTCCGACGAGCTGAACGCGTCGGCCAGGATCATGGTGCCGTGGTGGGCGAGCAGGCGCTCCTTGACGAGCTCACTCCACATCGCCCCCGACGAGATGATCATCATGAGCGAGCTCAGGTCCCACTTCCCCGGGTTCTCGTCGAGCGCGGCCAGGAGCGGACGCGAAAAGGGGTCACCCACGATCACGAGACCGTTGACCTTCTCGCGCTCAATCGTGTCGAGCATCTCGACGGGGTCGTACTTGCGGCTCTCGAGCAGGCACACCCGTCCGCCCTCGGCCAGGGTGGTGTTCGCCGTGAAGCCGCCTGTCCCGTGCATGAGCGGGCAGGCCGGCATCAGCGTCACCCCGGTCTGGCCCGTCGCCAGCGCGGCGCGCACGCCGTCCAGCCCGCCGTCGACGTCGTAGTGGCGCACGCCGCCGTCGATGAGCCGTGCGAAGAGGTCGTCCTGGCGCCACATGACGCCCTTGGGCATCCCCGTCGTGCCGCCGGTGTAGAGCATGTAGAGGTCGTCGCCGCTGCGGCCCCAGGGCGCGCGCGCCCGGCCGATGGCCAACTTCACGGCGTCCTCGTACGGGCTGGCCCAGTCGGGGCACGGGCCCGAGCCGTCGTCGACCCACAGCCAGCCCTTCACGGCGGGCACCCGCTCCAGGATCCTCTCTATCCGGTCGGCGAAGGTGCCGTGGAACACGACCGCCACGGCGTCGGCGTTCTCCCACAGGTAGCTGAGCTCGTCGTCGCCGTAGCGGTAGTTGGTGTTGACGGGGACCAGGCCGACCTTCATGGCGGCGAAGGTGGCCTGGATGTACTCGGGCGAGTTGTAGAGGTAGACCGCCACCTTGTCCTGGTACGCGACCCCGAGGTCGAGCAGGAACTGCGCGACGCCGTCCGCCCCGTGGTCGAACTCGTCCCACAAGAGGTTGCGGCTCCCCTGGGTGATGGCCACGGCCTCGGGCTGGGCGTCGGTCACGGCCTCCCAGACGTCTGCGTAATTCCAGTCAGTCATCCATCACTCCATTCGGCCGCCCACTCGACCATCGACCCCCGTCGATCCCCCCGCCCCCGCCGAGATGCGTGACGCGAGACGATGAGCCTACGCTGCCCGCGTGGACCTCGGCCTGCCGGGTGACGACGACCCCCGGCGGCGGCAGATCAGGGATTGGCTCGCCGAGCACCCGCACCCGACCGGCCGCCAGCTCGCCGAGGCCGGCTACGTCGTGCCCCACTGGGCCCCGCCCTACGGGCTCGACGCCGACCCGCTGACCCAGCTCATGATCGACGAGGAGCTCCGGCGGGCGGGCGTGGGACGCCCGATCAACCCCATCGGCATCGGATGGGCGGGGCCGACCCTGATGTACGCCGGCACCGAGGAGCAGAAGGACCGCTGGCTCTGGCCGCTGCTGAGCGGCGAGGAGTTCTGGTGCCAGCTGTTCTCCGAGCCGGGCGCCGGCTCGGACCTGGCCTCGCTCACCACCCGGGCGGAGCGCGACGGCGACCACTACGTGGTCAACGGGCAGAAGGTGTGGACCAGCTACGCCCATGTCGCGCGGTGGGGGATCCTCCTCGCCCGCACCGACCCCAACGCCACGAAGCACATGGGCATCAGCTACTTCGCCTGCCCCATGGATGCGCCCGGCATCGAGATCCGGCCCCTCATCGACATGACGGGCGAGCACGCCTTCAACGAGGTCTTCTTCACCGACGTGCGCATCCCGGCCGACCACCTGGTCGGGCCCGAGCACGGCGGCTGGGAACTGGCCAAGGTGACGCTGGGCAACGAACGTGTGTCGCTCTCGGGCGAGGGCGCGCTGTGGGGGATGGGCCCCACCGCCGACGACCTGGTCGACCTGGTCCGCAACGCCGGCGGCGCCCCGGACCCGACGACCCGGGACCGCCTGGTCGACGTCTACATCGAGAGTCAGATCCTCCGCGTCCTGCGCCTCCGCATGGTGTCGGCCGTCCTCGCCGGCAGGGCCCCGGGCGCCGAGGCCTCGGTCCGCAAGGCCATCGCCGACGCCCACGGGCAGCACATCATGGGCATCGCCCGCGACCTGGCGGGGGCGCACGCCATGCTCTTGGGCTCGGGGCCCCTCGGCGGCTGGGGGCCCACCGGCGCCACCCTCGGCGACACGACCTGGTCGCGCGGCTTCCTCTTCTCGCCCGCGCTGACGGTGGGCGGCGGCACCGCCGAGGTGCAGCGCAACATCGTGGCCGAAAAGGTGCTTGGTCTCCCGCGAGATCCCTGATCAGAACTCGAGCGGCCCGGCGTGGGCGAAGCCCTGGCGGATGCCCTGGCCGGCCCGGGCGGTGAGCTGCTCGGGCTCGTAGAGCATGAGATAGGCGTTGCGGGCGTGGTCCCGCGAGCGGTTCTTGAACACCATGGCCAGCGTTGCCGGGTCGTCGGACTCGTCCTCGTGGACGAAGACCTCGAGGATGGGGGTGTTCGTCATGAGCTGGGCCGTCATGATCCCCGTGGACGCCTCGTGGGCGCAGACCTTGTCGACCTGCTCCTTGCCGGGCATGCCGAGGGCCACGACGATCCGGCAGCCCTCCTCCTCGATGAGCTTCTTGGCCGCCACGGCCAGGTCCTTGAAGCCGGGGACTGTGCGGCGGACGACGGTGAAGCGGGTCCCGTAACCGGGGCACTCGGACAGCTCGTCGACCGCCTCGGCGCCCATGTCGTAGCGGGCGAACATCGTGTCAACGACGCCGATCAGGTCCATGGCCCATTCTCGCGCAGTGGACCCGCCGGTCCGGCGGCGTCCAGAATCGGGGGGTGAGCGGCACCAGTCCGAGCGGCACCAGTCCACGAGGCCAGCCAGCGGGGAGCTGGGTCGAGCGGGATGCGGCCGTGGTCTGGCACGGGTTCACCCAGATGGGGGCCTACGTCGACAACGCGCCCCTGGTGATCGACCGGGCCGAGGGCCGGGAGCTGATCGACGCCGACGGGCGGCGCTACCTCGATGCGATCTCGTCGCTCTGGGTGAACACGCTCGGCCACTGTGTCCCCGAGCTGGACGCGGCGCTCACGGCTCAGGCCGCCAAGGTCGCCCACTCGACGATGCTCGGCAACGGCAACACGGTCGTCGTCGAGCTGGCCGAGGCGCTGGCCCGGGTCGTCCCGGTCGAGGACCCGCACTTCCTCTTCGCGGCCGACGGCGCGGTGGCGGTCGAGCAGGCGCTCAAGATCGCGTTCCAGTACTGGGTCAACAAGGGGGCCGAGGGCCGCTCGCGGTTCCTCGCCCTCGGCGACGCCTACCACGGTGACACCATCGGCTCGCTCTCGCTCGGCGACGGCGGTGTGTTCAGCGCGGTGTTCGAGCCGCTGTGCTTCCCGGTGATCCGCACGCCGGGCTACGCCGACCCGGGATGGGCGGCCAAGGCGTGTGCGGCGATCGACGCGCACGCGTCGGAGCTGGCTGCGGTCGTGCTCGAGCCGCTCGTGCAGGGTGCGTCGGGGATACTGTGCGCCTCCACGTCCGATGTGCGGCAGTTCGGCGAGGCGTGCCGCCAGGCCGGAGTCCTCTTGATCTGTGACGAGGTGGCGACCGGGTTCGGGCGGACGGGGACGCTGTTCGCCTCCGAGCAGTGCGGGCTGCGGCCCGACCTGCTGTGTCTGGGCAAGGGGATCACCGGCGGGTACCTGGCGATGTCGGCCACGGTGGCGTCGGGGGACGTGTTCGGCGCGTTCCTCGGCGCCGACCTCGGGCCGTCGACCTTCTACCACGGGCACTCCTACGGCGGGAACGCGCTCGCCGCCGCCGTCGCGCTCGAGCACCTGCGCCTCGTCGAGTCGTGGGGCGTGCTCGCCAACGTGCGCGCCCGGGCCGAGCAGCTGGCGATCCTCCTCAATGAACGGGTCGCCGGTCGGGCGGCCGTGCGCGACATCCGCCAGTGCGGGCTGATGGTCGGGGTCGAGCTGGACCCGCCCGAGCCGGGATCGCGCTGGGGGCGGCGGGTTTGCGCCGGAGCCGTATCGAGGGGCGTGCTGCTGCGCCCGCTCGGCGACGTGGTGGTGCTGATGCCGCCGCTGACCATCACCGCGGACGAGGTCGTCCGGATGGTCGATGCCCTGGATGGGGCGCTCGACGACGTCACCGGCGCATCGGGCGCATCCAGAACATCCAGAGCATCCGGCGCATGAGCGGGAGCCCGTGGGAGGCACGGATCCGGGCCGAACTCGCCACGGTGGTCGAGGAGGACCGCTGGCGCGCGCCTCGGGAGTTCGACGCTCTCGGGCCGGCGGGCGTGCTCGAGGGCGGCGCAGTGGTGTCGTTCGCGTCCAACGACTATCTCGGCCTCAGCGCGCACCCGGCGGTGGTGGTGGCGGCGCACGAGGCGCTGGACCGCTGGGGGACGGGGTCGGGCGCATCCAGGCTGGTGACCGGGAGTCGCCCCATCCACGGCGAGCTCGAGCGTGCGCTGGCGGAGTGGAAGGGGACGGAGGCTGCCGTGACCTTCCCGACCGGTTTCGCCGCCAACCTCGGCGTGCTGTGCGTGCTCGGCGGAGCGGGCGTCCGCGTGCTCTCGGACGAGCTGAACCACGCCAGCATCATCGATGGCTGCCGGCTCTCCCGCTCGGCGCTCGCCGTGTACCGCCACCGCGACATGGGGCAGCTCGACGAGCTGCTCTCGGCCAGCGCCCCCGCCGGCGCCGCGTCCGGCGTGCCCTCCGGCGCCGGCGCCGTGCCGACGATCGTGGTGACCGACACCGTCTTCTCCATGGACGGGGACCTGGCCCCGGTCGACGAGCTGTTCGACCTGTGCGGGCGCCACGGCGCACTGCTTGTCCTCGATGAGGCCCACGCCGTGCTTGGCCCCGACCTCCCGCCCGCCGCCCGGGCCGACGGGGGCGGGGGAACGGTCGTGCGGGTCGGCACGCTGTCGAAGACGCTGGGCTCGCTGGGCGGCTTCGTGGCCGCTTCACGCGATGTGGTCGACCTGCTCGTCAACCGGGCCCGTCCCTACATCTTCTCGACCGCGCCGACACCGGCCGATGCCGCGGCCGCGCTGGCCGCGCTGCGCGTCCTCCGCTCGACCGAAGGTGATGCCTTGACTGGCCGCCTCGCGTCACTGATCGACCGTGTCGCGGAGGCCGGCATCGCACCGCCCGGGCATGCTAGCCCGATCGTCCCCGTCGTCCTCGGGCCCGAGCAGGCGGCGCTCGACGCTTCGGCCGCGCTGCTCGACGATGGACTGTGGGTGCCGGCCATCCGCCCGCCCACGGTGCCGGTCGGGACGAGTCGGCTGCGCGTGACCCTGTCCGCCGCGCACCGCGACGACGACGTGGACCGGTTGCTGCATGCGCTGCTTCGCCTGCCGCGTCCCGCTCCCGCCCCCGCCGCGCTCTGAACGGCGTGTCTTCCGCCGGCATGCCAAGGACCCGTGTGCGACCCCGCAGACTGGTGGCCGTGGTCGGCACAGGCACCGAGGTCGGCAAGACATGGGTCGCCGCTCGGCTCCTCTCCGACCTCCGTGCGGAGGGTGTGACCGTGGCGGCGCGCAAGCCGGCACAGTCGTTTGATCCTTCCGACGACCCCGCGGCTCGTGACGCCGCCGTTCTCGGAGCGGCCAGCGGTGAGGCGCCCGAGGTGGTCTGCTCCTCTGAACGCTGGTACGAGATACCGATGGCGCCTCCGATGGCGGCGGCGGCGCTGGGGCGTCCGGCCTTCACGATCGGCGATCTCGTGGACGAGTTGGACTGGCCCGCAGAGCCCGTCGACGTGGGTCTCGTCGAGTCGGCGGGCGGGGTGCGTTCGCCGCTGGCCGCCGATGGTGACTGCCTGGCTCTGTGCGAGGCGCTCGTCCCCGACCTCGTCGTGCTGGTGGCCGACGCCGGGCTGGGGACGATCAATTCGGTGCGGCTCACCGTCGGTGCCCTGGACGCCCTGGACGCGCCGATGGTGGTCGTCCTGAACCGCTTCGATGGCGCGGTGGACCTGCACGCGCGGAATCTCGAGTGGCTGCGCGCTCGTGACGCGCTGACGGTGGTGACGCTGCCCGGCGCCGAATCCGCGTTGGCGGATCTCACGTCGGGCTGACGCCGCCAACTGCGACCGCCGGGGCGAGCGGGGCGTCGGCGGCGGGCTGGGTCGGGCGGGCTGAGGCGATTCGGGTCGGGCTCGGTGCGCTCCCGGGTCCGGCCCCGGGTCCGGGTCGGTCGGGGAGGCGGGGCGGGCTGACCGGAGCGGGACTGCCGCGTTCGGTGGGCGTCGTGGCGCGCGCCGTCCGGTGCGGGCGCGACCGTTCACGCTCGGTGAGGAATCAACGTCCGCCCGTGGAGGAACGCCGGCTGCGTCGGCGGCCGCCGTGTCGGGACTTCGGCGGCGACGCCCGTTCGCAGGAGCTGGCCGGGCGGATCGTGCAGCGGTCCCGGCAGATCTCGGCGCTCCACCACGAGCAACTGGGCGACATCGCCGAGTTCGATCGGGCGGAGGGGTGGCGTGGGGACGGTGCTGTATCGATGGTCGCGTGGGTGACCGGGCAGTGCGGCGTCAGCACGTCGACGGCTCGGCAGTGGGTCCGTTCGGCGGCCAACCTCGAGTCGCTGCCCTGCCTGGCCTCGGGGCTGGCGTCGGGGGAGTTGTCGCTCGACCTGGTGGAGCCACTGGCGGAGGTGGCGACGGCGTCGACGGACGCCGTATTGCGTGAGGCCTCTGCCGACTGGAGCGTGCGGCAGGCCCGTGAGCTGGCGGCGTGGCATCGGGCGCAGGAGCTGGATGCAGCGAATCCGGGGCGGGGTGTGGGCGACGGCGGGGGCGACGGCGGGGGCGACGGCGGGGGCGACGGCGGGGGCGAGGATGACATGGGCTCGGCGGGCGATGCGCCGGCGGCCCGGGAGTTCGATCGCCGCACGCTGCGCTTCAACGACACTCGGCGGTCGGTGTGGGTCGCCTTCACGAAAGACGACTATGCGGCAGCCAAGTCGGCGCTCGTCGGGCGGGTGTCGGCCGACAAGCGAGAGAGTGAGCGTGCCGGTCGCGGGTCTCTCGGGTCGGCGGATCCGATGGAGTCGGATCCCGTGTGCTATGTGCACTACGACCAGCGCCTCTACGACGCGTTGATGCACCTGTTCAGGCTGGGGAGCGAGCCGGCGTCGGGGCGTCGCCGTGCCGTCCGGCCCCGGGTCGTGGTGCACGCTCCCCTCGAACTGTTGACGGGCTGCTCCGCAGTGCCGGGCGTGGCGGAGATTCAGGGCGTCGGGCCGGTGTCAGCCGAGGTCGCTCGCCGGTTGGCGTGCGATGCCAACGTGGTGCTCTCCGTGGAGGCTCGGGACGGCTCCATCCTCGACCAGGGTCGTGCTCGGCGTGATCCGACCGTGGCTCAGCGGGTTGAGATAGCCCGCCGGGACAAGGGGTGCCGGTTCCCGGGATGCAGCTTCACCGAATTCACGGACATCCACCACGTCCTCCACTGGATCCGTGGCGGCGAGACGAACCTCGACAACCTCGTCACACTGTGTGACCGGCATCACAAGGCCGTGCACGAGCTGGGATGGGTGATGAAGGGAGACGCCAACTCGGTGATGTCCTTCACCAGCCCGCATGGCCGGGTGGGCAAGTCTGTGCCGTCTCCGACATGGCGAAGGACGTTGCCGACGTTCGGCTCCCCGCGGAGTGCCCCGATGCGTCGTTGAGCCGGCGACGGCTCAAGCGGAGCGGAGCTCCGCGTGGGAGTGGTCCCGACAACGGGCGACCCATCCAGTGGGGATCACGGTGACTGTCATGCGCCTGCCGCACTCGGGGCAGAAGCGCGGGGGGTCGAGCGCGCGCCCACATTCAGGGCACTCGGTGGTGGGGCGGCCGCAGCCGGTGCAGTGAGTCTGGGCCGGGCTCTCAGGCACGAAACTGGCCCTCAGATCTCGATCTCGAGTTGAGGTTGAGACTTCGACGCACGTGCACAGCTGCTCAGAGGTTGTCGGCGCCTCAGGCCATCGTCAGATGGCCGCCGAGAGGGCGCCGATCGGCATGCGCAGGTCGTTGAGCATCTGGAGGTCCTCCTCAGCGGAGCGGCCGAGCGTCGTCAAGTAGTTGCCGACAATGAGGGCATTGATGCCCGCCGTCATCCCGATGGCCTGCAGGTCGCGCAGCGTCACCTCGCGCCCACCGGCGTAGCGCAGGATCACCGAGGGCAGTGCGAGGCGGAACAGCGCGATCCAGCGGATGGCGTCCCAGGCGCCGAGGATCGGACGGTCGCCGAGGGGGGTGCCGGGCCGAGGGTTCAAGAAGTTGAGCGGCACCTCGGTGGGGTCGAGCTCCTGGAGCTGGGCCAGCAGCTCGACGCGCTGGTCGTCTGACTCGCCCACGTTGATGAGCGCACCGCAGCACAGCTCCATCCCGTGTGACTTGACGAGGCGGCACGTCTCGGCGCGCTGGTCCCACGTGTGGGTCGAGACGATGGATGGGAAATACGACCGGGCGGTCTCGACGTTGTGGTTGTACCGGTGCACACCGCCCCCGGCCAGCCGGCGCGCCTGGTCCTCGGTCAGGATGCCGGCGCTCACGGCGACGTTGAGTCCGGTCTCGTCGTGGATGATGGGGACGAGGTCGAGGATGCGCTGGATGGTGCGCTCGTCGGGACCGCGGACAGCCAGGACGATGCAGAACTCCGACGCGCCGAGTGCGGCGGTCTCGCGGGCGGCAGCGAGGACCTCGTCGGAGTCGAGGAACGGCGTGGCCTTGACCGGTGTGTCGAAGCGGGACGACTGTGAGCAGAAGTGGCAGTCCTCGGGGCAGCCACCGGTCTTGGCCGAGAGGATCCCCTCGATCTCGACCTCGGGACCGCACCATGCGAGGCGCACCTGGTGGGCGAGGGAGGCCAGTGCCATGACTGCACCGTCGGGCAGTGCGGCCAGCGCGGCCAGTTCGTCCTTGGCGAGGAGGCGGCGCTCGTCGAGGAGAGCGTGCTCGGCGGAGGCGATGACGGCCCGCTCCGCCTCACGAAGGGCGACTTGGGGTGGGGGCGGCGGGCTGCCCTGCGGGCTGGCCTCGGGGCCGGCCTGCGGATGCGGCGAGGACGGCGTGGATGGTGCGGCGTTGCGGAAGGAGACGTGGCTCGTTGTGGTCACGGCGCCCACGGTAGTGGCAGGGTGGGGGCCCCGGTAGCTGAACCGGGGGCAGGGAGGAGCGGTAATGGCCTGGGATTTCTCGACCGAGCCCGAGTTCGAGGAGAAGTTGGAGTGGATGCGTGGCTTCGTGCGGGACGAGGTCTTCCCGCTCGAGACCCTCGACCTCACCTACGAGCAATTGCTGCAGGTGATGCGGCCTCTCCAAGAGCGGGCCAAGGCCGAGGGCCTGTGGGCGGCCCACCTGCCGCCCTCGTTGGGCGGGATGGGGTTCGGGCAGGTGAAGTTGGGACTGATGCACGAGATCCTCGGCCAGTCGCCGCTGGCGCCCGTGGTGTTCGGCAACAATGCGCCGGACTCGGGGAACGCGGAGTTGCTGGCGGTGGGTATCGAGGCGACGGGGGATGAGTCGCAGCGGGAGCAGTGGCTGCAGCCTCTGTTGGACGGGAAGTTGCGGTCGGCCTTCTCGATGACGGAGCCCAACACTGCTGGATCTGATCCGACGCTGCTGACCACGTCCGCGGTGCGGGACGGCGACGAGTGGGTGATCAACGGGCACAAGTGGTTCACCTCGAACGGATCGGTGGCGGACTTCCTGATCGTGATGGCGGTGACCAATCCAGACGTCCATGCGTACCAGGGGTCGTCGATGATCATCGTGCCGGCGGACACGCCCGGGGTGGACATCGTGCGGGACGTGTCGACGATGGAGGACCCGCACACGCCGTACGGGCGCTTCGGGAACCACGCCGAGATCATCTACCGGGACGTCCGGGTGCCGGCCGGGAACATCGTGGGCCGGGAGGGCTCGGGTTTCGCTCTGGCGCAGCACCGGCTGGGGCCCGGTCGGATCCACCACTGCATGCGGTGGTTGGGGCAGTCCCGGCGAGCCTTCGACATGCTGTGCGAGCGGGCGGTGTCCCGTTACGCGCACGGATCGATGCTGGCCGAGAAGCAGACCATCCAGAACTGGGTGGCGGACTCCATGGCCGAGATGGCCGCTGCCCGGCTCATGACGTTGCAGGCCGCCTGGAAGATGGATGAGGAGGGTGCGGCGGCGGCCAGGGTCGAAATCGCGATGATCAAGTACTACGGGGCAAAGGTGTTGTACGACGTCATCGACCGCTCCATCCAGGTGCACGGGTCGCTCGGGTACTCATCCGACCTGCCGCTCGAGTCGATGTACCGGGCGGCACGGGCGGCCCGGATCTACGACGGACCCGACGAGGTGCACCGCCAGACGGTGGCCCGGCGGGTCTTGAAGGGGTACGTGGCGCACGAGGTGCCGTCCGAGCACATCCCGAGCCGGCGGGCCGAGGCACAGCGGCGCTTCGCCGATCTGCTGGACGCTCTGACCGTCGACGCGTAGGGAGAGGTCGGTGGGGGGCTTGCTGGGCCGGAGCGGCCGGGTGCGACGGCCGACGGCGTGGATCGTGGGGATGGCGTCGATGGGGCTGGTGGTGATGGCCGGCTGTGGCGGGGCATCCACGCCGAGCTCCACTTCGGCTACCACGTCTCATCCGACGTCGACGTCGAAACCGAATACGGCCGGCTCGCAGGGCTCGACGTTGGCCACACTGCCGATCGTGCACTGCCAGACGTCCTTTGCCATCACCCCTTCACCGACGACGGTGCCGCTTCCGACCTCGGCGACGGTGAGCGTGCCCACCGGTGAGGTAGCGAACCTGGTCGTCTACAGCGACGACGCCGGGATCATGATGCTGATCGGGCCCGCCGACTGGTCGTGCCACGGGCTGTACGGAGCGGACGGCAGTGGGGGGCTGCTGATCGCTCCTGCGGGTGAATCCGTGCCGTCCGATCCCGACACGGGGTGGCACCTGCCGGCGTCGTCGTCGGACGAGGCGATCGTGGGGTACGAGACGGGAGCGAGCCCCGTGGAGGGCGCGGAGCTGGCGTGCCCGCTGTTTCCGGCCGCGGCCGCTGCGACCAGGCAGGATCTTGGCCGGGGATGCGCCGTGACGCGCTCCGTCCGGGAGATCCTCGCCGGGACCGCGTCGAGGGAGATCGGGTTCGAGGATCCAGCGGGTGTGGCCGGCGACGGAATTCCGTCGGGCGGTCTGAATCCGGCGAACGGGGTGATGCTCTACATGCCGGCACAGGGCAAGGCAAGCGCGTATCTCGCCACATGCACGCTGCCGGACGCCCAGCACGACGCGTGCACCGCGGTGCTGAACCACTTCATCGCGCTCTACGGCTGAGCGCGATCCAAGGGCTGTCGGTCCAAACGGTCACTCTGGGGTGTGGCAGATCGCCTCGACGTTGTTCCCGTCCGGATCGCGCACGAAGACCCCGTAGTAGTTGGCGTGGTACTCCGGCCAGAGCCGGGGCTCGTACAGCACTTCGGCGCCGGCGGCTCGGGCAGCGTCGAAGAAGGCGCGCACCGCAGCTCGGTCGGAAGCGGTGAACGCGATGTGCGTCTCCCGGAATCCTTCGCCCGTCTGCTGCTGCCCAATCCAGAACGTTGGGTTTGGGGGGACCCCGTAGCCGATGGCAGGGCCGAACTCCATGACACGCTGACCACCGAGAGCGGCGAGGACGGCGTCATAGAAGGCGGCGCTCTTTGCGAAATCAGCGCATTGGATGGAGATGTGGTCGAGCATGGGAAAGAGTCTGCCAGCGCAGCGCCGCCGCCCGCTTCTCCGCCTGCCATCTCCGTGTGCTCTCGCGGCGACTCCTGGGACCGCCTCTCCGCCTCGCGTCTCCGCTCGGGGGCCCGTGCTGACTGCGCGGTCGGGGCCCTAACCTGCGGAGATGGTCATCGCCACTACAGACTGGGCGACGATTGCGACCTTCGCCACGGCCGTCGGGACACTCGTCCTGGCGGCCGCCACCTTCGCCGCGGTTCGCTCCGCCAACCGCTCGGCCCGGGTGGCCGAGGCCTCCTTTTTGGTCAACCTGCGACCGGTCCTCGTGACGTCGCGACTGGACGACACGCCTCAGAAGATCCGGTGGGTCGACGACCACTGGGCTCGTCTGGATGGGAGCCAGGCGATCATCGAGTTCGTGGACGGGAGCATCTACCTGGCCATCTCGGTCCGCAATGTGGGCTCCGGACTGGCCGTCACCTTCGGATGGAGCGTCATGACCGAGCTGGAGTACGGCGACACACCGCACGCAGATCCGGAACAGTTCAGGATGCAGACACGGGATCTGTACATCCCTGCGGGTGACGTCGGGTTCTGGCAGGGGGCCATCCGTGATCGGGAGGATCCGGCCTACGCGGCGTTGAGCAAGGACATCAACGACATCCAACCGTTCACGATCGACGTGCTCTACGGCGATCACGAAGGTGGGCAGCGCACCATCACCAGGTTCGGCATGATCCCCCGCCGGGACGGGGACGTGACGAGATGGTTCCCCTCGGTCGCACGGCACTGGAACCTGGACCGGCCCGATCCGCGGTAGCCGCTACGGGCGGAGGCCCCGCAGGAGAGAACTGCAGAGCCGGTTGAAGCCTGAGTCCTGGTCCTCGACGAAGCCCATGCCGAGGATCTCGAGTGAGACCCATCCGTGGACGTTGGCCCAGATCAGCTGCGCGGTCTCGGCGGCCGACCCCTCGGCGATCACGCCGGCCGTCATGGCGCGCTGGACGCCGGCAACGAGCGCGTCGAAGGCGCGGGAGCACACCTCGAGCGCGGAGATGCCCGGCTCGAACCCGGGGATGGCCCGCATGAACATGAGCTGGTACATCATCGGATGGGCCAGGGCGAGCGCCCGGTAGCGGCGGCCGCCCTCCCGGAGTGCCTCGTAGGGATCCTGGATCTCGGCGATGCCGGCCATGGCCTCTCCCAGTCGCTCGAAGCCCTGCACGAAAAGGGCCTCGATGATCCCGGACTTGGACTCGAAGTGGTTGTAGACCCCCATGGGAGCGACGTGGGCGGCGGTGGCGATCCGGCGGACAGACAGTCCGTCGGGGCCCTCGGTCTCGAGGATCTCGGCGGCGGAGGCGAGGAGCGCCGCCTCCATCCCCGCACTGGGAGTCCTGGTGCGGCGGTTTTCCCTCATACCTCTAGCGTACTGAAGAACATCGTGCTATAACTGTAGCACAGCGTTCTACAACTAGGGCGTCCCGCGATCCCCCAATCCAGAAGGAGTCATCCCCCGTGCCTGGAATCTCGTTCGAACTCGCTGACCTCATGCCGACCGCCGCCGCCGGTCGGGCCCGCGCTGCCTCCTCGCCGTCCAAGGATCGCCGCTGGATAGTGCTCGCCGTCCTGTGCCTGTCCGTCTTCCTCGTCGTCGTCGACAACACCATCGTCAACGTGGCCCTCCCGACCCTGAACCGCACATTGGGGGCGTCCATCACCTCGCTGCAGTGGATCGTCGACGCCTACAGCCTGGCGTTCGCCGGGCTGCTCCTCGCGGGCGGCGGCATCGGGGACCGTCTCGGGCGCAAGGGCACGATGCAGGTCGGCCTCGTGTTCTTCGGTCTCTTCTCCGCCGCGGCCGCGTGGTCGCACACGACGGGAGGCCTCATCACCACGCGGGCGCTCATGGGCGTGGCGGCCGCCTTCATCTTCCCGGCCAGCCTGGCCATCCTGACCAGCGTCTTCTCCGACCCCTCCGAGCGCCAGAAGGCACTCGGCATCTGGGGGGCGACGTCGGGCATCGCCGTGGCGTTCGGGCCCATCACGGGCGGGGCACTGCTCGAGCACTTCTGGTACGGGTCGATCTTCCTCGTCAACGTGCCGATCGTGATCGTGACCCTCGTTGCCGGCGGCATCCTGATCCCCCGGCTCCCCAAGGTGGCACAGCACCCCTTCGACATCCGGGGCGTGGTGATCTCGACCGTGGGCGTCACCTCGTTGGTGCTGGCCATCATCGAGGGGCCGCAGTGGGGCTGGGCGTCGGTGGGCACGCTGGGGTGCTTCGCGGCAGCGGCCGTCCTGCTGACCGCCTTCTCATTGCTCGAGCTGCGGACCGAGGGCCCACTCCTCGACGTGCGCGTCTTCAAGATCCCACGCTTCACTGGCGGCGCACTCTCCATCTCGGTGGCGTTCTTCTGCCTCTTCGGCTTCATCTTCCTGATCACCCAGTACTTCCAGTTCGTCAAGGGGTACTCGACGCTCTCGGCCGGCGTGCACACGCTCCCGTTCGCGATCGTCGCCGCCATCGCCACGCCGATCGCGGCGGTCGTCGCGCTCAAGGTCGGGACGCGTCTGGTCGTGACGACGGGGTTGGTCCTCATGGGCGGCGGCCTTCTGGTGGCGGCGTTCAACTCGCAGGAGAACACGTCCTACTTCGGACCGATCATCCTGGCCATGATGCTCCTGGCCCTTGGCCTGTCATGCATCACCGCACCGACCGCGGAGGCGGTGATGGGGTCGGTGGCCGACGACCAGCGTGGCGCCGCCGCCGGCGTCAACAACACGACCAGGGAACTCGGCGGCACGCTCGGAGTGGCCGTCTTCGGCTCGATCTTCGCCTCATCCTTCGCCCCCCGGATCATCAGCGCCTTCCGCGCACTGCCAATCCCGGCGGGACCGAAGGCCGAAGCCCACCAGTCCATGGCTGCTGCGCTGGTCGTGGTGGCCCACGCCCCTCACGCGGCGCAGCCCGCCCTGCAGTCGATCGCGTTCACGGCGTTCAGCAGCGGGTTGCGGGTGGCGTGCATCGCCGGCGCCGGGGTTGCCGTGCTGGGCGCACTCATTGCGTCTCGGCTGCTGCCGGGACGGGGTGCCGCCGAGGTCGAGGTAGCGGAGGACCTTGAGCCGTGCCGGGGCGATCTGGCTCTGGCGACGGCCTGAACCTGTGGGACCGCCGCGGCGGGCGGCCAAGCCCTAGGTGAAGACCAGCGGGGCGTGCCGGACCCCGGCGATGACGGGGCTCGGGCTCCGCTCGACTGGCCCGGCCGGGGTCAGCGTGCCGAAGCGGTCGAGCAGCTCGTTCAGCACGATCCGCGCTTCCAGGCGCGCCAGCGCGGCCCCGAGACAGAAGTGGGGCCCGAATCCGAAGCTCACGTGCGGGTTGGGATGCCGGTCGATGCGGAGCTCGCCGGCGTCGGCCCCGAAGACGTCCTCGTCGCGGTTGGCCGAGGCATAGACGAGCAGCAAGGGATCGCCCTCCCCGATGCGTCGCCCCCGGACGGTGGTGGGCGCGGTCGCGGTGCGCATGAACGAGATGACCGGCGTCGTCCAGCGGAGCAGCTCCTCGACGGCGCCCGGGAGCAGGGACCGGTCCGCCCGCAGGGCCGCCCATTGCTCCGGGTGGTCCGCCAGTGCGACCAGCCCGGCCGAGATCAGGTTCCGCGTCGTCTCGTTCCCGGCGATGAGCAGCTGGATGAGGAACATCGCCAGCTCTGCCTCGCTGAGCCGATCTGCGTACTGCGGCGTAGCGCCGGCGTCGCCCTCGGCCCCCACGGTGGCCAACACCGACACCAGGTCGTCCGCCGGCGCCAGCCGCCGCGCCTCGGCCACCCCGATGAGGTACTGCCACATCTCCATCTGCAGGAGCGCGCGCTCATCCTCCGAGTGCTCGCTCGCCCCGGGGATCGCGGCCTCCGACCACTCCAAGAAGCGGGGCCACTGCGCCCCGTCCACCCCCATGAGCTCGCAGATGACCTGCATCGGGAGCGGGACGGAGAGCGACGGAACGATGTCGAGCGCGACCCCGGCCTCAATGGGCTCGATCAGCGCCGTCGCCTTCGCCGTCACCCCGGCCTCCATGAGGCGCACCATGGAGGGCTTGAAGCCGGGCTGGACCAGCCGCCGGTAACGGGTGTGCTGCGGCGGGTCCGTGTGCATCATCGTGGGCGGGGTGTCGTAGGTCGTGCCGATCTCGTCGATCAGGATCCCCCGCGACGAGCAGAACCCCACCGGGTCGGCCCCGATGGACGACACCTCGGGGTGCGTGGTGACGGCCCAGAAGCCGCCGCCCTCCCGGTCGACCCAGCACACGGGCGCCGTTCGTCGCAGCTCGGCATACACCGCGAAGGGGTCGCCGCCCGAGTACAGCGCCGGGTCGGTGAGGCGGCCTGCATCGGCGGACTCTGCGGTCTCGGCAGTCACGGTCAGACGATCAGGCCGTTGGGGCGTGGGTCCCCCTGGGCCTCGAGCAGCCCGTAGTACGCCTCGAGTGTCCCGGGCCCGTCGGAGACCGACTCGACGGACCCGTCCTCGGCCAGGTTCAGCAGCGCGCCCTCGATGATGAAGCACACATCCGTGTCCACCTCGTTGTCTTCGGGCACGTGCAGGGTGTGCACCGAGTTCGCTGGCTCGTAGAGGTAGGAGCCGGCGGTGACGTAGAAGTCGTACTCGAGGTAGTGCCACCGCCCCGCCGAGGTGAAGGCGTCCACCGACCCGGTGTGGCGGTGGGTCTGCAGCTGCACCCCCGGGTGGAAGCGGTTGAGGATGACCCACGTGCCGTGCTGGGAGTCGAAGCGCACCACCTTGAGCAGCACGCCCATCCCGGTGTCGGCCCACGGGGCGTCCTCTTCACCAACGAGGCGGACGGCGTCGGTCGGATTGGCGGGTGTGGCGATCGACATCGGGATGGGTTCCTTTCGTTGCGGCTTGGTGGCTCAGGTCATGCGGATCAGACGGACAGGGGAGCGAGCGTATCGAGGTCGAGGGCGGCCTCGAGGGCCGCCGCGGTGCGCAGCACCACGAGGTCGCCGTGCTGGGGCCCCACGAGCTGAAGGCCGATCGGGAGCCCGCCGCTGCTCATCGCGACGGGCACGGTGGCCGCCGGCGACCGCGTCATGTTGAACGGATAGGTGAACTGGACCCAGTTGGCGGTCGTCTCCCCGTTGACCGAGCTCGTCACCTCGTCGGCGAACGGGGCCACCGCCGAGCACGTCGGCGTCACCAGGATGCGGGACGTGTGAAAGATCTCGACCAGGCGGAGGTTCATGAGGTGGAAGCGGTCGAAGATCTTGAGCAGCTGCTCGGCCGTGGTCGACTGCGCCGCATCGAGCAGGTAGCGCAGGACCGGGTGGACCTCCTCCCATCTCGGGTGGCCCATCAGTGGTCGCAGGGTGCGCAAGGTGCAGGCCCCCGTCAAGGTGAGGAAATCACCGACGGGGTCGGCGTCAAAGACGGACTCCAGCACGACGACGTCGGCGCCCAGCGACTCGAGCACGCCGACGGCTCGCTCGCAGGCGGCCGCCACCTCGGCGTCCACGGTGGCGTAGCCGAGCGTCGGCGCGTAGGCGATGCGGACCGGGACGTGGGGGTCGTCGAGCGCCGCCAGCCACGAGGCCTCGGGGCGGGGGAGGGCTCGCAGGTCGGTGGGGTCCGGCCCGACGGCCACATCGAGGGCGCGGGCGACGTCGGCCATGCGCCGGGCCATGGGGCCGTTGGTCGACAGGTCCATCCATCCGGGTGGGTTGGGGCCGCCGGCGGGGACCCGGCCCAGGCTTGGCTTCATGCCCGAGAGGCCGCAGCAGGCCGAGGGGATCCGGATGGAGCCGCCGCCGTCGGATCCCGTGGCGAGGGGGACCATGCCCGCCGCCAGCGCGGCCGCCGCACCGCCCGAGGACCCGCCCGGACCCCTGGATGGGTCGAACGGGTTCAGCGAGGGGCCGAAGATGGTGTTGGTCGTGTTCCCCATCCAGCCGAATTCGGGTGTGTTGGTCTTGCCGACCACGACACATCCGGCCGCCCGCATGCGTGCGACGAAGGGGTCGTCCGCGGTGGCGGGCGGGTCGTCGGCGTGGAGCGCCGATCCGTAGGTGGTCGTGTAGCCCAACGCGCTCTGGAGGTCCTTGACCCCGAGGGGGATCCCGGCCAGGGGGCCGGGGTCGCCACCCTCGGCGATCCGTGCGTCGACGGCGGCGGCCTCATCCAAGGCGCGCTCGGCGTCGACGGCGACGAAGGCGTTGTAGATCGGGTTGAGCCGCTGGATCTGATCCAGGGCGGCCTGGGTGAGTTCCCGGGCGCTGACCTGCTTGGCCCGCACCGAGCGGGCGAGCCCGGCCAGCGAAGTCGTGCGGAAGTCGATCTGTGCCATTGCCGTTCGTTCCCCCTATCCCGCTGCGTTCGCGTTCGTGTGCGTGTGCGTGTGCGTGTGCGTGTGCGTGTGCCGCTCGGCGGCGCTATCCAGCCGACGGCGACAGGCCCGTCACGGCCTCCGCCAGGTCGACGCCGATGGGAATGACCATTGGGGCGGGGATCGTCACGCCGTGGTCGACGTATCGCTGCACGTGCGCACGGCACGCCGATACCGAACCGTGTACGACGAGCTCGTCGACCACCTCGTCGGGGATGGCCTCGAGCGCCCCCTTGCGGTCGCCGGCGGCCCAGGCGTCCCACATGGGCTGGAGGGCGGGACCCCGGCCGAGCCAGCGATGAAACTCCGCGTACGCATGGACGTTCAGATAGGCGGTGATCATGCGCCGCCCGATCGTGCGGGCCACGCCGGCGTCCTCGGTGACGATGACAAAGATGCGGGCGACGATCTCCCGGGGTGCCCCCTCGGCCGCCTTCTCGACCTCGGCCACCGAGGTGGCCACATCCTCGGCGCTGAGCCAGTTGAGGATCGCCCCGTCGGCCTCCCGACCGGCCAGGTGCAGCATGCCGGGGCGCAGCGCCGCCAGGTAGATGGGTGGCAGCTGCTCGGGGATCCGGGCGAGGCGGAACCCCTTGACGCGGAACGTGTCGAACTCCTCGGTGACCTTCGCGCCGCTGAAGGCCATGCGGAGGAAGCGCAGCGTGTCGCGCATGCGGCGGAACTGGTTCTCGAAGGCCATCCCGTTCCAGTTGGCAACGATCACCTCGGAGGAGGCACCGAGCCCGCAGGCGAAGCGGCCGGGGGCGGCGTCGGCCATGGAGGCGAGGCTCTGGGCCAGGAGCGCAGGGCCGCGGGTGTATGCGGGGGTGATGGCCACGCCGAGATTCAGCTCCGGTTCCCATGCGGCGGCCAGGGCGAGGGGAGTGAACCCGTCGGCGCCGTCGACCTCGGCCGACCACAGGTCGGTGTAGCCGAGCTCCCGCAGACGGGCGAACCATTCGCGGTGGGCGTGGAGCGGGATCCCGTCGAAGGGGATCGTGATGCCGGGCCTGGATGGTGCGGGGCTCATGCCTGGAGTCGCTCCTCGGCGCTGGTGCTGGTGCTGGTGCTGGCGCCGGCGTTGGTGCCGGCGTTGGTGCCGGAGCCCGAGGAGCCGTTGGGCGGCGCGTCCGGCTCGTGCTGGAACTCCGCGTCGTCGAACACGAGTGCGAGCTCGGTCTTCTCCTCGGCGGCGTCGTGCGGCGGCACGGGGATGCCCCAACGCGCCATGCCCTCCTCCATGCGCCGGATCACCGTCTCGATGACCTCCACCCGACCGTTCCGCTTGTTCTCCGACGAGATCACGTCCCATGGAGCGAGCGGACCGTTCGTCAGGCGTAGCATGTCGGACACGGCGTCGTCGTATTCGCCCCGCTTCTCGCGATTGCGCCAGTCCTCGTCCGTCAGCTTCCACGACTTGAGCGCATCGTCGCGGCGGCGGACGAACCGGCGCAGCTGCTCCTCGTGCGACATGTGCATCCAGAGTTTGATCACGATCATTCCCTCTTCGGCCAGGGTGTGCTCGAAGTCGTTGATCTCCTGATACGCGCGGCGCCACTGAACCTCGGTGGCCAGGCTCTCGACACGCTCGACGAGGACCCGCCCGTACCAGCTGCGGTCGAAGATGGTCATGCCGCCCCACCCGGGCAGGGGTGGCCAGAATCGCCACAGGAAGTGATGGCGCAGCTCGTCGGGCGTGGGCGCGGCGAACGGGGCCACGTGCACATGGCGGGGGTCGAGGGGCTCGACCAGCCTCTTGATCGCCCCTCCCTTGCCGGCGGCGTCCCATCCCTCGAAGACGACGCACACCGGAGGGCCGAGCCTCCCCTCGTTGAGCTGGCCGCCGTTGATGAGCCGCAGGTGCAGGAGCCGGCGCTGAGCCCTGCCGAGGCGCTTGCTCTCCTCGTCCTTGGAGAGCCTGCGTGAGAGGTTGGAGTCGTCGAGTCGTGGGTAATCCGGTCGCAGCACCTCCCCCTTGTCCGTGCCGCCACCTGCCGTGCCGGCGCCTGCGCCGTGACCCCCGTGACCGCCGTGGCCCCCGGACCCCCCGGACCCCCCGGACCCCCCGGAGCCTTCATCAGGGTGGCCGCCGTGCCCACCGTGATCGTGCTTGCTCACGTCGCCTGTTGTAGCCGATCCACCATGGATGGGGCGACCGCAGCCGCAGCCGCCACCCGGGCAGGAGCCGCAGGGGCGGCGAGAGCGGCGACAGCGGCTGCCGGGGATCCGACCGCCTCGACCACGCGCCGCACCATCGCCGCCTCTCCGGCGATGACCAGCAACTCCTGGTTCGACAGGTGGCCGACCCGCCCGACCTTGCGCCCGGATGGGTCGAAGATGCCGATCCGGGCCCCGACGTATCGAGCGGAGTCGAAGGCGAGCGTGGCGACGTCCCGCTGGATGGTGGCGGAGGGTCCGTCTGGGCCGCCGTTTCTGGATGGGGCACGGACGACCGCGCACATCGCCTCGAGCTCGTCCAATCCGAGCCAGGACTCGTTGTTGTAGGACAGGACGAGCAGGTCGCAGTCCACGGATTGGACCACTGAGGCCAGAGCGGCCGGCATCGTGCGCTTCGAGTTGAACACGGAGCGCGTGGATGGGTCGCGGGCGTCCACGCGCTTGCGGGCCACGCCGTAGGCCTCGGGCGCATCCCAGGCCACCAGCGTCTCCCACACGTGGTAGTTGGTGAAATA
>Ga0209415_10006329_pt1 | contig 21091 bp, 15 predicted proteins | sample PeaSoiSIISIP2007_FD_187696 | JGI IMG/M metagenome (GOLD analysis project Ga0209415, IMG submission 187696) | Peat soil microbial communities from Weissenstadt, Germany - SII-SIP-2007 (SPAdes) (version 2) | ecosystem: Environmental > Terrestrial > Soil > Wetlands > Peat | place: Germany...
CACGCTTTGGAGAGACGATCATCTCATCGTTCTACGCGCATGCGTCGCTGCGTCTCTCCAAACCGCTATGAGTTAGACGCACCAGCGGGATTGCGGTAACGTCGGGGGGTGCCGGAAAGCGTGTACATCGAGACGACGGTTGTCAGCTACCTGACTGCTCGGCCCAGCCGTGATCTGGTGCAGCGTGCCCATCAGCAGCTGACCCGCAAGTGGTGGCGTACCCGGCGTTCACGCTTCGAGTTGTACGTGTCGCCGCTTGTTCTGCAAGAGGCCGGTGATGGCGATCCCGTGCGAGGACGGCGGCGAGTCGCTGCCCTGCACGGCATACCCGTTCTTGGCCCCACGCCTGAAGCGGTCCGGCTTGCCGCCGCGTTGGTGGGGGAAGGACCCATCCCGAAGAAGGCGGACGTTGATGCCATGCACATCGCCATCGCGACGGTTCACGGCGTCGACTACCTGGTGACGTGGAACTGCGCGCACATCGCCAACGCTGCGATGCGCAGCCAGATTGAGAACATCTGCCGAACCGCTGGCTGCGAGCCGCCGGTTTTGTGCACGCCAGAGGAGCTCATGGGGGATTGAAGTGATGGCAAAGGATCCAATCGTCGAAGAGGTGCGGCGGATCCGCGACAAATATGCAGCTCGCTTCAACTATGACCTTGAAGCCATCTACAGGGACCTGAAGGAGCGGGAGCAACGTGGAGAGTTCTCTGTAGTGTATCGTCGACCTCGGCCTCCACGCACGGAAGCTCGACCGCAACCGAAGCGGAAACAAGCATCTAACTGAGCGGAGGCCGACGCGCGAGAAGATGCGCGCGGCCTCCGGGCGACTTGCCGTGTCAGCTTGGCCGAACTCATCGCGGTCAGTTTCGGTGAACTCACCGCGGTCTTATAGCCCGGTCCCTTACACTTGCCGGAGCCGGTTTAGTGAAATCCCTGCTATCAGGTTCTCCGCCATCCGACCTCGGGCAGGTGGTGGGCCACTCTGGATGAATCGCGGTCGCCGCCCCGGGGTAGCCGCTCCGCGGCAAGCCTGGGCTGTGGCGCACAACGCCTTGCGGCGTAGATCAATCCAGGGTCCCCTACCCTACTCTTGGGCTTCACGCGTCGCCGGCCTTCCAATCAGGGATACGGGGTAGCTCACCCACCAACGCGGCTTGCGCCTCGGCGACGTCGCTGCGTCGACATCCGTGATGGCAGCGGCTTCGAGGTACTGCCGGATGGCTTCCTCCACGAGCGCGCGCACATCGCGACCTTGCCTTGCGGCGAGGGGTTCGTAGCTGTTCCTCCACGCCGCCGGGTAGTTCGATGCTCACGACGCCACTCTCTATCCTGGCGCCGTTGGAGCATCAACCGGCGCAGGTCGGGCTCATTGGAGCTAGCTCGACGACATAGTCCGCGCCGAGCACAGTGAGCAGCTCCCCGTAGTGTTGACGGAAGTCCAGGGTGTGTTCGGCGCCCTTGACGGCGTCTCCGGGATCATGGCAATGCTGCCGCATTCGTTCCGACTGAACTCCATGTCCTTCACACGCAACCGGAAGCACGCTACATCGATGAGGGACATATGACGATCGATGCGAGACTTCGAAGTCGGAAGCGGGGATTTCTCAATCCCCGGATCGTCAGGGGACTATCGTTCTGGACCACGAGTATATGTCTCCTCGTTGCGGTCGTAGCATCGCTCCTCGCCATTTGGGATTTCACCGGGAAGGACACGCTGTGGCGCACAGTTGCCACCTGCGTCGTAATCGGAGCGGGCACCATGGTCTTCGCGCAGCTCAATACCGTCTTCGGTGAAGCCGACGAGCCGGGCTCGGCGCCAAGCGATACCTAGCACCGTTTGTCCTGCAAGATGACAACAATGACACGCACAGATGCCCCAAGCGCCCGGGCGTTCGAAATCTGGAACCGGGTTCTTCTACAAGTTCGTTAGCCGTTGAAGATGGTCTACGCGGGTTTCTGGTCGCGGACCCGGGCCTTGCTCATCGATACGGCTGTGTGGATTCCGATCTTCTTCGTCACTGAGCGTTACCTCAAGAGAAGCTCCATCGCGCTGGCTGTCGGGGTCGAGATTTTCACCGGATTCCTCGCAATTGCATATCCTATCTACTTCCACGGCCGCTGGGGACAAACGATCGGCAAGATGATCGTACGTATTCGTGTCACGCGCCTTGATGGGACTCCGATCAGCTACTGGCGTGCTGCGGTCCGCCACTCCATCGAAACCTTGTTCAGTGTCGTCATCACCTCAGGCACTGTGATCGCTCTGCTAAAATGGCAAGGTCCACCGCTTTCTTCTCTAGGGTTTATCGAGCGTAGTCGGCTACTTGGTGAACTAAATCCAGTGTTGGGGTCTGCCTACTACCAATGGCTTGCAGGTGTGTGGACCTGGAGTGAGCCGGTCGTGCTTCTGTTGAACAAGCGCAAGCGTGCGCTGCACGACTTCATGGCCGGCACGGTCGTCATTCGAGTTGGCGCGAAGCCGGCCGCAGAACAGTCGGTAGATTCACTGCCATACGTGGCAGCGCCCAGGACTCTTCCCGATGGTACCGTCTGTACCCACGAGGGCGAGACCGCCAACTACTGCACGCGCTGTTGGTCTCGGCTCAAGCTGGCGTGATCTGATGACCGACCCAGCCTAACTGGCGGCGCAAACACGCTGAACGCGGAGCAAGCGTGCCAACGCAGGCGAACACTGCGGCCTTGGCAGTTCAGATCAACCGGCAGGAGACGCTCGAAGGAATGAGCTGAGGTCGCAATGGTGAAGAACTTGTCTACCGCCCAAACACTTGCCGCCGTGTGCGGCTTGCTGGCGATTCTCGCTGCCTCGAGGGCAGCAGTGGCGCGCGGGGACGACGAGGCCTGCGCGGCGAGCGAGGCATTGCGGTCGTATATCGACCCGGCGGTGCGTTACTACCGGCGTTCCGTCGCAGATGACGATAACGCCTATCCCCTGATCGTCGAGGCCGCCAAGCTGGAGGCACCGGACGCCGACCCTCGGGCGTGTGGCCGCGAGAGCGGGTCGCACTACCGCTCTGAATGGCCGGAGATCGTCAGAGGCGCCGACACGGATTGTATCGAGCGGGCGCTCGATGCCAACGCGCCGGCACTGGAGGCATTTGACCGCGCGCTCGCACGGGCCGACCTGCAGTTTCCGCTCCTTAGCTTTCCCCCCGATCTCCCGAACTTCGCCCCGATGCGCCGCCTCGCGGTTCTGAAGCTCGAACGCGCCAAGGCGAGGCGGCGCGCGGGCGACCGCCAGGGAGCCGTTCAGGATTTGCTGGGCCTGCTTCGCTACGCGCGACTATTCGAGGCGGGCGATGGCGCCCTCATTCATCTTCTCGTGGGACTTGCGCTCGACGGAGATGCGATGGCGGGCGCACGTTGGTACGCAGCGCAGCCGGAGCCGGCCGAATCGTCCCTGAACGCGCTCCTGCGGGCCGTGGCGCTGAACGAGCAGGGCCTTTCGGCGGCGACGGCGCAAACATACCGCGTAGAGTTCAATTGCGTTGCGGTCCACATGTTCGAGCAACTCTTCAAGGCCGGAGTCGCGCCGGAATGGTTTGCCGGGAAGGGCGTCGAATCCGCGCGGGCGGTGAAAATCGTCTTCGCGGGCCACGCGAACGCGCTGGACCCTCCCGAAACGCTGCGGCTCGCAAGCCGGCGCGTAGCGGCCATTCTCGAAGCTGCACAGAAGGATCTCGGCCGTACTGCCACCGACCTCGACAGCAAACTGCATCTGGAACTGGCCGCGTGGCCGGAGCGGTGGAACATTTCAGTGCGCGCCGCGCACAAGTTGCGTTCCGAAATGGCCGCGGTCGACAATCCGGTAGGAAAGTGGTTCGTCCTCCAAACGGTGTCCGGCTCATCGTCCACCTATCTTGACGTCGTGTCATTGTTCCGCGCCAAAGCCCGAGCTACCTCCACTCTTCTGGCATTGCGGCTCTACGAGTTGCGTACCGGGGAGTTGCCGGTCACGCTGACCGATCTCGTCTCCGCAGGTATCCTCACCACGCTACCGGTCGATCCCTACTCGGGCGGGCCGCTGAGCTATTCGAAGCTCGCACGGGAGGTATGGAGCGTCGGCTCGGAAAGAGGCCCCAACGGCGGGGCAGCCTGCGGCCCGAGCGGGTATGACTGCGTATGGAGCTTGCCCGATACCTTCGGCGACCACACGACGCTGCAGCGCCCGCCCCGCGCGCCGGGCAACGCAGAGGTGGCCCCGGGACCGCCATCGCTACCCGGCGGCTGCGGTTGACCACAGCCTTCGGCAGCCTCCGGGCGACTTCCCGGAGCCATCCAAAGCGTTTGGGAGCCCTCGGGCGGCTTCTTTTGGCCGCAAACCTAAACGCAAAGTCGCAAAGGCGCGTTGTTTCCTGATTTTGAATCCCTCGAACCGTGGAGACCGTCGACAAATGCGAAGGCGTGCCCCTCGATACGCTGCCATAGGGCGCAACTCCTGCCCGATGAACCTGAGGCTGACCCGGCGAATGAATTCGCGGCAACGAAAGGCGCCAAGTCGCCCTACGATGACTCCCCACCACCCCGCATTCGAATCCTCCGGCGTGGAACGGGGAGCCCACGCAGGTGGGCTTGGCGCTGTCGTTGCCGCGGTTTCAACCGCTAGACGGAGCCGGGAGCGTTGCGTTGAGCTTCCCCCTCCTGGTCGCGGTTTACCGATCATTGGGTCCCGGATCAATCGGGCGATTCTTCAATAGTTCGCGGGTCTGATTTGCTGGCAGATCTACGACACAAGTTTCCGCTTGCAAAGCTCACAATTCGATCTAGCCTCGTGGCCAACAAATACTTTTGGGCAGAAAGGAGAGACATATGCCCACAGCAAACCTCAAAGGTCGGTTGCAGATTGGAGCGGCGATCTTTGCCGCGGCGAAGGCGGTGGACACGCGCTTGGTGAAGGCGCGTCTGGCGGCGTTTGAAGGCGCACACCGCAGCTATGCGGATGCGCAGCAAAAGGTCGATGCCGCCGAAGCACAGTTGCGCGCCGCGCAGGCCAAGCTGGGCCAGTGCGACATCACGCAGAACGAGACGCTCGAAGCACTGGCGCGCTCGTTGATCTTCGACGGGCAACCGCGCGCAAACCCGTTTGCCGCGTTTGGACCGCTCATCCCGTCGAAGGCGATGCACCTGCCGATTGCGGACAACTCGCAGGCGGTGCACCAGCTCGTCGCCGCGGTGCAGCGCAGCAAGGACGTGAGCAATACGAGCATGCAAGCCGCGCAGGCCGCTGAGAAAGCGGCCAACGCCCTCGAACAAGCGCTGGTCCCTGTCGGGAAGTTCCAGGCGCTTGTGCGCGACACGCGACACACCCGCGATGCCGTGGCGCCGGCGTGGGAGTCGACGCGCGCCGCCCTGAAACGCGGCGCGCGGGCGGCCGCCGACGACGGAGCGCCGCAGCTCTACGCAACCCTGTTCGGTCGCCCGAACCACCGGAACGGCAAGAACGGCAAAACGGCGCCCGCCGAAGTCACGCCGGTGGCAACACCCTCGGCAGTGGCTCCAACAGCGTCGGCGTAGTCAGCCGGGGCGTGGGCGGTGTGCCACACCGCCCACGCCCAGAGGCGATCGCACCGGAGCCATCTCCAAACCGGGCGGTCTCGCCGACAGTGCGTGAGAAACGAGCAGGGTTTGCCCGTTCCGTTCGGCAGGCCAATCGTGGTAGGAGCCAAACGCAAGGACAGATCGTACGCAGTGGACACAGTGGCTACCCACGGAAACCTGGTCGCCTCCGTCCTTCTCGCAGTGAGTTTTATCGCTGCCATCGCGATGCTGCTTGTTGCCGCTTGGAACGGCGCGACCAAATCCGCGCGAGCAATCGTGCTCAATTTCGGCGTGTTCGGAGGGTCGCTGGCAGTTCTGCTCCTGATCCCTGCGGCTGCCCAGAAACTTGATCCAACCGCACGAATGACGTCCGTTGGTGGGAGCTTCGTGGTACTTGCGTGCTTGTTCATCACCGCTGGTGCGCTCGTGTTGTCAGTCACGTACTCGCTCATCCGCTGGTATCTTTCGCCGTCGTCAGGCCCCATGCAGTCCCAGGATCGTTCGACAGCCCGATGAACACCAAAGTCCATCTCAACGCAGAATCGGATGCGGTTGTCCTAGCAGGCGGCTCAAGCGGATCCGCTGAAAGCCGCGGCGGCTTAGTCGCAGGACGTTCGACGTGACAGATCATGCGCCTCTACGCGTTGCTCGCATTGTGGCTGCTCCCGATCGCGACGTTTGCGCTGGCACGGTTGTGGGCACCCGATAAGTTGTGGCGCCTTACTGGAGTTTCCCTTGGTCTGATCGCCTCTCCGGCCTCAATAGGCATGTATGGCCTGTACTATGTCGGTCCCGTCCCCGCGATCCTTGGCATCCTCGGCTTGCTGCTCTGGCAGCTGCATGATGCACCGGGTCTCTACCTTGCCGCGGCGTTTGGTCTGCGTCAGCCGGCAGCCATCGCGCGGGGCGTCGAGCTCGCGTATATTGAGACGATCAACGGATTAGCGTGGGCAGCGTTCTACGGTCTAGTCGGATGGTTGATCGATCGTCGGCTCAAGCGGTGAAATGCGTGCCGTGCCGAACAGGGCCCATGCCGCGACCGCGGCCAGGCAGGCGATTCGGGCGCCAGTGCGATCACGAGCATTGGTGTTGTGGCCGCCCTACCGATACAATCCGTACCGGCGTCGCGTGATCTGCGGCGGTTAAGCAGCACCGGTCGCCATGAACCCATACGCGCCGCCGTTTTCGCATACTGTTGACCTAGCCGTCGCATGGGCTGCCGTTGCGGCGTGGCTCATTATCGCCGCCGGAGCCCTGCGCAGGCGTTTCGCAGCCGTTACGTCTCGCGCCGAGCAGGTGTGTTCGGCCGCCGCATTGGCTTTCCTCGCGTTCGCAGTCGCCATCATGGTGCTCTTCGAGGAGGGCGCGGGAAGTGATATGGCAATTCCGTGAAGGTCCGAGATGTAATCCGTATGGTCGAGCAAAACGGATGGTTTAGGGTCGTCACGGAGGGCAGCCATCGCCAGTACAAGCACGCCACAAAACCCGGGCGGGTCACCATCAATGGGCATCCGGGAGACGACATGCCGAAGGGAACGCTGGCGTCGATCAAGCGACAGGCCGCGCTGGCACGAGGGAAGAAATCATGAAGCGACAGTATCTGGTGCGGATCGACAAGGACGCGGATAGCGATTGGGGTGCTTCTGTCCCGGATCTTCCGGGGTGCGTAGCCACGGGGAAGACCATCGATGTCGCTCTACGGCGGATCGAAAGCGCAATCGAGCTGCATTTACGCGGACTGCGCGAGGACGGAATCAGGGTTCCGCCTCCAAGGCAGCGCGCGGTGAGGCCACGTCGTACGCCAAAGCAAGTCAACTTCTACGCAACTGTCGAGGTGGCAGCGTAACCCGGCGTCAATGAACGCGACCGGGTTGAAAGACGTCCCGAAGGAAATGGGTGGCTCGGGCGTCAGCATGGCGGAATAACTCGGCAGGCTTCTTCGAGCTTCATCGTCGTGCGGACCGCATGGTGACCACCGTACGTCCCTATCAGAGCGCGGATCGCGACGCGGTGCGGATGATCGCCTACCAGGCCGGGTACATGGGAGATCCGCCGGACTGGTACTGGCGTGACGTCACGAGCTTCGCCGAGATCTGGACGTCGTATTATACCGACCGTGAGCCCGAGTCCGCGTTCGTTGCCGAGCGCGCCGGACGCGTGGTGGGCTATCTGCTCGGCTGCGTCGACTCGGCGCGCGCCCCGAGCCCGGCCGTCGCGCTCGGCCACCAAGTGGTCCGGCGCCTCCTGCTCGTTCGCCCCGGCACCGCCGGCTTCCTCTGGCGGTCGATGTGGGACACCGCACGTCACCGTCACACCCCCAGCGGCGTGCTGCTCGATCCGCGCTGGCCGTCGCACCTGCACACCAACCTCCTGCGCGAGGCGCGCGGCTCCGGCGTCGGCTCCGGGCTCATGCAGGCCTGGCTCTCACGACTGCGCGCGGTCGCATCACCCGGGTGTCATCTGGCGACGCTTGCCGAGAACACAACGGCAGTCGCCTTCTTCGCGCGCAACGGTTTCCGTCAACACGGCACGCCGATGCTCGTGCCCGGCATGCGTCTCCCATCGGGCGGCCGCATGCACCTGCAGCTCATGGTGCAAGAGATCTCGGACCCTTCGCCGAGACCCTGAGGCCTGTCGACGATTGTTCAGCCCTTGATTTCTCCTCGGCAACAGAGAAATAGTCTGTGCGGTGAGGAGAGCACATGCGACAGCCGACAGACCATGCGACAGATCCGAAGTACGTGAACCGCTGGGACAGCGATGGGTCGCCGCAGCCGTTCCTCTGTAAAGACCTCAGCGGATACGGCTTCCTCTTGCCGGGCAACATCAAAAACCTCGAAGACCTGTGTTACCGCTATCTGACGCAGCCGTCGAATGGGCAGGTCGAGTACCGCCCGGTCACGCACTATGTGTTGCTGACGTTCACGCGCTCGCAGTCCTTGATGTCGGAAAGTGGTCTCTACAACCGCATGGGCCACATGCCGGAGACGGAGACGGCGTTTTGGGTGCTGACCGCCGCAATCAAGCGCACCGCCGGCGTACCCGTCGCCGATCATCTCGCGTGGTTCATTCCCTACGTCTTCGTCGACAACCCGGTGGCCATGGTTGCCGGCCGCGAGATTTACGGGTTCGCGAAGGAAACCGGCTGGTTCGACATCCCGGACAACAAGCAACCGCCGCAGCGTTTCGCGGTCGATGTCATCGGCGTCGAGCGTGCCATACCCGACGTGGCAGCGAAACGGCATCGACTCCTGGAAGTCGTGCGCACCGCGGACGGGGCATTGCCCGATGCCGCCAAGGCGTGGAGCACCGCGGAGGACGCGCTGCGAGCGCTCACGCAACGCTTGCTCCACGGCGAGGCGCTGATGATCCCAGGGGTGGGCGTGGTGGAAGATCTGGTCCATGAGCTGACGCACCGCGAAGTGTCTCTCGTGTTTCTCAAGCAGTTCTACAATGCCGCCAACGGCAACCTGGCGTGTTATCAGGCCATCGTCGAAGCGTCCGTGAGCTTCTCGAACTTGCGCACCATGGCGCTCGTACCCGGCAATTATCAACTCAATCTGCAGCACCTCGACAGCCATCCGGTAGGCAGCGATCTCGGGCTGCAACCGACGCAGGCGGCCGTGGCGAACTACCGCGTCGAATACGACTTCACGATCGGCGCCGGCACCGAGGTGTGGCGGGCCGCCGAGCCGGCGCCGTCTCACCTGGCACCTCCCGTGACCGCACACTGGTTCGGTCAGTCACCGCAGCCGAGCCGCCCGACCGTCGCGCCGCGGCCGACGCGTGCGAGCGCAGACAGCGCGCCCGCACGCCGGAGGCGCGGCGGCACGCCGCAAAAGATCGCCATCCTCGGCGGCGGCGTCGGCGCGATGGCCGCGGCCTTCGAGCTCACCGACCAGCCCGGCTGGCAGGACCGCTATGAGATCACCGTCTATCAGCTCGGCTGGCGGCTCGGCGGCAAGGGCGCCAGCGGCCGTAACCCGCAGGCGTCCCAGCGCATCGAGGAGCACGGCCTGCACATCTGGCTGGGATTCTACGAGAACGCCTTCCACGTGATGCGGCGCTGCTACGAGGAGCTGGGCCGCACGCCGGGTGCGCCGCTGGCGACGTGGCAGGATGCCTTCAAGCCGCAAAACTTCGTGGTCTTCGAAGAGTACATCAACGGCCGCTGGATTCACTCCCCGGTGGAGTATCCCACCAACAGCTCCGTGCCTGGCGACGGCGGCGAGCTGCCCCGCGTGTGGGACTACATCCCGATGCTCCTCCAGTGGATGACGCAGCTGTTTGCCACCTCACCGCACGCGCGCACACGTGCGGCCGACGGCCCGTCGCTGAACCGCGCCGACCTGCCGCACTGGTGGGAGCGCATCATCACCCGCATCGGCGCGGACCTGGAAATCGTCGGCCTCGACGTGGCCGGCCTGTTCCTCGAGCGCGCCTACCGTTTGGCGCGCGCCCTCGATCCCGACCCGCAGCGACACCAGCCTGAAGAGCATGACGCCATCCTGTGGTTCCTCAAACACTTCATGCAATGGTTCTGGCGCAAGGTCGAGCGCGACATCGAGACCGACTACACGGCGCGGCACGTCTTCATCATGCTCGACCTGTGCGCGGCCACGGTCACCGGCCTGATCGCCGACCGGGTCGTGGTCAACGGCTTCGATTCGATCGATCAGTACGAGCTGCGCGAGTGGCTCGGCAAGCACGGCGCGTCGGCCGAGATCACCCTGCCCTCGGCGTGGGCGCGTTCCGGATACGATCTCGTGTTCGGGTTCCGCCGCGGCTCCATCGAGCACCCCAGCATGGCCGCCGGCACCTCGCTACGCGGCACCTTGCGCATGCTGCTGACCTACAAGGGCGCCATCATGTGGAAGATGCAAGCCGGGATGGGCGACACGATCTTCACGCCGCTGTACGAGGTCCTCAAGCGTCGCGGCGTCAAGTTCAAGTTTTTTCATCGGGTGAAGAACCTGCATCTGTCGAATGACAAGCGGACGATTGCGTCCATCGACATCGGCCGCCAAGTCACCCTCACGACGGACGACTACGATCCGTTGACCCCGGTCAAAGGCCTCCCGTGCTGGCCCAGCGAGCCGCGTTACGAGCAAATCGTCGAAGCCGACGCCCTCCAGGCCGACCACGTGAACCTCGAGTCGTATTGGACGACATGGAAAGACCGCGAAGCGATCACGCTGACGCGCGGCAAGGACTTCGACCTGGTGATTCTCGGCATCGCGCTGGGGGCGCTGCCGATCGTGTGCGCGGAGCTCATCGCCGCTCGGGACGACTGGCGCCGCATGGTCGAGGAGGTCGGGACGGTACGCACCCAGGCCTTCCAGCTGTGGCTGAAGCCGTCCCTGCGCGGCTTGGGATGGACGATGCCGAGCCCGGTGGTGGGCGGATACGTCGAGCCGCTGGACACCTGGGCCGACATGAGTCAGCTCATCGACCGCGAGGATTTTCCAGCCGCGCAGACGCCCGGAAACATCGCCTACTTTTGCGGACCGATGGAGGACTCCGCGCAGCCACCGTTCACGGATCCCACCTTTCCCGCCACCCAGATCGCCGTGGTCAAAACGAACGCCGTCGCCTTCTTGCGCGCACACGCGCATCATCTGTGGCCGGCGGCGGCACAGCGGCAGAACCCGAACGGCTTCAACTGGGAGCTGCTCGTCGACCCGCAGGACCGTCGCGGTGAGCAGCGAGCCGACGCGCAATACTACCGCGCCAACGTCGACCCGTCGGAACGCTACGTGCTCTCGCTGCCCGGAAGCACGCAGTATCGGCTCAAGCCCGGCGGGTCGGGGTTCGACAATCTCTACCTCGTCGGCGATTGGACGTATACCGGCATGAACGCCGGATGCGTCGAGGCGGCGGTCATGTCGGGGATGCAGGCGTCGCAGGCGCTCACCGGTTACCCGGAAACCATCGTCGGCGAATCGGACCGCTGACGATCGCGGCGGGCACCGCTCAGGAGCTCAGGACCAACTGCGGCAGGGAACCGCAGGTCGGGGAATCGAGCGTGACGCCGACGCAGGCTTGGTGGTAAGCGGCACCCAGCTGAGAAAAAATCTCACCGGCGCGCATCAGGTGCCGGCGCCGCCGGGGGTCAGTGGCGGGCAGGTGGCGGCCGATCTCGAAGTGCGCCAAGCCCTCCTCGTACGGCATCTCCAGCCGCTCGGCGCGCACCAGACTCTTCTGCCACGCGGCCTGCGCTCTGGACGGTTTGCCGGCGAGCCAGTCGCGCAGTCCCTTCCACAGCCACGCTTGCGGCTGCCCGATCGGGAACAGCCGCGCAAAGCTGCGCAACGCCGTGCACGCATGATCCGCCAACCGTTGCAGCTTCTCGCGCTCCGCGGACCCGACATCGCTGGCTTCCAAAAGCGTCAAGGTCACCTCCGCGGCGGCGGCGTAGCCGGTCAGACCGTAGTAGGCGGACGGGGAGGATTGCTCGATCAGCCGCACCGCCGGCTCGATGCTTTGCAACGCGAGGGCGCGCTCGCCGCGGCGGGCATGCGCCAGGGCGCGGATGCCGTAGGCGTTGATCTCGGTGGCGCGATCGGACAGCGGCGCCAAGCTGTTGGCGAGCCAGGCTTCAAGGGCCGCGACGGTCTCGAGCGCCGCATCGGCCTGACCGAGCGACAGCGGGACCAGCGCCTTGGCCACCATTGCCCATGCCTGCGCCTGCACGTCACCACGGCGGTGCGCGGACTCGTAGGCCTGCGTGTACAGCTCGCCGCAGCGGGCGAACTGGCCTTGATTGTAGTTGAGATTCGCCAACGTCAGCACCGTCGTTTCACACCAGCGACGATCCCCGAGCTGCTCGAAGCGCTCGTACGCGCGGGCCAACGCCTCCCGGGCCGCCGCCCACTCGCCCTTGCCGAGCAGGTAATAGCCCTTGGTGAACCACACGCGTCCCATGCAACTGCGATCGTCGACGCGTTCGGCGGTGTGCAGCGCGAACTGAAAGTATCGCTCGGCCACGCGGGGTTGCGCGATCAATCCGGCCAGCAGGCCGACCATGGCGTAGCTGTTGGCAAGCTCGGGCGACGGTCCGGCGGCCTCCGCGAGGTTGAGTCCGTGCAGATTCCCGTTGATCGAGGCGAGCGTCTCGGCCGCGATGAACGACACCAGGGCCAGAGTTTCATAGGCTCGGGCGCTTTCCAGTAGCGTGGCGCGTTTGTCCTGCCGCGCGTGGCCGATGAAGATTGCCGGAGACATGCGATGCAGCACTTGTCGTCCGACCTGACCGATCAGGCTGATCAGGACTTTGAAGCGCGCCGACGGCACGCGGTGGCCGAACAGGAGCAGTGCCTGCGTGAGGTGCACGCGGGCCTCCACCGGGTTGCCGAGCTGGTAGTAGGCTTCTCCCAGCTGCCGCTCCCAGCGTGCGCGGCGCCGCCCGGCGCCATTGCGGCTGCCGGCGCCCTGGCGGGTGGCAGCATCGAGGCCGAGGGCTTCGGTGAGAAAGCGGAGCGCTTCTTGATTGGCGTAGCTGCCGAGCGCCTGCGCGGCGGCTTTCTCGAGATAAGCAATCGCCTTGGGCGCGAGCGCGGCCGTCGCCTGGGCCGCTTGGCTCCAGTGATGCGCCAACAGCGCGCTGAGCGGAGCGAGATCCGCACCGCTGGTGCGCTCGTACCATTCTCCAACCGAGCGATGCAGCTGCCGCCGCTGTCCGAACGGCAGCAAGTTGTAGGCGACTTCTTGGGTGATGATGTGCTTGAAGCGATAGGTCAGGTCGGGCTCGAGGGTGGCGATCTGCACGAGGTCGCGTTGCGCCAGCGCATCGAGATCCTCGCCCAGCGAAGTCTTGTCGGGCTCGATCGGATGAATGTCGCGCAAGGTACGAAAGGCAAACTCGCGTCCGATGACACTGGCGACCTTCAGGGCCAGCTGTTGGCGCGGCGTGAGGCGATCGATGCGACCGGTGATCACGCCGTGCACGGTGTCCGGAACGCTCAAGGCGCGCAGGTCGCCGGTGTCGGGCGCCATCCGACACTCGCCATGGCTGATGACAATCCGCCCCGAGTCGCGCAGCATGTACGCCAACTCCTCGCTGAAAAACGGATGGCCCCCGGCCTTCTCACGGATGAAGCTCACAACCGGCTCCGGCAAACCGGAGACGCCGAGACGCTGGCAGACGAGGCTCACCGTGTCTTCGGCCGACAGTGTATCGAGCCAGAGCCATTGCGTACCTGGTGCGTGCAGGAGCTGCCGGTACTCCGTCGGCGGCGGGTCAGGCAGCGGACGCGTGACGAGCACGAGCAGAACGGCCGGCACGCGTTGGCTGATGAGCCGTATCAGCGCCCACGAAGCCGAGTCCAACCAGTGGGCGTCTTCCAGGATGATCAGGAACGGAGCCGCCTGGGCGGCGTCCCGCAGCAAGCGGACCAACAGCTCATGCGTGTTGTCGGCGCGTCCCTGCGCGGTCATCTGCGCGGTGAGCTCGTTGTCCGGCAGATCCAGCGGGACCACCGCATCCAACAGGGGGAGGAGCTGCGACAGCGCCGGCCCTGCGCCATCGTTGGCAGGCAGCGCAGCGATTCGAGCCACGACGTGTGCCCGCCGTGCCTCCGGATCCCCGGGCGCCGCATCAAGTCGGAGCAGTTGGGTGAACACCGTGCGCCAGGCATGGTAGGGCGTCGAAATCTCGATGGCATCGCCGGCGCCGGAGAAGCAGGGCACGCCGTGCGTCCGCGCCAGCTGACAGAGCTCTTCAATCAAGCGCGATTTGCCGATGCCCGCTTCGCCCTCGATCAACACCGCGTGCGCCGCGTCGCTGCGCGACAGCGCCTGGAGCCGCTCGGCGAGCAGTGTCCGTTCGACGTGGCGACCGATGAGCGTTGCCGTGTGCGCGCGCGGGATTCTTTTCGCTTCAGCCCACGGGCGATACACCGCAATCGGCCCGGTCTTCCCGCGCACGCGCAGTGCTGGGAGACTCTCGAACGACGCGGATGTCCCGCACGCCTCTTGGGTGGCTGCGTCGCACAGGATGCCGGTGCCGGCTTCTTGCATGAGGCGCGCCCCGACGTTGACGATGTCGGCAACCATCGTGTACTCGCGCTGCCACGCGTTGCCCACCGACCCGCAAAAGGCCCGCCCGGTGGCGATGCCGATGGCGCTGCGCAGGCCGCGGCCGTGCAATGCCAGCTGTACCGACAGGGCGGCGCGTACGCCGCGGGCCGCGTCGTCTTCGTGCGCCAGCGGTGGTAGCCCATACCCGGCAAGCACGGTGGGTCCGTTCCGATCGATGCCGATACGCAGGATACTACCCTCGTAGCGGTACAGCACAGATTGGATGGCGCGCAGCACATCGTGTGTGTGCGCCACATCGGCGACGCAGTCCAGCTCCGGGACGTTGATGAACAACACGGTCACCCGCCGCAGCTCGGCGAGCCAATCGCTTTGACCGGCGGCCAAACGTGCGATGATCGGACACGGCGCGAACGCCCGCAGGTATGTGTCTGCACAACGAAACGCGGGCGGTGGACCATTCGCCCGCACGGCAAGCGGCCTGACGAGCGACGCGATCCGTACCACCCCTGTGGGCAGCGGATAGCCGGTACACGCGGTGCGCGCCAATTCCCACGCGTCGGGTGACAGTACGACCTGTCCCGGATCCGCCTCAGCTTCGGCCGCGCACGCTTGAACCACGGGCGCCCCGGCGACGAGCAGCTCCCAATGGTCGGCAGCGCCGCCCACCTGCGCCACAAACGCTTCGCCGGCGCCAATGGCAATGCGCAGCGACAGGTAGATCCCTTCCTCTGCCCTATAGTTGTGGAGCTTCCTTTGTACGGCCATTCCGCATTGGGTTGCACGGCCGACCGCGGCGGTCAGATCGTCGCCTTCGCCATCGGCCGGCCAGAGCGCCAGCAAGCCGTCGCCCGCGAACTTGGCAACGTCGCCGCCATGCGCCGCAATGACGTCGAGCAGCTGTGCGAAGTAGGCATTGAGAACCCGGCTCAGCTCCTCCGCTCCGACGGCACCCCGTTCGGCGAGGCGCTCGGCGAGCAGCGTCGATCCCGAGATGTCGGCAAACAGCGCCGCGGCGTGAAAGCGGTCGGCGCGCGGCTCTAGCGGAGCAGCGGCGTCCTGGGCGGCCAGGCGTCGCAGCCCGAGGTTGGGGACGTAGCTCGCCAAGGTTTCAGTCAACGCGGGCATCAGCTGGCGCCACTGGTTGTGCACCGGTCTATCGCACGCTTCAAGGCGAAAATCCACCGCCGCGGGCGCCGTCCGAGCTTGTGACGGGAAGGCAAATCTGATTACGTACCATCCTCGCGATTCCCTTGATGGGGCAAATCCGCTTGCGTTGCCCAGAGGGAAAATTGGAAAATTTCCAGCGGTGCACACTGCGACGCCGATGACCATGGCCGATGACCATGATTGAGGCACTGGCCCTTAAGCAGGACCACGGTGACGTGGCGCGTCTCGCGCTGCTGTACGAGCTCAGTCGTTCCTTCAGCGAGCTCATAGATCTCGATCAGCTCATCGTTCTCGTCATGGCCAAGACCAAGGAGCTCTTGAACGCCGAAGGGAGCGCCATCCTCTTGCTCGATGAAGACAAGCGCGAGCTGTTCTTTCCGTACAGCGCCGACGTGGCGCCCGAGGTGGAAGAGCGCCTGAGCGCGATCCGCTTCCCCGCCGACAAAGGCATCGCGGGCTGGGTCCTGCAAAAGGGCATCCCGCAGCTGGTCGCGGACGTCTCGCAGGACACACGCTGGTACGCCGACGTCGACAAGGAATCGGGCATGTTGACCCTCTCCCTTCTGTGCGCGCCGCTGCGCACGCGGCACGGACCGCTCGGGGTCATCGAGCTGCGCAACAAGCTGACCGGCCAATTCACGATGGAGGATCTCGCGTTCCTGGATGCCTTGGCAGGCAGCATTGCGATCGCCATCGAAAACGCCCGACTGTATCGGTCGTTGAAAGAATCCGAGGCACGGCTGCGCGACGAAGTCGTCGTCCTGCACCGCGAGGCCGCGCATCGGAGCCGGTTCGCGGACGTGGTAGGCACCAGCGAAGCGATGCGGCGCGTTTTCCAGCTTATGGAAAGTGCCGTATCGTGCCAGATCACCGTCCTTTTGCAGGGAGAAACCGGCACCGGCAAAGAGCTGATTGCCCGCGCCATCCACTACAACGGTCCCCGCAAGGATCGGCCCTTCGTCCCCGTCAACTGTGGGGCGCTTCCCGAAACCCTCTTGGAAAGCGAGCTGTTCGGCCACAAGCGGGGCGCGTTCACCGGTGCCGTAGCGGACAGGAAGGGGCTGTTCGAGGTGGCGGACGGCGGGACAATCTTCCTCGACGAGATCGGCGAGACGACGCCCGCGATGCAGGTGAAGCTGCTGCGCGTCCTCCAAAGCGGCGAAATCCTACCGGTCGGAGAAACCACGCCCCGCTGGGTCGATGTGCGCGTCATCTCGGCCGCCAACCGCGACCTCGAGCTCGCCACTCAACAAGGGAAGTTTCGGCAAGACTTATACTATCGTCTGAGTGCCTTTCCCATCAACGTTCCGCTGCTGCACTCCCGCAAGGAAGACATCCCGCTGTTGGCCGTCCACCTCTTACAGGGGATTGCCGAGAAGTTCGGCAGGGTGGTTCAAGGTTTCAGCGCGGCCGCCATGAATGCGCTGACCGATTACCCCTGGCCCGGTAACGTGCGGGAGTTGGAGAACGAGATCGAACGTGCGGTGGCACTCGCCGGTGCCGGAACGATCATCCAGGTGGAGCACCTGTCGGAACGGGTCACCTCGACCCGGCAGGCTCGCGTCCCCGTGGTTGCGCATCCGACCACGCTGAAGCGGGCCCGCGAGGCATTTGAGCGAGAGTACATCGAGGAGACGCTGCGCCAGAACAATGGCAACGCCTCCCAGGCGGCCAAGGTCCTGGGCATGAGCCGGGTGATGCTGCAGAAGAAGATCAAGACGTACGGCCTGCGGGCCAAGCTCGGCTTCGCCGACGTGTAAACTCTGCCTACTCCTTTCATCCGAAGTTGACACCAACAGCCCGGGCTCAGGCAGTGTGCCCGCGGCCGGTATGCGGAGCCACCATGGCGTGGCGATTGCATCCTCCGCCGGCACAAGATGAGAGGAAGCACCTTCGTGGACCACAGGGTTGAAACGGCCCTACGCGCACTGAGCGGACGTGAAGAGCAGATCCTACGCCTGCGCTTCGGCATCGGCGGTCGGATGCACGCGCTCGACGACCTGCAGCGGCAACTCGGGGGCAAGCGGCCTCGGGTGCAGCAGATCCAGCGGCGGGCACTGCGCAAGCTCCGCGCCGCCGCACTTCAGTAGCCCGCGCCGCACCGACGCAGTCCGGCGCGGAGGCGTCGCGTTTACAACCGGCCGGTGGCGCGCTACTCAGCCGTGGCGGGAGTTGCGCGAGGATGTGCGAGCTGTTGGGAATGAACTGCAACGTACCGACCGACATCCTGTTTTCCTTCCGCGGCTTCAGTCGGCGCGGCGGGATGACCGGTCCACACGCCGACGGCTGGGGCATCGCGTTTTACGAGGGCCGCGGCTGCCGGCTGTTTCACGACCCATCCCCGTCCGCCCATAGTCCCGTGGCGCAGTTCGTTCAAAGCTTCCCGATCAAGAGCAAGAACGTCGTGGCGCACATCCGGCGAGCGAGCCGCGGACGCGTGTGCGTCGAGAACACCCATCCGTTCCACCGCGAATTGTGGGGCCGTACCTGGGTGTTTGCCCACAACGGCTTGCTGCGCGGTGTGAAGCGGCGACGGCTCGGCGTTTACCGGCCGATCGGCACCACCGATTTGGAGTATGGATTCTGCTACATGCTCAACGCTATTCGCCGTGAGTTTCGGGAGCTGCCGCCGCTCGGGCGCTTGCGCCGCTTCGTCGAGACGCTCGCCCAGGATTTGTCGGCGCACGGTGAGCTGAACTTTCTGCTGTGCGACTCCCGGGCGTTGTTCAGCTATTGCACCACCAAATTGGTGTGCATCGAGCGCCGCGCACCGTTCTCGCGCGCCATGCTGGCCGACGATGATCTCGAAGTCGACTTCAGTGAAGTGACCACGCCGCAGGATCGCGTCGCCGTCGTCGCCACCGCGCCGTTGACGCGCAACGAAGCCTGGCAGACCATTGCCCCAGGCGCGGTACAGCTCTTTGTCGACGGCGCGGCCGTCTGAGACGACCGCGCCGCAGTCGCGTAAGCGGACGGCGCCTCAAGCGGCGCACATCAACAGACGCGCATCGAGACAGTTCGGCGCCGTATCATCGACCAGCCCGTCGCCGTTGCTATCGATGTCGACCGCACCGGTCGAGCGGAAGAAGACCTCGGCGTTGCCGAACGGGACGGTCGCGTCGATCCCTTTCACCGTCACATCGCCCCGTGTCGGGCAAATCGCTCCGCTCGCGATGTTCAGCGACTCAATAGTGTCCAGCATCACTTCGCCCCCGAAACACGCCGAGCTGATGCCGCCGCTGAGGTCCAGCACCGTGGGATCGGAATGCGCGTCGACGTGCAGCGCCAGACTCGTCAACGCGACATCGAGCGGCGTGCCCGTCGGTGTCAGCAGGACCGCCGGCCCCTGAAACGTCAGCGTGTATTCCTCCGGCACACAGCTGCCCGTGAAGGTCACGTCGTCGATCGCAACGGTCGTACCTTGGAAGGACAAGCCTACGGTCGTGGCGTCCGGGGCCAGAGTGTCGACGTTCCCACTCGTCACAGTAAAGTTCAGCGCCGTGAGAAAGCAGTCGCCGCCGAATACCGGCGTCGTCAACACGCCCGTGATGTTGGCGTCCGATGAGGAAATTATTTGGTTCATGTGATTCAGAAACTGCATCGAGAGCTCCATGGAAACCGCCGTGAGACTGATACCGATGGTTCCCGTGTATACCGCCGTACCGTCTGAGGTCGGCACACCGCACGACACCAGGCCGATGCTGATGAACGGGAAGCTGCCGAGACGTGTGACGGTCCCGCCCGACAAGCAGTGGCTGGTGGTCATCGCCACCGCAGGAACGAACGCGGCGCTCGTACCGGACTGCACGCCGTTCACCAAGGCCGCGATCACTTGCGGAATCACGCTCATCGCATCAACGACGAGCACGGATTCTCCAGCGACCAATCGGACGGCAGCGCCGGGCGTCGAGGACGACCCAGCCGTCGCCGTTGGAGTTGCAAGAGCACCAGCATGGCACCCGCTGAGGGCGTTGTTCACCGCGCTCAGGATCTCGTCGATGGTGATGTGGGCATCGGCGTTGGCGTCACCGAACGGACACAGATCCGCCGTACCGTTGCCGAGGGCGATGTTCACCATCGTCAGCAGCTCGTCCACCGTGACGGTGTTATTCTGATTGCAATCTCCGACACAGAACATCCCCGGTGTCCGCGTCGGCGTGGGGCTGGGCGTTGAAGTTGGCGTAACCGCTTCGGTGGGCGTCGGCGTCTGTGGCACGGTTGCTGTCCCGGTCGGCGCAAGCGTGCGCGTCGGGGTAATCGTCGGCGTGAGTGTGGCGGTGGGCGTCGGGGTGCGCGTAGGAGTCACCGTCGGCGTCGGGGTGTCCTGCGCAACCTCTAACGTGACGTCCGTCGTGCCCGCCTCCTCCGCAAGAGACACGCCGGGGCTGACGCGCAATCCGTTGGTCGTCGCGAAGTCGCCGCTTCGAGATCCAAACGTCATCACTCGGAACTGGTTGCCGATCTGCGGAACGAACGCTGCGATCACACTCACGTTGAGCGTACCATCCAGGGTCGCAGCACCGAAGACGGCGAGCTGATCGTAGTCACTGCCCGCCGCGAGCCCGCCGATTTCCACGTCGAGGCTGCCGCCTGGAGATTGCGTGTACGTGCCGGCGATGGTGAGAATGCCGGGAGACAGGCCTGGGCTGACGTGGCCGCCGTTTGAGATACTCACGTCGCCTGTGACGGTGCCGCGGCCCTCCAACGTTCCCCCTTGGATGTTGAGCGCCTTCCCTTGCAGAGTCAGGCTGCCGCCGTTCAGCCGGGTCGTACCGGCGGTTTGCGTGTAGCCGCCCGAACCCCGCATGGTCCCGGCGTCGATCTCAACCGTCCCGCTGTTCGTGACCCCTACGGTACTGAGCTCCGTCGTGCCGCTGTTACCGACGTCCGTTTTACGAAACGTCCCGTCATTCACGAAGCTCGACGCCGCACCGCCGCCGCCGAAAAAGCCCTGACTGTTGCTCGACCCGCCGTCGTTCGACAGCTCGAACGTCGCTTGGTTGTGGAACACCGCGCCGTTCGCCATCGTGATGCGGCTGCTTTGCGCATCCATGCTCGCCGTCCCGCCGTTGAGGTTCAACGTGCGCGTGTCCAATGTCTTCAACGACCCGCCCAAACTCATGCCGCTCATTGCGTTCACGACCGCATTGGGTCCCGTCCCGCCGCGCTGGATCGTCCCAGCGCTCCAGGTCAGCAGCCAAGTCACGGTCACCGTGTCCGACCCGCTCAGGATTCCGCCAGTCAGCGTCAGCGTCGGCACCACAATCTCCGCCCCCGTGCTGAAGCTCGCCGTACCCGAGCTGATGCTCAGCAGCCCGACGCTGGT
>Ga0209415_10006330_pt1 | contig 21090 bp, 17 predicted proteins | sample PeaSoiSIISIP2007_FD_187696 | JGI IMG/M metagenome (GOLD analysis project Ga0209415, IMG submission 187696) | Peat soil microbial communities from Weissenstadt, Germany - SII-SIP-2007 (SPAdes) (version 2) | ecosystem: Environmental > Terrestrial > Soil > Wetlands > Peat | place: Germany...
GACCCGCTAGAGGGGTAGCGCAAGACGCGCCGTTTTTTACTGCGGCGCGCCTGGAGCGTAGGGCAGGAGCCCTCACTGAAACGGAAGAGATTATGAAGGAAGTTTGGGAAAAGCGATATGGCCACCTGCGGGCTTCAATATTCTGATTGACACACCAACATCTTTATTGGTAATGTAGAGTTGCGGGAGGTTTTATATGCCAACGATCACGTCGCTGTCTCTTCTCAGGCCCTTGGTACGTCAAGTACCTCAAGATGTTCTTGGAGCTGAGGGGAATTGGAATTGGACTCCAGAAGTTGAAGTAGATCATAGCGAAATGACTGGTTACTGCCCCGGTTCAGGGTCTGAGGGTGGAGAGGATTAGGCTGTTTGAGCACGCGTATTTTTGTCGTGGAGGAGATTCAACTCCTGCCAGAAGCGATGCTGTTGTTCTGGGTTTATTGGCATTCGCTGTCAATGGAACACGAAGGACATCCGTCGCAATCTGGATTTGAATATGTGTGTGCTAATACTCTCGACCTCTAACAACCCGCACGGAGACGCCGTAAGTAAGGCGCTCATATCAAAAGGTGCACAAGTCATACGGGCAGATTTCGATAAAGTTAGCATTGATCCTCCTTGTGTTTCGGTAGGAACAGGTATGGATCAAGCCATTGATTTCGTCCATGAATCTATTCCGACACGATCAATTACCGGTGTTTTCCTGCATCATCCAAGGCTCGGGATCGGCGACAACGCTGGAGTAGATTCCATAGACAGAAAGCTTTGGGAATTCGGTTGGGTCAACGCAATAGATTGGTTGGAAGGATGTTTGCAGGATGCAAAGTGGATCAATCGTCCAAGTAGATGTCGATTCGCCTTATCGACCTCACGCCAACTTCAAATTGCAGCAGGAGTAGGCCTCTCGGTTCCTCCAACACTTTATACAAATTCACTTGAGAAATTGCGTCAGTTTGCCATTCTCAATGGCGTGGTTGTTTTGAAATCGGGTCCTGTTCCCGGTGCAGTGCCTGACCAGCATCGGCTCCTTGCATCTATTGTCGATCCAGCAGCAATTATGGAATCTGAGTTAGCGTCTTCGCCGTGCTTGTTTCAGCAATATATTGAGAAAAAGTACGAGTTACGCGTGCATGTAATTGGAACCCAAGTATTGACATGCAGAATTGATTCCCAAGCGAACGAAAGAACCAAGGTTGACTGGAGAAACTACGATATAGCTAATACGCCGCACACACCCTTTGAACTAGATCCAGAAGTTCAAAAATGCTGTATACAAGTTGTAAGTATGCTAGGGTTGCAGATGGGGATTATTGATTTGATAGTCACGCCTGACGGGAGAGTCGTGTTTCTGGAATGTAATGCGCAAGGGAGTTGGCATTGGATTCAGCAGCTTACCGGTTTGAAGATCACCGAAGCTGTAGTCCAACAGCTAATATGACTTGGCTCGTTGCGAACCGAAAAGTCTGACGGTTTCATTCGTCCGATTTTGATGCCTGTTAGCCGGGCCGGAGCCAATCTGCACGGAAGTTTCAGGTGGTGAAAGCGTTGTCCAGGAACCGGATGTTCTGTTAGTGAACAGAGAAAAGGCGGCTCCGAAGAGCCGCCTCCATGTTGCGCGGGCGCTACTTGGCCTTCTTCTTGGCGGGCTTGGCCGCCTTCCTCTCGCTGGCTTCGCTCAGTGCCGAATAGTCGATCTTGCGGATGTAGTCGGCCTTGATCGAAAAAGTCTTGTGCTCCACCCCGTCAGCCGTGTACGTCTCGGGCTTGATCTTGCCTTCAACGATGACCGGAGTCCCGGCCTTGAGGGTGGCGGCGAACTTCGCCAGCGGCCCCCAAACCTGAATCTGGAACCAATCGGTGTTCTTGTGCTCGGCTCCATCCTTGTCTTCCCACTGCTCGTTGACGGCAATGCTGAAGTTGACTACATCGCCGTTTGGAGTGGACTTCTTTTCGGCGTCTTTGCCGAGGTTGCCTTCGAGGTGGACGTTGTTTTTGTAGCTGGACATGATGTTCTCCTTATGAATTGGGTCGCGAGTGAATCGGGACATACTGCCGGAACGGACATGGGGCGCAGTGAACTCCCAAGTGCCAAGCAAAATCTTTTGCGGAGAGGGACCACAGCTTGCCTGGGGAGAGGAATCCGCAAAGCGCAGCGGAAGAGTTTGCGCCGCCGCCGCAGGGCGAGAGCGTTCTTGACGCCTCCATGATGGCCGAGTTGATTGTGACCAAAAAGGAGATCGGGCCTAAGCTCAAAAAGTCTGCCGGAACCTCGCGGATAGGAACGAAAAGCCCCGGCGCGGGTGGTCAACGATTGCCGTTTGCGGGAAGACTTCGGGCCGAGCAATCCATTCTTTGGTTCCTAGGTTCGGGGACTCTTTTGACGGCGGGGTTCTCTGCCTCAGTTCGGATGCCGGTTGAAGGGAAGATCCGAGCGGACACGGCGGCGTAGACACACGTCATTCAAGGCCATTCGCAAGATCGCCTGCACGGGAAACGCCGACGGAGCGGTCACGCTGGCCTCGATATGGCTAGCAGGGCGTCGGTGTTACCTGCGGTTGGGCAATGATTGCGCCGTTAACAATCCCAAGCCGTAGCCGGTATCGAGATTGAATCGTGAATGAAAGGCCGCATTTATACGCCACTCGTGCGTAATGCGATTGGCCCTACTACTGAGACTTCCAATTTGCTGCATCCTCTCGTATACCAACGTTCCAATAGGCCGTGTGAACACATCAAATTTCTCAAAAAGTTGGCGCACTTCGGGCGTGCTGTCGTTTATGTTTGGTTTCAGTGGTATATCCTGATTTCAGTTGAAACTGCAAGAGTACTGCACACAGCTAGCTGTTTTGAACCGAAGCGCCTCAGCAATGCCTAGCAGCAAGTGCGAGAAACCATTCTATGAAAATTACCCAAACACGCTGGCTCATCGACAAATTCGTTCAGAACAGCGCAAGAATCAATCTGAACCCGACGTGGCAACGCGGGCCAGCTTGGCAAGTCCCACGTCAAGTACTCCTGATCGACTCGATCCTGCGGGGAATGGACATCCCGAAGATTTACTTGCACCGTCTATCGACTACAAGTCCTCACCTATATGACGCCGTTGACGGCCAGCAACGACTGAGAGCCATATGGGCCTTCCGTGCCGGTAAACTCCCCTTGGACCATACGGAGCCGTTGCCCCCCATTAATGGGCACATTGTTGCAGGCCTTCGATTCAGTGCACTGCATATCGATCTCCGCACCAGGTTTAACAAGTTTGTTGTTAGCGTCGCCGAAATCATCACCGCAGACAATGACGAAATAACCAACCTCTTCTCGCGGCTTCAGATGGGAGTATCACTTAACCCAGCCGAACTTCGAAACGCCATTTTGGGACCCATGCGGCACGTAATTGACGCCATAGCAAGATCTCATGTTTTCTTCATAAACGGTCGAATTCCCGACGTACGATATAAGCGCCAGGATTACGTCACGCACGCCTTTGCAATAGCAGCGTATCAAGGTCGGCAGGATATCAAAGCCCCAGATCTGAAGCGAATGGTCCGCGATTTTAGATCACCTGACACGGATCGTATTCTGAAAATGTCTGCGGATATCGGCGAAGCGCTCAATGTTCTTGCAGAAGTGGATAGGGTCGTTGGCAACAAGATAACGCAGAAGTGGATCTTCGTGGACTTTCTCTGGCTCTTTATGCAACGCCACGCGGCTGGTGCAAAGATAGACATTGAGAAAGCTGCTACCAGTTATCTGAAATTCGAGGAGAGACGCCGAGAGTTCAATAGCAAACCGGCAGAGCTTATCCAAGGACACCGGCCAAATCAAGCTCTTGACCGGCATCTCTACGATTACATCATGGCGTTCAAAGCTCAAGGCGCGGAGCAGACGAACATTAGGAAACGAAACGCTGCCATTCGAGCGATCTGCTCAGACATAGATCGGAGGGACTGATGCCGTTCGATATTGCAAGAATTCCTGACAAATTGAAGCAGGCCTACAAGGAAAGGCGATGCGCCGTCCTTGTAGGAGCAGGAGCCTCTGCGGGTGCCAAATTGCCCTCGTGGTGCCAGCTTTTGGAATTGATGATTGCTGAAGCCGAGCGTCATATTGTGATCACTCCCGAAAAAGCGAGGGAATACCGTGGCCTCATCTCGAATCCTGGGAAATTCTTATTGGTTGCGTCTGCGCTGAAAGAAGATTTGAAGGGCTATTTCGACGAATTCGTGGTGAATACGTTCATCACGCCGAAACCCGTGCCAACTGATATGCATATGGCTTTAGTGGCCCTCGACAGGACTCAGTTTGTCGTCACGACGAATTATGACACCCTTATCGAACGCACCTACCGTACAAAGGATCCTGACGTGTCGGTATGCACCTTTAACGACGCTGGCGAGGTGCAGAGGCGGTTATCGAAACGGGAGTTCTTCATTCTCAAGGCACTCGGCGACGCCGCGAAGGTTGGCAACGAGATCATCTTGACCGATGCCGATTACCGCAACATACTGTTTCGGCAACGAGCCTACAAGAGCCTCCTGTCGGCAATGTTCACGATGTTTACTATCGTTTTCGTTGGAGCATCGATGACCGACCCGGAGATCATGCTTCTCTTGAACTACCTCGCGGATAGTTTCGCACCGACCTCGGGCCCTAGCCATTTTGCGCTTATGGCCGAAGAAGACATCACGAGCGTCGAGAAGGAGAGGTGGTTCAAGGACTATAAGGTTCAGCTGATTCCCGTGAGCAAAGCCCACGATTACGTCGAAGTGACAGAATTCCTTGTCGCCCTTCAAAGCACGCTCTAGGTGTTGTTTGTATCAGGACAATCGACAATGACGGAAAGGACGCGATTTTATGTCTGGAGTAAGTCTAGTAAATGATGGGGCGGCGCTTCAGTCGATGCGCGATTCAGATTTTGATGCCTACAGCGCAATCGGTGAGGTGATCGACAACGCATTGCAAGCAGAAGCCAAGAATGTCCGCATTCGCGTCGATTTCAACACTCCCCTGAACAAGAAAGGTACTGAACCCATCACGGCGATCTATTTTGGAGACGACGGCTTGGGGATGCCTAAGGACGTTTTGCACAGATGTCTCCAACTCGGCTACTCTAGTCGCTACAACGATAGGACAGGTATCGGACGATTCGGTGTAGGTGCGACTCTTGCTGCGATCAATCAATGTAGGAAAGTTGAGCTGTATTCATGTGAAAAGGGCGGTCAATGGCAATATACATATATCGATCTCGACCTCATTACGCACCGACCACCCCTCATGGAGGAGATTCCTGAACCAATCCCAAAAGATGTTCCTGCGGGTGCAGCAGACCTAGTGAGCACGAACCATGGCACCCTCGTCGTATGGACGAAATATGACCGACAACATGAAGGCGCGCTCGACCTTATTGAAGAATTGCGAGTCTGGGTGGGTCGGACATATCGACATTTTATTTGGGGTAACGCAAAAATCTCGATAAATCAAGAACCGGTCAAGGCAATAGATCCCTTGTATGTGACAACGCGCCTCACCAGATATCCGGATGATCCGGCGGCTCACGAGTACAAGACAATTGAAATTCCATGGCCGGTAGCATCAGAGGATCGAGTTAAAGGCGCTCCAGCCGAGTCTCCGATTCGTATTCGGCTCAGTCTACTCCCTAAGGAGTTGAGGCTGGCTCAAGGTGCTGGGAATCTCAAGGCCACGAAAGACCGTTTCATAGACCGCAATGAAGGCATATCAATCGTCCGCAATAAGAGAGAGGTCTTTTATGGTCATATACCGTATTGGCCAGGAAGTCCGTTCGAGGAAATAGACCGATGGTGGGGATGTGAGATTTCCTTTGATGCGGTATTGGATAGCTCTTTTACCGTAAAAAACATCAAGCGCGGAGCCTTGCCAGTAAAGCCACTCAAGGTTACGATCAATAATGCAATAAGCCCAACAAGAAAATCATCGCTGGAGAAAGTTCGAGACCGCTGGGCAGAAACCAGAGCAAACGAGGCTAAGGTTGATATTGAAAACGGAGTGGACACAGGCCATTCCGATGCAGAGCGGGCAGCCAAAGAAACCCCAACGCCGACAAGTTCGATTGATAAGGATAAGAACTTAGATGACGAAATCCGCAAGGTAACAAATGAATTTTTGAAAGAGGCGGATGATCAAAAAAAGGCCCAATGGCACGCGAAGTTTAAGAGCCAGCCCTTTACCATCCTGGAAGACGACTGGAAAGGGCCAGAATTCATCGAAACGAATCATCTCGGTGGTTCTGATGTGCTCAAATATAACCTTCGTCATGTATTTTTCTCCGAAATAGGCGCAATCAAACAAGTATTATCCGAGGACGAATCGGAATTTGAATACTCGCGTCGCCTTGCAGTGCTCGTGGATCTACTCCTCATCTCGTATTCCAAAGCCGAAGCGATGTTCGACAAGGAGACAAAGCTAACCGCCGAGGAGTTCATCGAACATCTCAGGATGAGTTGGGGGCACTACCTGAACAGTTACATCAAAACCTGGAAGCAACAAGTGAGTGGTGACGATGAATAATAACGAGGATGGCATACTCGCTGTCGTTGGCCCCCATCGCGCTCCTATCCTCGTCCGCCTCAATGAATTCAATGGCAGGAGGACCGTCGATGTTCGGCGCTATTTTTCTGCTGAAGGCAAATCGGACCTGCTCCCAACTCAAAAGGGTGTCAGCCTTGATCGCGATGGGCTTGCGCTGATTCTCGCGGCACTCAACGACAACAGCGAGCTGATTGCAGATTGGCTCGGCTCAGATGCGGGGCGGACACTCGCCGCGAACGCCCGCTGTGCGGAGCAGTCGCGCTCGGCACCGCGTCCTCACACCTCCGATACGGAACAATGGAAGAGCCCAGCATTCTTCCATGTTGGCGCTGAAGGCGCAATCGACCATTTAACCCTCAATTCTGCCCACGCATTCAACAAGGCAATGAACGCTCTGAGTGCTACAGCGGATGCGCCAACCGCCGAACTTGTGCGGGCGCTCGTGGCCGGGGTCCTCATTTCGTACTATCGCTCGAAGATGTTGTTTGATGGAGTGGATGAGATGCCCCCAATGGATATCTTTGAGACACTTGAACTCAACTGGGGCATTGTTCTGAAGCGCTATGCGGAACAGATATGCAATGAGGTGGGAGCTATATGAGCGAGGCATGGAAAGTATTCAGTAAAGGCGAGCTCCAGGAACTCATTGGAACTGAGACGCTGGATCGGCTTGTCTACCTCGTTCCGGCGGTGGCGGCGGAAACGGACCCTGACTCGATTTATTTCAAAGATACTCTGGCGAGCATCTTCGACGCCTTTGCGGGGCCTGATGCCATCGCAGACCGGAAATTCCGTGAAAAGTTTCTCAATCATCTGAAGCCAACTCAGATCGACGCACTGTTAGAGCTTGCACACATCAAGACGGCGGGCCTTACGTTTCCACAAAAGATACAGAAGATCGCGGCAAAGGGATGGAAGAACGAAGAGTTCTGCAAGTCGTTCCTTGGCATCCTCAATCTTCCCAGTTCTCTCATGCCGGCCCAAGACGCAGAGGTTGAACAGCAACAACTGATCGAACCCCCTTCCGTACCATTGAAACCGCTCAAGGACTATCAATTCGGCGTCTTCCTGAAAGCTATGGAGCGAATAGCGATTACAAACAGTAGGTTCGTTGTCCAAATGCCAACGGGATCGGGAAAGACACGAACGGCAATGGAGATGGTCTCGTCCTATTTCAATGAATCGCCTGATGGCAGGGCCATCGTATGGCTGGCGCATTCGGAAGAACTCTGCGAGCAGGCATACGAGGGTTTTGTCGAGGTATGGCGTCATCTGGGGAAGCACCCGGTAAGAATGGTCCGCAGTTGGGGAAGTGGGGTCAAAATCCCCTACGACTGCAAGGAGAGAATGTTTATCGTCGGCGGATTTCCGAAAATGTACGCTCTGTTGGGCGGAAATCAAGTCCCGTTTACAGAGATGAGAGAGAGGACTGACGTCGTGATCGTGGATGAAGCCCATAAGGTCTTGGCTCCCACTTATAAAGAAGTCACCAAGGCTTTAATCGGAAGCGGAACACGGGTTGTTGGGCTGACAGCGACGCCGGGGAGAAGTGCGATTGACGCCGAGGCGAACATGGCGTTGGCAGAATTCTTCTTCAATGAGATCGTGTCTATTGACTCGGGATCACAATCGGTAATTGCGTTTTTGCGAAAGCGAAAGGTCTTGGCAGATGTCGTCTACGAACCGATCTACTCTCAGTTAAAGTACAAATTGACCGAAGCGGACCGCACCTACTTGGAGCGTTTTTTTGATCTACCTCCGGGCGTCTTAAGGCGGATCGGTGCGGACGACGTGCGGAACGTTGAGATATTGAAACGCCTCCAGCGCGAATGCGATCATGGGAGCCAGGTGATCTTCTTTGCGTGTAGTGTAGAGCACTCACGATTCATCACGGCAATGCTGCTTTACCTCGGATATAAGGCGGCGCACGTTGACGGGAAAACGTCGAAGAGTCGCAGGCACGGGATCATTGATGATTTCAAGCGCCGTAAAATTCAGGTGATTTGCAACTTCGGCGTGTTATCGACCGGCTTCGACGCTCCCAAGACCGATCTTGTGTTCATATCCCGTCCGACCGCATCGATTGTCCTTTATAGCCAAATGGTCGGGCGCGGCCTCCGAGGTCCCGCCATAGGCGGCACGGAAACCTGCAAGGTTATTGACGTAAAGGACAATATCGCGGGTTTCAGCGACCAAGATTCGGTTTACGAGTATTTTGAAGACTACTTCCGCCAGGGTGAGTAATGCCAATGGAACTTCTGACTACCAGCCGTTATCGGGAGTACCTGTTTGATGCAGTGCGGGAGGCAAATGCTAGCATTTGGCTAACATCGGCTTACATTACCTTGCCGGGCATTGAGCCGATCTTGGACCTGCTGGGGTCCAACTCAATGCACGTCAGAGTACTTGCGCGATGGGATTCACGCGATCTCGTGTCTGGGGCGTCTGACCTCGAAGTGTATGAGACCGTGAGTGCTCGCGGCTTTGAGTTTTTCATCAACCAGCGATTCCACGGCAAGTGCGTGTTGATCGACGATGCATGGCTCTTTGTTGGAAGTGCAAATCTCACCGCCTCTGGCTTGCAGTTGGGAATCCAAGGAAATCTGGAATATGGAACGATGATGGAGCCTAGTGAAGCAGACCGCGCAACGATTCGGGATCTGTTCGCGGACTCTGTTCGGGTTACTCCGGCGCTCTACCTCGACATCAAATCATTCATCGTTCCTCTCCTTGCGTCATCGGAACGGCGTGACATAGTATTTCCAGCCTATATCATGGAACAGTTGCAGAGGTCAGTGGTGGGGCTGTGGGTGCGGGAATTGCCTTGGACCGAAGTGCCTCAGTCGTTTTCGCAGGACGATCCGGACGCTCGTCACGATCTAATGCTCTTGAATGCTGTCCTCGGAGCGTCTCCAACCATAGAGGAATTGGGGGCACTTTTCGAGACAACGCGCTGCTGTCGATGGTTAACTTCCCAGTTACGAACCCATGGTGGGCAGTTGTATTTTGGAGAGGCTACGGAACTGTTGCATAACGCGCTTCTCGAAGATCCGAAGCCATACCGGAAGGACGTAAAGATACTGTTGCGAAACCTGTTTGGGTGGTCGGCATTTGCGCTACCCCACAGGTTCGTCGTTGACGCACCGCGTTATTCTCAGAGAATCTCTTTAGCGGAGCCATCTCCATAGTATGAACCTACATCGGAAGGCTCTAAGTGCTTTGGTATGCGCTCTTCCATTCCGGACACGTCCCCAGATTGCACTATGTCGTGCGGATGCTTCATTTGTGGCAGATGAGACAGGCCCCATTCCCCTCGTCCGACAAATACAGATCGTCGATGTCTTCCGGTTGATCGATGGTCGGAAGAACGCGGAGGGGATTCAATCGTCGCGCCGCCCGTTCGCGCTGCCGCCGGGCCTCGAAGTCCGCCTCAATTTCAGCAATCCGTTCGGGTCTTTCGAGTTCGATGAGTGATTCGCCGTGGCTCCATGTAAAGGGCGAGCCGTGTTCGATCGCAGTCTTTTCATAACCTTTTGCCTCTTCGTAAGATTCTGGATGGATTCGCTTGAGACGCACCCACTCGATTTTCTGTTGAAAGAAGCAGAACGTGCATCCGCTTCGCGAACGCCAATCGTAATACGCGGGCAGTCCGATTCCGGACGAACGTAATATGTCGTACACGCCTTCCTTGTCGATGCCTTGCTCGCGGAACGGCATCTTGATTAGGAGCCGCTCGTGCGTTGAACTATATCCCTCACGATGATCTTCGTCGCTGCGAATGGCTACATAGCTGATCACGTCGTCCCCCGCTTCGAGCCATGGCTTGATCCACTGGCGAAACGGAAGGAGCTTCAACTGCCGGGTGCACCAACGGGTGCGGGCTGATGGCAAGAAATTCTTGTATTCACGCAACCAGAAGTCGAATGTCCGTTGCGGATTGAGTTGGTGAATCTTGCGTCCGAGGAATCCCTCAAGTTTGCCCAGAAACTCGTAGACCTCCGGAAGTTCTTTCCCCGTATCAGTAAAGAAATAGCTGATCTCAATCTCGGGATACCGTTCTCGCATGAATATCGCGAGCGCTGCGCTGTCTTTGCCACCGGATAATCCAAGGACATGTCGTTCGGCCATTATGCCCTCCCATCTCGGCGCGCGGCCTGAGTTCCCGCCTCTGCAAGAGCCGCGAGAAATACATCCAGTTCGATGCCATTTGACCTTGATCGGAACTCGTCTGCTAAACGCTTGACTGTATGGATGTCGGAAGACGCGATATCAAAGGAACGAGACGTTGCAGCGTTGCCATCGCCAGAGCCAAAAACGACGGCGAATGCATGTCTTGTTGCAGGTCTGTCGCGGAGAGGGGCCAGCGTTTCCACCTTGCGGAACTCGAACGCCCAAGTTCCTAACTGAACGAACGCCAGTTCTATGTCGCGGTCCGTCCAATCGCGTGCAGGCTTGTTGACCGCTAGCGATATTAAAGATTCCACATCACCCAGTGTGCCTTCATAACTCGCGAGACGAACGGAGAATGCGTCAAGCCGAAAGTCCCCTGATATTCCCGTGACCGTGTTCCCCCTGTGTCTCAGTTCGTCGATTGATCCTTTATGGTCAAGGACCTGAAAGACCTTCGATTCAACGGTTCTCAGCATTTTTGGAAAAGCATCGTTGAGCTCAGCGATGCAGCTCGCAATGGACTCCACGATAGAAGGCCCACCTGCCTCCTCCAGCATCGCCGGCAGGTCCATGAAGAGAACGCGATGGGGGTCAGTGGCCTTCAAAAGCGCTTGTCGCACTTGTTTGGATATCGGAGACAATTGTGAGGTTCTCTTGGTCCATTCAGGGAGATCGACGGCAAGCGAGACTAGGGCGCGCGCCAACTCCAGCGGTACTTTTGCGACGTGGCGGCCCAGGAGCGCGGATAGCGACTTGGATAATCCTCCAATCATTTCCTGCTGCACGGAGTCGATTTCAAAGTACTTCCAAGTAATCCGAGACGGGTCTTGCAACCACTCATCCACATGCACTTCTGTGAGATGAGGGACAAACACCTCTTCGTGATACAGGGCAATGGCACGACTATTGGCCAAGAAGTAGGCCAGCGCGAGCAACGGCAGCACACCTGCCTTCACCCCGAATGGCGGGTCGCTCCACCGCGCATACAAGTCGGAAAGACGACATGTGCCTCCTTTGTGCAAGAGGAGACGGTCTGCCGCCTTCCATACTGCTTTCATCCCGCGTCCTCCGCCTGGTCCCGAAGGTGGGGTGAACCCCCATTGTTCGTCTTCCCGCTCGGTATGCAGGCCGGTACTTTTGAGGATAGAAAAATACATCCCCGCATCTGCCGGATAGCCTTCATAGCCGAGCTTCTGCTCCGCAGCGCGGTGGAGCATCCTGTGCATCAAGTCACGGCGCGCCTTTACCGAGTTCGACGGTGGCGAATCCCGGTTGATGAGCTCACTCAAGAGAATGGGAGCCTCGGGATACCGAGCCTCGGCTACGGTAGAGGCAATCATAGACAGACTCTTTGATTCGATAGCCACAGTCTCATCGGAATGCCAATACCATTTGGCCGTGGAGAAAGAATCACGGAGCAGGTCTTCAACTTCGGACTTGAGAGCCACGATTCGCGCGTCTATTTCACGGGCGGCCACTTTGTCGCTTTCGAGTTCGGTACGGGTCGTATAAACGCGCTGGAGGGCATATAGTTCCTTTGCTTCCTCCGCGATACGATTTGCCTCTCTCGGCACCCCGATCACAACGCCCTTATCTGCATATATGCCTGCCAATTTGCGTGCAAGCATCAGCGACGACCGCAGCGTGGTCTCACGACTGGGTATCATGAGCACGAATTCTCCGCAACTTCCTGGTGGCACCTTGCGCGAATTCAAATATGCTTCAATGGCGTCTGATCTCACGATGCTGCGCTGGAGGAAACGCATTGCGCCCGTCTCCTGATACGTCCTCTTCGCAAGTACGGGCGTGAGGTCACGTAGACCTTCAATAATCTGCAATGCGTCCACGTCAACCTCGGAACGCGCATGTGCGGTGGCTGCTTCAATATCGAAGTCGCTTCCCGCATAAATGCCCCAGGCCGTCAAATGCCGACGGTAGACAATGATTGACCATTTCGTAAGATCTCTCAACGCTCTGGTAATCGTTGCTTGAGGTTCTTCGGGGAAACACGCTGCCAGCACGGAGTCGTCAGCCGCAAGGCCTGACCCATTGCGAAAGAGTTCAATTACGGCGATAGTTTTCACAAGGCTGAGGTGAGTCGCATCCCCTTTTGACTCGGTTCGTTCGACCGCCTCTACTCCGAGTGCCCATCGGTGACCGTCTGGAGAAGCCAGAATGGCAGGCTCCAGGTTTGCGCGCATATAATCCCAAAACTGCCACGGCCAATAATAACTGAAGGATTCGGCCGGACGACTTTCCAGGAAATCACGGAAACCCATTGGCTCAACGGAGTTCAAAAATCCGAAGATGCTTCTTTCGTTCTGACCGAACCGTCGCCGGGAACTCGGTCCGAGAAGAACCGCCGTGATCGGGTGCAAGGGCCAGCAGTGGTCCAAGCGGACATCCAAATCCTTGCATAACGAAGGGCGCCGTTCACCAATTGATCGCGCAATCGTTTCGGAGATGGGTCGGGTCTCTGGGTGCGAAACCTCCGTGGAGTCTATCGCTTTTCCGATGAGATCGATGACCTCATCGGAACCTGCGGCCAGCGAAATATCAATGAACCTCCCCTGTACCTTTGCCCATTCATCTCTCGCATCTCTGCCTAATCTGGTCGCGTATTGCTCGAAAGCTTGATGGAGAATCCCGACGACTACCAATTTGCCGCGTGTTCTACAGGCGGATTCCGCAAGTTGTTGGTAGAAATAAATGTCTTCACCAGTCTGAGCGGATGACTCGAGGAACTTACCCAGTTCATCAATGACGAGTAAGACACCTTTACGCTTGGGAGCATCAGCCAGAGCGGTCAGTTCGGCGACTACGTCGCGATCTCGGCCCTGGCTGGCCTTTTTCCTGCGATACGGCAATCTATCAATTGCCATCGCTATTTCATTTTGTATTGGCGAACGCTTGCCGACGATGGGCAGTACAACCCAGCCATCATTCGGCGACGCGCTAAATGCTCGCAAGACTGAATCCCCGCGTCGGAGACCGAGAACGGCCTTGGCTGAATCCTGAATTCTCTTGTCGGGGCTGACCAGTGAGCACAATGCGAGAGCGAGAGATGACTTTCCACCGCCGTACGGCCCTGTCCAAGTAAAGGCGCGCTGCTGCGTCTCATTGATGTGCCTTGCCAGCGTCTCGATGGCAGTGCGGGCGGATGGCTGGAGCACGAATCCATCTAGTGCATCCGTGCGGCCGTAATCAGCGTCGACCCGCACAGATCGTAGGAATTGTTGGCGGACTTGGACGATACCGCTCAGCAATCTAGGCATACGATGCCTCCAAGAGACGGCATTTCAGAACGTCACCATCAAAGTTTGCGGCTTTACTTACCTGACGAACTCCAGCGGTATCTGTCCACCGGAGCATACCCCTCGTGAGGTGTTCTAGCGCAGCGACACGCTCGCCTACCGTGTATTCGTCTAGTTTGAAAACGCGCCCCGGCGAACCATAGTCGTGCGTAATTCGTTCAAATGAAAGGGCGGAAGTCTGGTTATAGCGCTCCCAGAATTCAATCAGGGCGTATGTGAAGAGAGCGTCCGGGAGCGTTGGCTTCGGTCCACGGCGGAATGTGAACGTTCCTTTGAGTCCCATGTGTTGCTGGAGCAATGGCAGTTCCGCGAGAATCGGTTCGGCAGCGTCTTCATTACTCTCGTTATGAGCGGTTCGTGGGAGGTAACTTGCAAGGCATACATCAATGTCACGTTTCAACGTACTATCGCTCACCTTGTATGGGACATTTTGCACGTAGGAACTTATTGCTCGGAAAAGCGACTCTTTATCAAATGATTGCTGGACAACACAATTGAATACAAACCACCATGTCGAAGATTTCTGACCTATGCCCGCGAGCTTCCAATGAATCAGCCACACTGTAGCCGGGTGTTCGAGATATGGGTCAAGGCCCTCTCTTGAAAGAAGTGTTTTGGAAAGATCAGTAGGGAAATAACCTGCGGCATCTTCGCCCATAAAGCCACACGCAAGACTCCAATGCCGTATCGACGTTACCATGTTTCTTCCGACACCGAATCGGGCAATTGATTCTTCGTCAGAAAAAACTGATCGAGGGGCGCGTGTCTTCGCGCCAGAAATTTTATCGAACGCCTTCCGGAGCCAAAGTTGGCGAAGGGGAAAGGTCTCGTGACCGGAGAACTGCAATGACGGAAGTGTAAAAGTATTCGGCACACTTCAGTCTACTGGGGGAAGTCGCCAGTCCGCAAGTTGGGAAATGGATATTTCTTCCAGTTCGCGCTCGCAACTATGGATTATCAGAAAAAATGATGAATACAAGTGTAGATAAGTTGCTGTAAATAAAATGGTTAGTTGCGCCGTTATCCCTCGTCGATCGGCGGTTAGACTCGTGACCAGAATAATTTGCTTTTTCCGCTCAGGGGCGGCCTCTCGCGTAACCGATGCGAACTGCGGTCGTAGAACTGGCCTTGTGTTGACGCATGGAGCCACTGCCGAAAAAGTCGGCGGTCAACTGGATGGCGAGTAATCTCGGACTAGGCTGGCGACAATCGACGCGTTTCATAGGCTGATGCCCTGGTCGTTATTGTTGCTGCTGCTGCCGGACTGCGCTTGGGCGTTGTCGCCCATTGTGTGAGCCGAGGATTGGCCAGCTTGCTCAAGCGCAGTTTCTCGCGTGATCGGCTGCGCTTGCCGGTCATAGAACTGGCCTTGCGGGTCGATGTGCAGCCAGCTACCGGCGTGGTTGTGCTGATAGCTCTGGACTTCGCCGGTCTCGCGCTTCCACTCGTAGTCTGACGCTTCATTTGGCAGGGCCGTTTGGATTGGAGCATGGTGCCGATGCTCGATTTCGGCAGTGGTGCTGATGTTTTCTGGTGCGTGGATGTTCGTCTCGGCGAGAATCTGGCGGCGAAGTTCCTCTTGCGAATGCTCTCTGCTGTTGGTCATCGGTGGCTCCTTGGTCTGGGTTTGCTGTTTGTGGGTTGGTTCGACCTGTTGTTTTTGAAGGTCTACGGCTGAGGTCTTTGTCACGTCGGTACTGAGGCGTTCACTCAGGACAGCAACGTTATTGGTGTAAATCCGCACGTCCTCGGAAGCGCGGGATACGGAGACGTAGGCGAAGCGGGTATTGATGAGTTCCGGGTGAACTTTCGTGTCCATGTTCACCAAAACCCGGTCCGCGGTTAGCCCCTGGGAACTGTGCGAGGTCACGGCGTAGCCATGATCGAAGTGCCGCATTTGCGCGGCGTCGAACGCGATGGTGCGCTCTTTCGCGCCATCCATTTTCACGCTGACCTGATTACTGTCTATCCGCTCAATGGTCCCCATATCGCGGTTCGAGACGGCCAGCTCGCGGTTGTTGGCAGTGAACTGTATGCGGTCGCCCTGCGCAAAATCGCGGTCGATCTCGCGGTAGGCCGCGATGCCTTGCAATCGCTTTGGGTCATAGGTGGCTTGCTGGCCGTCTGGCTTCTGGACGGTGATCTGATTCTCTTTGTGGTTGGCGGAGACCACGGTTGCGTAGCTGCCCCGCTCGATGCCATGTTCCTTGCTGCCCCGCGTGTAATGGAGAACGTCGTCGGGCTGGTATCGCGCTGCCCAGCTTCGATCAACGCTGGTCATATCGGATCTCGGCGTGAGCACGTTCATGCTGTGATTCTCTTTGGAGACGACGCCGGATGCCTGCAATTCCGTGCGGATCGCATTGTTGATTTCTTGGCGGCTGGCGTTGTCGGGCGATACGACCAGCGTGTTCTCAGGCTTGGCTACATAGTCCTTGGCGATGGCTTCAATGCGCTGGGCGTTGTCTGGTATCTCGGTGACGCGGCCCTGCTGTTGCAAGAGCGTGAGGCCGATTGCGGTTTCGTTTTTCGATAGGTGTTCGACGGCGCGAAGCAGCTCCGGGTCTTTCTGGCGCATGATCTGGTCAAGCTGCGAAGTTTGCATCCCGGCCTGCTGCATCTGTTCGAAGGGCTTGCCAGCATCGACGCTTTGATGCTGGCGCGTGTCGCCGATCAGCAGCACACGATCTTGCGGCCCAATCTTCTCCATAAACGCTTGCATCTGGCGGGTGCTGGCGAGGCTGGATTCATCCACCATATAAAGGTGGCGGCTGCTTGGGTCGCCTCTGAACTGTCCCTGGCCTCCCCGTGCAAGGAAGCCCTGCAAAGTCTCGGCAGAGATTCCAGCATCCCGGAGCTGGGCGGCGGCGCGGCTGGTTGGGGCGAAGCCCTCGACCGCATAGCCGCTGCGCTCTGCGCTCTCCCGAATGGCTTCCAAGGTGGTGGTCTTGCCGGTTCCGGCGAGTCCTTGCAGGCCATGCACGCGGTCGTGGCTGGTCAGCACTTCCACAATGGCTCTCCGCTGTGCCGGATTGAGAAATTCGCGGGTGGCCGCATGAGTTGCCGCTTGTTCTTTCGGCATGATCGGCTCGACGGTATTCTGGCCGCGTTGCATATGGCCGACAGTCTCCCGTTCTGCGGCTATGGTCTCGCGAGTAGTGAACTGCCGTCCTGTCTGGTGCTTCTGTCCTTCCACGATCTGAAACTCGCCGGTATTGTGCCGCTGATCGAAGTTTTCGCGTACCTGGCTGTAAGTGAGGTCGCCCATGCCGCGCCGCAAGGCGTCGCGCATGATCGCACGTTCATCGGTTACGGCCTCGCGTTCAAAGCCGCGATCCTTGGCAAAGGTGACAGCTTCCTGCGCTCGCCGAGGCGCATCCGGCACACGATTCTGCTCCAACGTTGCGGCGCGTTCTTTGGCCTCTGCGACAACGCGCTCAGCCTGATTGCCAAACTCATTGGCAATCTTCCGATGAGCGGCGAGTACCTCAGAAGACGAGAGAATATTCTTCTTGTCCCGTGTGTTGTGCGCGGCAATCTGCGCGGCCTCTGGCCCGCTGAAACCGCTCCGCGCAACGGCCTCTTCAATCTGCTGGCGGCGTGGGCTGGACGCCTCAAGGTATTCCGGCGTGTAGCCTTTTATGTCAGGCGCGCCGCTTTTGCCGGTCTCGATCTGGTAGCCAAGATTGCGAAGCCGGAACGTAAGCTCCGACTGATAGACAGCGGTTGCAAACTGCTGGGTATCGAAGAAGCCGCGCTCCTGCAATGCGCGAGTCGAGCCGTCTTGCCGCTCTGTCATATTGAAGATCACTGCATGGGTATGAAGCTGTGGAGCGGCATACCCATCGACCGGGCGAGCAGTGTCATGCTCGAACTTCGCTGCAATGAATTTTCCTGTGGTCTCTGCGGGATTGTTGCCGCCAATCCGCGCCTGTGTATACCGCTCCAACTCCGTGAGAGCGATGGTCACAGCTTCCCGGTGTGCCGCGCGAACGCGGTTATCGCCTCCGACAAGGGCTGTCAGAGAAACGGATTTTGGTGCTGAAAACGTAGCATCCCATCCTGCCCGATGCTCCACTGGTTTGACGGTGGTTCCATCTGAATTGGTGTACTCCTGAGCTTTCCGGTGCTTTACCAGTTGTTCACCGCTATGTGGGTTCTGGCCTTCACTCAGCCGTGCAAAATGCTGGGAGTCGATTGCCCCAGCAAGGCCGTACCTTTCGGCCATCCGGCCCTGCCACTCTCCGAGAATCGCGTCGCCCTGTTTCCAATAATTCTGTTCGGCAGACATGAATTCCTTTGCGTGGTACGTCTGCGCCTGGCCGGAACTGAGGGGCTTTGAAATCGTGAGCATATTGCCTCGCTATACCTGAAAGGGGAATGATGCCTGCGGCTCCTGATCGCCTTTATTCTCGGCAGTATCTTCCGGGCTATCGTGAGTGGCAGGAACGATGACAAGCTCCTCTTCATCGGAATCGTCAAGCTGCGTATCGGGTTCTGTGTCCACCGCCTCCAGGTCGTTCTCTTCCTGTTCGAGACGAGCAATCGTCGCCGCGCTTGGTGGCTCCGCCTCAAGGTCAATCTCTGGCGTTTGGTGACTGGAATTCTTCTGCGCCAGAGTCTTTGAGTCAAAGGGCAAGTCATCCTCACCGTCCTTGCGCGGCACGAAGCCGGGAGTGTTTTGCGGCATATCCATGTAGTCAAAGTGAAAGTGGGCCACGTTGTTTCCCAGCTTGAGAAAGGCGTGGCGATTCTCCAGCCCTGATATTTCCGAATCCATGACGAGCGGCTCAATCTGCCGGTCAAGACTGAAGTTCCTGCCAGACCGCGAGCCGTCGAAATGCGTCTCCTTCATGCGCTCGATTTCGACCTTACCGATTGCGTTGCTGACCCACTCTGCCGCCTTTGGTTCCGTCGTCTTGAGAAAGATTTTGGTGGCAGGTTGGGAGAGCATGACCTCCGCCAAGTGGCCATAGATTACTTCAAGCTGAGCCTTCCCTTGGAAGCCAAGCACGAGCGGATTCCTGCTCTTCCGGTTCTCCGTAATTGCGGTATGCAGTTGGGGCAGGCGTTGCAAGCTGGCCAACTCGTCTAGCACAAACCAGACCGGCGTCTGGTTCTGCTGCGGCGCGGTCAAGAGCCGCATAACCAAAAGATCAATCCAAAGGCTGTGCAGCGGTCGCAACGCCTCGCGCTCGGTCGCGCTTGAAGTGATGAAGATCCAACCCGTGCGGGTCTCGGCCCACTCCGTGGCACTCCATGTTTTATCGCTTGCCTGCTCTCTGGTTGGCAGCATACGAAGGCTGTCCGCAACCAGTCCAAGCGAAGCAAGGACGCCGTTGCGCTGCTGTTGCGCGCCCTTGGCAATCATGGCTTCCATTTCGGTGCCGCGTACACGCTGGTCGATCTCAGCCGGGTTTGAGAGCCATGCAACCAACTGCTCTGGCGTCGGCCCTTTGGTGAGCAGATGGGCGAAAATCTTCTGCGGTGTTTCGGTGAAAAACTCGCCCTTCTTGTCGCTGGTCGGCTGGTAGAGAGAGGCCGCAATCGCCTTCGCCTCGGCCCTGCGCCGCAACTCTTCCGACGGCCCCCAGTAGGGGCAGCGGTCATCGAGCGGGTTCAATACAATGTCACCGCGCTTGGCGTCGTAGAAGCGCTGAATGAACTCGCAAGCAGGGTCGTAGACAATGGCCGCGTGGCCGCGGCCCTGAATCTGCCGGAGTATCTGCATGATGAGCGTCGTCTTGCCCGCGCCGGTGTCGCCCATCAGCTCAATGTGCTGCGCCTCGGCCTGAAGTGGTATCCGCATCATCTGCTTTGCCTCGGTGGTTTTGAAGCCGATACCGTCTCCGTTCACCGTTTTGTTGAACTCTCTGGGCGTGAGCATGACCGGCCCCTTGAGCCGACGGCCGTACTTCATTGCCTTGCGACGCTTGATGTCTTTCGCAATGGAAAATGGAAGTTGCGCTAAGAGCGAGAGGAGGCCGAAAAGGAATGGAAGTTTGTAGATGTCCCTGAGTTGGTCGCCTCCGTACACGGCATTCTGTAAGTACGTGTGCAGACGACCATCAACGTATTTTTGCTCAGGTCCGCGATAGAGAACATCGAGTCCGCGCGCCTGAGCAGCGTCGGAGAGTGCAAGCGAAAGTTGCTTGCCTCGGGAGGCCAGAGTCGAACCCGCTTGTACGTCTGCCTCAGACGCAAGCTCGACTCCGGTGCTGACACCGGCAGCATAGAGTAACTGATACTTGTCTGTCTTGTTGAAGGCGCTTCCGGCGGCACTACGAACATATATCGGCGTGTAGAACTGCTGCAATGGAGTCTGGCCAAAGCTGAAGCGAACGTAGATAAAGCAGCCGGTCAACACGAACGCGAGGAACACCGCGCCGTAGCTGTAGATCGGGGAATGCGGCGGGAAGATGATTGTCTCTTTGCGGCCCCAGTGGGTTGTTGCCATCACGCACGCTCTGCTTCCTGCCGTGCCTCAACTGCCACGGCTCGTTTGCGTTTCTTTACTTCGGTCATGATCCCGTCGAAGACTTCCGGCGTGAGCTTCTGGCCTGTGGCGAGAGGCTTCAGGACATTCGTCAGCATGAGCCGAAGCCCAACGATCTCGCTCAACTCCACGCTTGCGGCTGGTTCGCCGCCGTCGCGGGATAGCTCGTCAAGAATGAGCCGCCGGATGAGTTCACCGCGCTGCTGGCCGCGCCGCTTAGCCAACGCATCGAAGCGTTCGGTTTCGCTCCGGCTGAGTTTCGACGAGACATTTGTCAGTCGAAACGATGCCCGCTGTTCGGCTGTTTGTACCATTGCTTCATCGCTGAGAAGTGGCATAGTCACCTTCAATCCGGCAGGAATTCTTGGGAATACCTGGGTATTCTCAAGAATTCCTGCGCGGCGCAAGTGGTTGACATTGTTCGGTCGTCTCCAAGAATCCTTACGGATACTCAGCACGACCCTCCGAGGTAGGGTCGAGGACTGGCGCCTTGCTCCGCAGGTCCGGCCTATCTGTTGCTCCCCGTTTCCTCTGGGAGTGCCT
>Ga0209415_10006331_pt1 | contig 21086 bp, 7 predicted proteins | sample PeaSoiSIISIP2007_FD_187696 | JGI IMG/M metagenome (GOLD analysis project Ga0209415, IMG submission 187696) | Peat soil microbial communities from Weissenstadt, Germany - SII-SIP-2007 (SPAdes) (version 2) | ecosystem: Environmental > Terrestrial > Soil > Wetlands > Peat | place: Germany...
AGCGCGGCAGGACTCGAACCTGCGACCCATGCCTTAAAAGGGCATTGCTCTACCAACTGAGCTACGCGCCCTCACTTCTATTCAATGTAACACAATAAAAAGCACCAACCGCAACGCCGCTGCCCGGCGCTGAACATCGCAGCAGGACCGACGGACCGCACCCTGCAGCCAAATCACTTTACTTCGAAAGTGTAGGAACCCGATCCGATCTGGATTACATACGATCCACTCTCTTGCCGCGCCTCCACCGGATTCCCATCCTCTGTAAGCTGTGCTCCCGCGATTGCAGGCAGGAAAACTTTTGCCGAGGTGTTCGCGGGAATCGTGACTCTCAAAGAGAATGGACCCGCGGCCGTTCCCTTCCAGTCGCTGATGATCTTGCCGTAGATCGATTCATACTCCGCGCGCGCCGAGGTCACGCGCGCATCAAGATGGGGCGCATCAAGACGGGGATGAACAACGATCTGTTTGAACCCCGGCGACTCGGGCACGGTATCAATCCCCGCAGCATAGCGATAGACCCACGCGATCACCGAACCGAACGCATAATGGTTATAAGAATTCATGGAGGGATCGCCGGTGTCCCCGTTCCAGCGCTCCCACCACGTGGTCGCCCCTTTCGACAGCATGTAGCCCCAGGATGGGTAGGTATCGTTCAGCAACAAACGGTAGGCCACGTCGGAGCGCCCGCGATCGGCGAGTGTGAAAAGCAAGAACGGCGTACCCAGGAATCCAGTCGAGAGGTGCCATTTCCGCGCTTCAATGTCTTTGACGAGTTTGTCGACCAGCAGGGGCTCAAGGCTTTCGGGAGCCATCTTGGTGTAGAGCGCAACCACGTACGAGGTTTGTGTTCCCGTCCCCACCTCGCCGTCGTCTTTGATGTAGGCCTTCTGAAACGCCGCGCGAATGTTTTGCACGAGATCGTCGTAACGCTTCACGTCGGGGTCGTTGCCGAGGGCGTGCGCCATCTGCGACATCATGTGCGCGATCAGAGCCCAGTATGCGGTCGCCAGCAGATCCTTGTTCGTATGTTCGTCGGGCGCCAGCCAGTCGGCAAAGTTGGGGCCTACGCCTTTCTTGCGCAGGAAGTCGGGATTCCGGGTCTGGATGAATTCCATCCAGCGCTGCATTGCACCCCAGTTTTTCTCAATGACGGCCTTGTCTCCGTATTGCAGCCACGTCGTCCACGGAATGATCACTCCTGCGTCACCCCAGCCCGGCGCTCCTATCCTGTCGCTCTCCGGGGACGCTTCCTCAGGTTCATCGGCACTGGATGGAAGAGTGTTCGGCGATACGTTTCGAAATGCACCTTGCCGGCTTTGCGCGTCGACGATGTCCTGAATGAATTTCTGCGAGAATGCCGCGATATCGAAGTTATAGCTTCCGGTTCGCCAGAAAACGCCCGCATCTCCCATCCAACCCAGACGCTCATCCCGTTGTGGACAATCCGTGGGGATGCTCAGAAAATTTCCGCGCTGGCCCCAGATGCCGATCGACCACATCTGATTGACCAGCTCACTCGACGTTGTCAGCTTAGCCACAGGGTCGCCGCTCACACTGCTGACGACATCTCCCTTGATCGCGTCGAGAGGCGGCGCTCCAGGATAGCCTGTGACTTCGACGTAGCGGAAACCGTGAAAAGTAAAATGCGGTGAGAACGTCTCCGCTTCGCCGCCCCGTAAAATGTAGACGTCCGTGGCGTCGGCATTCCGCAGATTTGCCGTGTAGATCGTCCCGTCCGGATTCAAAATCTCGGCAAATCGCAATCGAACCTTGGTGCCCGCCGCACCTTTCACCTTCAAAGTCGCCCATCCCACCATGTTCTGGCCCATGTCGAAGATGTAGGCCCCACCGGCCGCGGGAGTGACTCGCTTGGGGTTCAGCGTGGCGATCACTCTCGCGGGTGTGGTGATTTGGCTCGATACCGCAATGGCGGGCGCATTTGCGATCTGCGCAAGTTGCCACTTTAAGTCGTCGAACTCGGGCGTCTCCCACCCTGTCTGTTCCAGGCGTGCGTCGTACATTTCCCCGCCATAGATATCGCTCCGAACAATTGCCGATGGGGCCGCCTTCCACGACTCGTCTGTCACCACGGTTTCATGACTGCCGTCCGCGTAGTCGATTTCGAGTTGTGCCAGAAAGCGGTTCGGAGGAGGAAAGAAGTGCATTCCGACCCAAGTCAAACCGCTGCCATACCAGCCGTCTCCCAGCAGGGCGCCGATTACGTTGTTGCCGTTGACCAGCAAGCTGCTCACGTCGTAGGCCTGATAGAGCACGCGCTTGCGATAGTCGGTGAAATCGGGCGTCAGGACATCGCTTCCGACTTGGGTGCCATTCAGAAATACGCGGTAGCTTCCAAGAGCCGTCACATAGAGTCTCGCGCTTTGCACGCTCTTCGACAGTGCGAGCGTTCGCCGCAGGTACGCGGCTGGTTGCGGTAGCGGACCCGGATCGCCAAGTTTCTTGTCAGTCAAATCCGCGACGACGCGGGCCGGCCGCCAACGTGATTTCTTCTTGGGGCTCGCCTCCCACTTCTCCCCGGTGGGGAGGCGCATCGTTGAGCCATCGGAGCGCGTAATCTTCAGCAACGCCGCCAGCGCGGCGGTCACGGTCTTGGCCCCCGCATTCGGTCCGTACTCAGGTGACGGCGGAGCAGTCACGGTTACTTCAATCTCGTTTCTGCCCACGACCAGCTGGTCAGAAATATCCCTCCGATCGAACGTGGTCCATCTGCTCTTGGCATCCACTTCGTGGCCGTTCACTTTTGCGACGAAGTCTCCTCGGCTCGCGAGCAACAGCACCGCCTCTTTCGCTTTCTCGGGGAGATCGACTCTGACGCGAAACTTAGCCGCCGTCTTCGGCACAACCGCAAGCGCATCCTGACCCGGCATCCAAATCCAGCGGATTCCCTGACGGTCGGCGTCGTCCTCCGGGTTCTGCCAGCGAATCCACTTCGCTTCCCAGTCCCTCGCGTGCAGAAGTCCCATCTCCCACCATGCCCCTTCCGTCGACTCTGAGACTTGCCCCGCTGCATCCCATACGCGGATTTTCCAGTAATATCTCTTGCGCGATTCCAGCGTTGGCCCACGATAAACAACTCCCACCGACTCGGCGGAAACAATCTTGCCACTGTCCCAGACGTCGGCTTTCCCGCTCCGCAGGATCTCGTCGCTACTGCTCACCAAAACCTGGTACGCCGCCTGCTGCCAGTTGCGCTCGGCGCTGTCACTCTGCCACGACAAGTGAGGGGACGCTGCGTCGATGCCTAAAGGATTCTCCAGATACTCGCAGCGCAGGTGGACCGGCGTGGCGGCCGCGGCCGCCACCAGAACGAAAGTTGCGATAAACACTCTCAGTAATCTAGAACGCTCCACCTGATCCTCCTGGAACGGCAATCCATTTAGTAGCTTGTACCGCTGACGGCGGGGATGGTTTCACCTTGGCAATACCCGTGTCAACCAACGAAACTCCGAACGCGAATTGACGACTGCGTCGCAGGGTGCGAGGATTCCGACTGCCGCAACAGTGCCGGACTGCAACGCACCAGGCTGTCCGCGCTGAAACCGTATCCGCAAATCGACTTCCCCGAGGTTGCGATGAATCCAAGATTACGGCACACCACACCAGCCCTTCTGGTAATCGTCGTCATGTGCTCATGGGCGTCGGCGCAGGATCAGGCTGCGAAACTGACCGCCCATTGGGATAAAGTCATTCGGACTTCCCAAACCACACCGACGTTACAGGTCGTGGTGAATCCTCCCCTGCAGCGCGGCACGCCACTGCACGACAATGCGTTCAAGTCCCTGCATGATCTGGGTGCGGACTACGTCCGCTACGTGCCCTGGCTGCCCTATCCGAAACTGGGAGTTGCCGAACTGGAGCCACCGACGGATGGAAAAACGTCCTGGGACTTCTCCGCGATCGATCCCATGACGATCGACTTTCTGGAGGCGACCAAGGGGCATTCCGTCATCCTTAACTTCAGCACGATCCCACAATGGATGTACAAGACCGACAAGCCGGTGACGTATCCAGCAGACCCAAACCAGGTCACGTGGACCTACGAACAAGGAACCGAGCTGCGAGATCCCAGCATGAAAGAGGTGGCTGATTACTACGCCCGCCTGCTTTCGTGGTACACCCAGGGCGGCTTCACCGATGAGTTCGGCAAGCGTCACGAGTCGGGATACCACTACTCCATTTCTCACTGGGAGGTGCTCAATGAAATTGAATTCGAGCATCGCATTGACGCAGAAACCTATACCCGGCTGTATGACGAAGTCGTAACTGCCATGAAGAAAGTACAGCCCGATATGAAGTTCGTCGGGATGGCGCTGGGCATGCCCACCGACCCCCACTATTTTGAGTACTTCCTCGACCACAAGAACCACAAGCCCGGAGTGCCGCTGGATTTCATCTCCTATCACTTCTATGCGATTCCTACGCCGGATGAAACTCCGGAGGTGGAGCAGTTCACCTACTTTGATCAGGCTGAGGGATTCCTCAAGACGGTCCGCTATGTGGAGGCCATCCGTAAGCGCCTTTCCCCGGAAACCAAAACCACGATCGACGAACTCGGCGTTATCTCCGCCGACGATCTAGCGCAGGACCAGCTGGGACACGTTGCGAAGCCCATTGAAGACTCCTACTGGAATCTTGCCGGAGCGATGTACGCCTATCTTTTCGGGGAGATGACGAAAATCGGTATCGATGTAGCGGGCGAGTCGCAGTTGGTCGGCTTCCCTACGCAATTTCCCAGCGTATCGATGGTCGACTGGAACAATGGCAAGCCGAACCCCCGGTACTGGGTGCTGAAACTGCTTCACGATAACTTTGGCCCGGGCGACAAACTGGTTGAGATCGAATCGGCCACAAACAACCCCTACATCTACGCGGTTGCATTCGTGACCCATGACGGCAGGAAGCGTGTCCTGCTGGTCAATAAGCGCGATCGCGCGTTTGAGGTTTCCATCGCAGGCGCGAACGGGGGCCAACTGGACTACGTGGATCAAACAACCGGATTCCAGCCGCCGCCGACCGTGAAATTAGCCGCCGACAATCTGAAGCTGGGCGGATTCTCCGTGGCGGTGGTTACACTCCCGTAGCAGGACTCCAGAGTGTTATTCTGTGCGTTCTGCAATGCGAAAACTGCAATGGCTCGGAAGGAAATTCGTGGCCTAACCAACGAAGGATTGTAACCTCCATCGTCAAAGAGAGGTCCCCGTATGGACGCACGCACGAGTGAGACGATTTTTAATGCGATCGAGTCCTTCCGCATCGAGCTGCCGTCCTGGGGCTTCGCCAATACCGGGACTCGGTTCGGGAAATTTATCCAGCCAGCCGCAGCCACCACAACCGAGGAAAAGTTCAGCGATGCTGGCCAGGTACACCTGCTCACCGGAGTCTGCCCCACGATAGCGTTGCATGTTCTTTGGGATTGCCCGGATGGCGTGCGTAGCACCGACAACATAAAGAAATTTTCCGACCACTACCGAGTTCTTCCCGGCTCCATCAATCCCAACCTCTTCCAGGATCAGGAATACAAGTACGGCTCGTACGGCAACCCTGATCCCGCAATTCGCCAGCGTGCGTTGCAGCACACCAAAGAAAGCATTGAGATTGCCCGGCGACTGCACAGCCGGGATATTTCCATGTGGTTCGCGGACGGCTCCAATTACCCGGGGACTGCAAACATCCGGCAGCGGAAACAATGGTTTACTGAGGGGTTGCAAGAGTCCCATCGCGCGTTATCACCCGGCCAGCGACTTCTGATTGAATACAAGCCCTTTGAGCCCGCGTTCTATCACACGGATATCGCCGATTGGGGCATGTCTCTCCTCTTGTCGCGCGCCGCCGGTCCGCAAGCGAAAGTCCTGGTCGATACCGGCCATCACTATGCGGCGCAGAACATTGAGCAGATTGTTGCCTGGCTGCTGTCAGAAGACATGCTGGGAGGCTTTCACTTTAACGACCGCCGTTACGCCGACGACGATTTGACCCTGGGGTCCATCGATCCCTATCAGGTCTTCCGAATCTTCCACGAGATTCGCAATTTCGAATGGGAAACCGGTAAGTCCGCCGACATCGCCTACATGATCGACCAGAGTCACAACCTCAAGGGCAAGGTCGAAGAAGCGATCCAGACCGTGACCGTGGCGCAGGAACTGTTCTCCAAGGCGGCTCTGGTCGATGGTCGAGAACTCGCCGCGGCCCAGAAACATTGTGACCTGGTGCGAGCCGAGTCGTTGCTGCAGGACGCATTCGCCACCGACGTCCGTCCAACGATCCAGGAATGGCGCCAGTCCAAAGGCCTGCCCAGGAATCCCCTGGAGGCATTCCGCCAGAGCGGCTACCTCGAGCGCATCACCAAAGAACGTGCGGCCCGGAATTCCCGGAATATCTCTTCCTATGCCTAAGAGCCTTCATGCGAAGCCGTATCTCGCTTTCGATTTTGGCGCCGAGAGTGGACGGGCCGTTCTGGCTCATCTGCAGTCAGGAATCCTCACAACCGAGGAGGTCCATCGTTTTCCCAATGAACCCGTCAACTACGGCGGGGCTCTGCATTGGGACGTGCCTCGACTCTGGTTTGAAGTGCGGAAAGCGCTCGCGCGACTCGGTGACGTGGCACTCGCGGGCATCGGAGTTGACGCTTGGGGCGTGGACTATGCTCTGCTCGGAGAACGCGGCGAGTTGCTCCAGAATCCCTACCACTACCGCGACCGCCGGACCGAAGGCGTCATGGAGGAAGTCATCAGTAGAGTCAGCAAGCAGGAAATCTACCAGGCGACTGGCATTCAGTTCATGCCCATCAACACTCTCTATCAACTCTTCGCCGCGCGGCGTCAGACCCCCAAGATGCTGGAATCTGCAAAACATCTGGTCACGATCCCCGATCTGTTCAACTACTGGCTGACCGGAAATGCGGTCTGCGAATTTACCAATGCAACCACCACCCAAATGGTCGACCCGGTGAAGCGCACCTGGGCCACCGGCCTGATGCAGCGCCTGGAACTGCCGGCGCATTTGCCGGCGCCCATCGTCGAGCCGGGCTCGATCATTGGCACTCTCCTGCCAGACGTCGCAGGTCATTCCTCTCTTGCCGGGACCCCCGTGATCGCTCCTGCGTGTCACGACACGGGCTCGGCGGTGGCCGCAATATCGGCTCGCGACGGCACGGCCTTCCTCAGTTCTGGAACCTGGTCGTTGATCGGCACCGAACTCGATTCCCCCGTGATCAACGCCGAAGCGTTGCGCCTGAACTTCACCAACGAAGGTGGCGTGAATGGAACGACGCGACTGCTAAAAAACGTCATGGGCCTGTGGATGCTGCAGGGCTGTCGCCAATCCTGGACGGCACAGGGCCACAGCTACGACTATCGGGAGCTGATCGAACTGGCAAGTCGCGAGCCCTCGTTTCGTCAGCTCGTTGATCCCGATGACGAATCGTTCCTGCGTCCTGCCGATATGCTCGCAGCCATCGACAAGTTCTGCACCCGCACCCACCAGCCGGTTCCGCACGAACCCGGTGCCTATGTGCGAGCCGTTCTGGAAAGTCTAGCCTTCAAGTATCGCCTGGTCCTGCGAAATCTCGAACAAGTGAGTGGGAGGCGCATCGGGCAGATTCGCATCATCGGCGGCGGATCGAAGAATCGATTGCTGAACCAACTGACTGCCAATGCCACTGGAAGAACGGTGCTCGCCGGTCCGGCTGAGGCGACCGCACTGGGCAATGTCGCTATGCAGATTCTGGCCACGGGAGGCGCGTCCTCGCTCCAGGAAGTCCGCGCCGTCGTGGAACGATCTTTCCCCACCGAAGCATTTGAGCCCCTCGAAACTGACAAGTGGGATCAGCACGCGGAACGATTTGAGCAATATTGCGGGAGCATTTATGCCTGAAATCAAAGAAACGACTCGCCTGAAAGATTTGTGGAACGAAGCCGAAGCGCAGAAGATGGCCGGCAATCAGCTGTCCCTGTTGCGTTACCGCTCGAACCTGCTGGGCGCGGATTTGCGCATCACCAATTTCGGCGGCGGCAACACCAGCTCCAAGCTGGATCTGCCCGATCCGTTTACCGGCCGCCCCGTCCGCGTGCTGGCCGTAAAAGGCAGCGGCGGAGATCTCGGTTCCATCACCGATGCCGGATTTGCCCTGCTCTACCTCGATCGTCTGGAACAACTCAAAGAGTTATATCGCGGCGAACAGTACGAAGATCAGATGGTCCGCTACTATCCACTCTCGGCGTTCGGCGAGAATCGCGTGGCGGCGTCGATCGACACTCCCCTGCACGCCTTCCTCCCCTTCGCTCACGTGGATCACCTGCACCCCGACTGGGCCATCGCTCTGGCCGCGAGCGCCAACGGAAGACGAAAGCTCGACGAATTCAACAAAGAATTTGATCGCAAGATCGCGTGGGTGCCATGGCAGCGTCCCGGATTCGAACTCGCGCTCATGATTGAACGGGCGGTCGAAGAGCATCCTGGCGCGGAAGGCCTCATTCTCGGCGGCCACGGATTGTTCACCTGGGGAAACACGCAACGCGATTGCTATTTGAACAGCATTCACACCATCGATCAGATGGGCGAATTCATTCTTCAACATCAATCGAAGAAGGGATCTCTGTTCGGCGGAGTTGCTCATCCGGCCGCGCAGGACCGCAAGAACATCGACCGCAAGAACATCGCCACCCAGCTTCTGCCCAAGCTTCGCGGAACCGTGTCCTCGAATCGCCGCGTTGTGGCCCACTATGCCGACGATGAAGACGCTCTGACCTTCGCCGGATCGAAGTGGGCGAAGGAATTGGCCTCGTTGGGCACCAGTTGTCCCGACCATTTTCTGCGAACCCGGGTGTGCCCACTCTTTCTTCCCTGGGATCCCGCAAAAGAAGACGTCAGCGTTCTGAAGGCGCGAATTCAGAGTGAGGCGGTCGAGTATCGAGCCGCGTACAAGAAGTATTACGATGCGTGGGCGAGCGCCGATTCCCCGAAGCTGCGGGATTCGAACCCCTCCGTCGTCGTCGTTCCCGGCCTGGGCTTATTCGGCTTCGGGAAGAATAAGAAAGAGGCCCGCATCACCACTGAGTTCTTCATCAACGCTATTCACGTCATGGCGGGCGCGAACGCACTGGAAGATGGTGAAGACGGTGAAGTCTCTCATCCTCTCCCGCAGGCCCGCCACGCCGGGCAATCGCAGCAGTTCACGCAGTTCCATAACTATGTAGCGCTTCCCCGATCTGAGGCGTTCCGCATCGAGTATTGGGCCCTCGAAGAAGCCAAGTTGCAGCGCGTGCCGGCGGAAGCGGAATTCAGCCGCAAGATCGCTCTCATCATTGGCGGCGCCAGCGGAATCGGCCGTGAAGTCGCACTACTGCTCGCGCGCAAGGGCGCCCATGTCGTCGTGGCGGACTTTGACGAGCCCGGTGCCGGGAAAGTCGCCGAAGAAGTCGGCACGATAGCATCTCCCGAGTTCGTCGCGCACGCTCGAGTCGACCTTAGTTCCGCTGCATCCCTCGCGGAGGCCGTGAGGTTCACGATTTCTCAATTTGGCGGCGTCGACATCATCGTGAACACGGCCGCAATCTATCCCGTACCCGGCGCCGACGGCGAACTCGGCGACGCACAATGGGCGCAGAACTTCCTGGTCAATGTCACCGGCAACTATCTTCTCGCCCGAGAGTCGGCATGGGTGTTCAAAGATCAAGGCCTGCCCGCTGCCATGGTGCTCACCAGTTCCGCCAATGCGGTGGTTCCCAAGAAAGGCAGCGAAGCCTACGACACCAGCAAGACCGCCCTCAACCACTTGATCCGCGAGCTGTCGATCAAACTCGGCCCTTACGTACGCGTCAACGGAATTGCGCCTGCGACCGTCGTCGCCGGCTCCACCATGTTTCCTCGCGATCGCGTGATCCAGTCTCTCCAGAAATACAAGATCGCTTTCGCGGATTCGGAGTCGACCGAGGATCTACGAGCCAAACTCGCCGACTTTTATGCGCAACGTACGCTGACCAAGCGGCCCATCCTCCCCCAGGATTGTGCGGCCGCCATCGTGTGGCTGGCCGGCGATCAGAGCGCGAAGACGACGGGGCATATCATTCCCGTGGATGGTGGTCTCCCGGAGGCCTTCCTCCGTTAGGAAGTAAATATGCACCGTGCCTGCACGAGGATTCCATGAACCCAGCCCTCGGCGTGTTTTTTCACTGGCTCGGCGGTCTCGCCTCCGCTAGCTTCTACGTCCCCTATCGCGGGGTGAAGAACTGGGCCTGGGAAACTTATTGGCTGGTGGGCGGATTCTTCAGTTGGATCATTGCCCCCTGGATCCTCGCGCTGACCATGACGCGCGACCTGTTGCCCGTGCTCCACGAGGCTCCGCCCAGCAGTCTTTTCTGGGCGTATGTATTTGGAGTCTTGTGGGGACTCGGCGGCCTCACTTTCGGCCTGACCATGCGCTATCTGGGAATGTCACTCGGCATGGCCGTGGCGCTCGGGTACACCGCCGCATTCGGCACGTTGATGCCTCCGATTTTTCGGGGCGTGTTCGCATCCCAAGTCCTCGGCACTCACTCTGGGCTGATCATTCTGGGCGGAGTCGCTGTCTGTTTGCTCGGTATCGTGTTCGCAGGCACAGCCGGAGTATCGAAAGAACGCGAGATGTCGACCGAGCAGAAACGGGCCTCGATCAAGGAATTCGACTTGAAGAAGGGATTGCTCGTCGCCACTTTTTCAGGCGTGATGAGCGCCTGCTTCGCTTACGGACTCGCGGCGGGTGATCCCATCAAAGCCATCACCATCCAGCATGGCACCCCGCCACTGTGGCAAGGACTTCCCGTACTCGTTGTGGTTCTCGCCGGCGGCTTCACCACCAACTTTATCTGGTGCCTCATCCTGAACATTCGCAACCGCACCGGCTACCAGTACTTCGAATCTGAAATTCGGGGCAGGGTTCCGGCGCGTAATGAAGAACACATCCTCGAAGCCGTTACCGACGCTCCGGCCGAGGAAATGGCGGTTGCCGTGGCCGTCGCCCAGGACACCGCCGTCATGGCCCCCATGCTTGCCAACTATTTCTTTTCGGCTCTCGCGGGCACGACCTGGTACATGCAGTTTTTCTTCTACACCATGGGCGAGACCCAGATGGGACGATACAAGTTCTCCAGCTGGACGTTGCACATGGCCAGCATCATCATCTTCAGCACCCTGTGGGGTATCGCCCTGAAAGAATGGAATGGTGCCGGGGCCAGGACCAGAGTACTGGTAGCTTTCAGCCTGCTGGTTCTGGTTACCTCGACGGTCATCGTGGGGTACGGAAACTACGTCGGTGGCTCTTCCCGCTGACTCGTCGCTCCCACGAGATGGTTCAATAACTCACTTTTAGAAAGCAGTTTCTTTAGCGCCACAATCCTATGCTAACCGAGCCGTTGGAGGCCCAGCCTCAATGCGTATAATGGGGATGTTACGACAGTCAATGCGAGACGGGTGGTGACTTGGATGGATGCGAAGCATCTAGAACGAAGTTGATTGTCGCTTTTGTCCGAACCCGAACCGGATTGCCGTTAAAGAGAAAAGGCTCCCACGTCCATTGCTTCACCGCGTCCACTGTCGCTGACCAGAGTTCTTTTGGGCCGCTGATGGGTTCTACTCTCTCGACCTCACCCGTTTTTCCGATGACGACGTAAGTGACAACCCTCCCTTGGATGCCAGCCGACTTGGCCGACTCTGGATACGACGGCTTCACCATCTTCGCGGGTTTCTTAGCGTCAGTAACAACGAAAACTCGAGATGTGTCCTTGTCAGACTGGTCAGGTTTCTGAGCAAACGCCGTCAGGGGTAACGCCAGAAGGAGGATTCCCCATGTGGTGAGTTGGGCCATCTGTAGAGTTATGACACCGTCAGCAGTACTAAGGTTCCTCAACTGCCGCTAACAGGCCATTGCACTCGTTGAGGACACGCCGGGAGATTATGTTCATCCTGTGAGGGCATCGGCTTCACCAGGACCCGTACCTAGCTAATTCCCTCCCCTGCGTGTCAAATTGCACAAGGCAAGATTTCGCTGACCCGGTACGCCCGATGCGGTAGACGTTTCCAGGCTGCCAGCCAATTCCCAGACCCTGGGCGCGCGAAATCTCATTCACCGGGTTGGATTGAGTTCGCTTTCCCGGTTCGATGTTGGTTCCGCCACACGTTGCAAGACCTGGCGCAGCGTGGAGGCTATCCCAGTGGGGGCTATCGCGGTAGATCCCAACGTCCCCGTCCCCCACCCATGGGCTGGTAATCCGTATTTCAGGGTTTCTTCATAACTTCTTCAGAGAACCCTAAGTACCCCACACTCGATTTACGAGATGCTGCCCACCAGAGGGCCGAAGTTGGGATTCAGCCTTGAGACTGGTTGGCCTGATCGCGAGCCCTCCGGAAAACCGATATAAATCGTTGATTTTCAAGGAGAATCCCCATGAACTCGCCGAAATCGATGTGGTTCGAAGCAATGTTCGAAGCAATGCTGGCAAACACCCGACCTGCTTTCTCCCGAACGGGATCCCCCGCGGGATCGATTTCCCCTTGCCGGACGGCTTGCCCCGCTTGCTGGCTGCTTCTGGTCCTGCTCTGCCTGTTCCTTTCCCTGGGCGCGCCGGCCTCCGCCCAAGGCCCCACCCAGGAAACTTGGGCTCCGACCGATCCCAAAGGACTTTGGAGCGACGGCGGCAACTGGAACCCCAACACCAAGCCGGGTGGTCCGAATGGCAACTTCAACGTCGTAATCCCCCATGTCATTGGCCCGCCGGCGCCCACAATGGACGTCAGCGCCTCCATCGTTAATCTGCAAATCGGTCAAAATGAAGCTATCAATATCACCAACGGAAGCCAGCTCACCATTACCGGCACGGGAATCAGCAACGATGGCGACCTCGAGATTGATAACAATGGCGGAGGCACCGGCGGAATCCTGAAGATCACGAACACGGTGACTCTCTCCGGCAGCGGCGTGACGACCCTGAATTCTCCCGTGGCCTTTATTTCCGGAACGGGAACCCTGATCAACCAGCAACAGATACTTGGGCTGGGAACCATCTCAGTCGCTACTCTGCAGAACCAGGGACCGGGCGGACAGATTGAGGGAATCTCCTCCACCAACCCACTCATATTCACCGGATCGGTGACCAACTCCGGATTGATCGCGACTCAAAGTTTCGGAGCGATTGAGTTCGTCAACAACACCATCCAGAACGGAGGCGGCTCCATCGCCGGAGGTGAAGGCCAAGCCTTGCTGAAAGGCTGCACAATCGTCGGCGGCACACTTGCGGGCCAGGCCTATGCCGTGCCAGTTGCCGCCGCCGCAGCGGTCAGGGGCCATGTCGCCGCAGTAGGTGCCACAGTGGCGGCTACCACCTCTACCACCGTGACGGGCGCACCCACTCTGAACGGAGTAACGGTTATCGGAAGCTTTTTCGTCACCAGCGATGCGTCCCACACCGCCGGTGCAACCCTCGCCGGAGACATCACCAATAACGGGACGATTCAGGTCACCGGTCCTCCCGGCGCTCAGCCGGCCGAGCTTATGGTCCCAGGAGCTGCCACTGTGGCGGGTACCGGAAGCGTAGACCTCGCGGGCCAGAACGCGTCCTTGATCGGCACTGGCACCCTGACCAACGTGAGCCCGCAGATCATCTACGGCAGCGAAGGACAACTCGCCGTCACTCAGTTTATTAACCAGGGCACCCTCAGCAGCAGCGGCAACTTTACCGTTCAAGTCACAACCTTGAACAACACGAACGGACTTTTCAGCGTTACCAGTGGCACCGTATTCCTCAAGGGCGGCGCGATTACAAATGGCAAAATGATCGTCGACGGCAACGCGGCCATCCAGTGGGAAAACGGTGTGATACTCTCCGGCCTCGACGTTTCTGGACTTGGAACAGTGATCGCGGTCAATGCCATTCTCGACGGCCTCATCAGCCCGGATACAATCGCGATCATCATCGAGATTGATGACAACTACGAGCTGATATTAGAAGGGACGCTCGACCTGATCGCCCCGGGTGAACTGTTTCTGAATTCAGCCGAGTTCGCCTCCCTGGTCGTGATCGACGGTGCCGTCACTGTAAACGGTACTGGTCAGATCACTACTTCGAACAACCCCCATAACAACATGGGCGGCGCTGCGGGCAAGAAGAATACGCTGACCATCAACGCCCCAACGCTCACGGCCTCGGGAACCATCGGTGATGGCTCCATGGGAATCATCATCGGCGCCCACACCACCGTCACCAACAACGGAGGCTATCCACTGATCTTTGACGTGGGCCCCAACAACACCTTCAAGAATCTGGGTACACTGGCAGAAACATCGCCCAGCGGGACCATTGAAATCATCGGAAATTTCGCCAATTACAACAGCAAGACCAACACCTTGACCGGCGGCACCTATATTCTCGACGGAACCTTCAAATTTCCCAACGCAGATCTCGTCACCAACGCCGCCAAGCTGATTTTGTCGGGGAACGGCCAGATCCTCAACCAGAACAGCGCCGATGGCCTGTTGAACTTCAGCGACAACAAAGGCACGTTCGAACTGTCCGGCGGCCAGAGCTTCGAAACCGGCGGGACATTCAGCAACCAGGGCAACCTCATCATTTCCAGAGGCAGCACCTTTACCGTCGGCGGCACCAGCACGAATTACAACCAGACCGCCGGCACCACCACTGTGGACGGAACTCTCACGGTCCCCGCCGGAGGCCTGACCGACATCACCGGTGGCACTCTGCAAGCTTCGGGAAGTTTCAACGGAGATATCTCGGTGGGCAATGCGTCTGGCGCGGTGGCTACGTTCATCATCGGAGACAGCAAGAAAACGTCAGCCTCGGTCTCCATCGCGAACAAATATACGCAGCTCGCCACTGGCGTCATGGACGTCCAGATTGGCGGGACCAGCGCCGGCAGTCAATACAGTGAACTCACCGTGACCGACGCCGTCAAGCTTGCCGGAACCTTGAACCTCGCCGTGATCAACAAGTTCAAACCACTAGTAGGACAAACGTTCACGACTTTCAACGCGCCGTCCGGGATCACCGGCACTTTCTCGACCGTGAACGGCAGCGGCATCAACTCCAACGAACACTTCGCGGTCACTTTCGATTCGACCAGCATAGTGCTCACAGTAGAGTCCGGGAAATGACGATTAAGGTAGCGGGCGCTCCTCAGAAATAGCCTGCATGATTGTCGCTGGGGGACGGCGGGCGTTGGTGGCTTGACTACGGGCCCTTCTGGATCAACCAATGCCCGTCCTTTTTCGCCAGGGTGAAGGTGAGTTGCGGCGGAGTTTCAACGCTCTCCGCTTTGTCCTTTCCCACCCACGTAACTTTCTGCTTCACCTTCACGGTAGCTTGCTCACCTTTAATGTCGGGTTGATCAGTACTGAGTTCCATCGTGACTGAGTTGGCGTTCTTGAATTTCGTTTGATTCGCTTTCTGGGCCAAAGGATAAAGCGCGACCAGGGCATTAAAATCGCGATGCTCATACGCCGCCTTGTAGTTGTTCATCAGACTCTGAATGTCGCGCCTGTCCTGCTCTTCAGTGCGCTTCTGATCGGCATCGAGGCGGAAGCGCTCGACTTTTTTCTCTGCCAGGCCACCCGCGGGAGTGTTCGGAAACTTCTTGGCAAAATTCTCCAGCTCACTCTCATTCTGATTGTCGGCGACCAGCTTCTCCAGTCGCGAACCGGCCGGCTGCGCATACTTGCCTCCGGAATACTTGTTCAAAAATCCCTGCAGCGCTGCCATATCGTTGCTGGAGCTGAGGCTCGCCCATTCCGCATCTTCGGGATTTGGCGCCGCTTCCATCGAACCATCCAGCGTCGTCTGGCCGGTAAACGACTGCGACAACGTCCTGGGTTTGAAGTTGTCCCTCGAAAGTTCCAGGGTGTGACTGCCAGCCGGGACCTCAAACTTGGCGACTCCTGAATTGTCCGCCTGGTGCCTGTCGTGCCCATCTACCGTGACGAAAGCGCCGGCCGGAAGGTTCCGAACCGCAACCATCACGGAGTGAACCGGAGGGGGAACGTCGGGGAATTTAAATTCCTTGCCGTCGAGGTTCCCGGTATTTCCTGCGGTGAAGCTACTGCTGACCACCGACGACTTGCGCCCATCCAGCGAGAGCAAAACCTGGTGTTTGCCCGGATCCAGTTCGTGTGTGAAGCTTCCGTCACTCGCGGTCAACCCCAGGTAGTGACCATCCGCAAACACTTGGGCATTGGGCTTCGCGTCGTGGATCGTCAGCGCCGCCATGGTCGGTGATAACTTGAGGTCAAAGCTAACCGTCGTTTCTTCATCTTTGCTGACCCGCGCCGGCTTCGGCTTTACCGGCAAATATCCGCTCTTCCTCACTTCGACCTGATATTCTCCCGGGGCCAGAGGCAAACGTAAAATGCCGCCGGCCGTGGGCTGCTCTGATTTCTTGCCATTGACCAGAACATCGGCTCCATCGACTCCCGTTCTTACGACGAGAAAGCTGCCGCGAGGAATCGCAACCAGATTTACGCTCACCGTCGGCTCTGCCGCCTTTGCATCAACCACCAGCGGTTCTGAGTGTGGCTGATAGCCTTGTAGTTCAGCGTTCACCTGGTAAGTTCCCGCCGGCAAGCTCAGCTGGCAGTTGGGAGTCGTGCAGGTTTGGTTTCCAACCCGCACCTTCGCTCCCGCCGGCTGACTTTCGATATGAACGGTAAACAGCTTCGGCGTGGGGAAGACGACCACCTTTACCACGATGCCCCCCACAACTACCACCGCGATAGCTGCTGCCGTGACGATCCATTTACTCGCGAGCGGTGGCCGCTTTCTTTCAGGTTCGAGTTTTGAAATTTCTCGAGCCTCAACTTCGGCCGGTTCCTCAGCCACCGGAACCTGGGCACGGGGCTCCTCGGCGGGCGCAAAGACTCGAGTCGCCATGCGGGTTTGAGCCCGCTCCACTTCCTGTTCGGCGATGCCGTCGATGGCCGACCGCAGTGTTCCCCTGACCCTCGCAAAACTCTCTTGAAACTCACCATCGTCCGGATGCTTCCCTGCCAGTGCTTGTGCTTGCCGCACCCGCTTTTCAAGCACGGCAACACTGGCACTGGCAATTCCATCCGCAAGCTTCTTGAGTTCCCCAAGATCGCGCTCGCGCAGGCGTTTCAGTTCAGCGGCCTGCCTTTGTACTTCAAGCCGCTTTTTCTCTTCCGCTTTTTTCTGTTTGACCGCAGCCTTGGCAGCCTCGAGCAGGGACTGCAACTGCGGGTTCTTGCCCAGGCTCCGTACAGCACCTTCGACTGCCTGGACCGCTTCGTCCGGCTTCCCGCTGTCGAGCAGCGCTTGCGCTCGGCTGATTTCGGCCGCCAGCCGGGCGCGCCGTTTTTCGGCTTCTTCCCGCTCCGCCTGTTCCTGCGCCAGCTTTCCTTTCCCGGCTGCGAGCTGGGAGCGCAACTCTTCGCTCTCCGGATACAGCTCGACCGCTTTTTCCAACCCTTCGCAAGCCTTCGCGCTCTGGTTCGCCTTCAAAAGCCGCCTGGCACTCTCCACCTCAGCCGCGATTCGCTCTCTGCGAATTTGCGCTTCCCGCGCTGCTTTGGCCTGCTCTTCGCGTTCCTGCTTAAGCCGCTGCTGGACTGCAGCCAGCAGAGACTGCAACTCCGCGCTCTCCGGAAATTCACGCGCAGATTTTTGGATTTCATCCACTGCATCTTGCGTTCGCTTCGAGTCCAGCCACTGACGAGCCGCCACAATCCGGCTCTCGATCTCTCTGCGTCTGCGGGCCGCCAGTTCCTCGGCACGAGCCTTCTCTTCCTGCTCGCGGACCAGGCGTTGGCTCGCGACGTCCAGCTGCGCCTGGATCTCCTTACTCTGCGGAAACCTCTGCACCGCTTGTTCCAGGCTCGCCACCGCTTGCGCGGTCTGGCCCGAATCTAGAAGTCGGCGGGACGCACCGATCTCCTTGCTGATTTCCGCTTGCAGGCGGCGGGCCTCCTGCTCAGCTTTTTCTCGTTCCGCCTGCTCCGCTGCCAGTTGCCGCTGGGCATCCTGCAGTTTTTTCGTGAGCTCTTCACTGTCCGGATAACTTCGAACCGACTGCTCCAGAGTGGAAACCGCTCGGCTGGTTTGGTTGGACTCCAACAGTTGCTGCGCCGAGGCGATTGCCCTCTCGATTTCGGTTCGCCTGCGCCGCTCTGCTTCGATCCTCTGCTTTTCGGCTTCTTCTTCCGCAAGGCGTCGTTCGGCGAGATCCAGTTGTGTCTTGAGTTCGACACTGTCGGGGAATCTGCGCAGCGACTGCTCCAAGCTGGAAACCGCTTGAGCCGCCTGGTTGGAATTCAATAACTGCTGCGCAGCGGTGAGTCCCTTCTCGATTTCCGCTCGTCTGCGCCGCTCCGCTTCGATCCTTTGCTTTTCGGCCTCTTCCGACACGCGCCGTTTAGCCAGCTCCAGCTGAGTCTTGATCTCGAGGCTGTCGGGAAATCTGCGCAGCGACTCCTCCAAACTGGAAATCGCTTGAGCCGCCTGGTTGGAATTCAATAGCTGCTGCGCAGCGGCGATGCCCTTCTCGATTTCCGCCCGCTTGAGCAGCTCCGCTTGGATCCTTTGCTTTTCGGCCTCTTCCTCCGCGAAGCGCCGTTTGGCGAGATCCAACTGAGTCTTGATCTCGAGGCTGTCGGGGAATTTGCGAAGCGACTCCTCCAAAGTGGCAACCGCTCGATCGGTCTGCCTGGAATTCAACAGGTGCAGAGCGGCGGCGAATGCCTCATCAATCTCGGTTTGCCGGCGCAGCTCCGCCTGGATCCTTCGCCTTTCGGCCTCCTCCTCCGCCATCCGTTGCTGGGCAAGTTCCAACTGCGCTTTGAGCTTTGTGCTGTCCGGGTATCTGCGGACCGCCTTCTCCAGGCCCACCATGGCTAGACTTGTCTGCCTGCTTTCCAGCAGTTGCGCAGCCTTGGCGACCTCCCGCTCAATGTCTTCTTGCCTCAGCCGCGCCTGCTGTTCGGCCCGCTCCTGCTCTTCCTGTTGGATCGCCAGACGCTGCCGGGCAAGCTCCAGTTGCGACTTCAGCTCTTCACTGCTGGGATACTGGCGAAGCCCCTGCTCCAGCGCCTCCACCGCCCGCCCGGCCTGATTGGAATTCAGCATCTGCCGGGTGCTTGTGATTTCGCCGTCGATCCACGCCTGTCTGCGCCGCGCCTCCTGCTCCGCCTGCTCCCGCCGCGCCTGTTCGGCCGCCACGTAGCCCTGGACCACGCTCCGTTCCGATTTCAGCTTCTCGCTTTCGGGATAACGGCGCAGCGACTGCTCCAGGCTTGCCAGTGCCCGGCTGGCTTGATTGGAGTCCAGCAGTTGCCGGGCGGCCGCGATCTCTTTCTCAATTTCAGCCTGCTGCCGCCGGGTCTCCTGCTCGAACCGCTCTCGCTCCGCTTGTTCTATCGCGAAGTGTTGCCGGGCAATTTCCAGTTGCGACTTCAGCTCTTCACTCTCGGGATACTCGCGCAGCGCCTGTTCCAGTTCCGCCACCGCCCGGCTCGCCTGCCTGGCGTCCAATAATTGCTGAACCTTGGCGCGCTCTCTCTCTATCTCTGCCCGCTGACGTCTCGCTTCCTGCTCGGCGCGCTCTCTCTCCGCTATCTCCACCGCCCAGCGCCGCTGCGCGAATTCCAGCTGCGACTTGAGTTCCTGGCTCTCTGGATACCGGCGCAGCGCTTGCTCCAGGACCGCCACTGCCTGGCCGGTTTGCCGCGATCCCAACAACTGCTGCGAGTTGGCCAGCTCCTTCTCTATTTCTGCCCGCTTGCGGTGCGCCTCTTGTTCGGCGCGCTCCCGCTGCTCCTGTTCCAGCGCCAGCAAGTCTTCGAGTATGACGACTTGAGCTTGCAACTCCTGGCTGCTGGGGTAGTGCTGCAGCGCGTCCCGGACCTTCTTGAGTGCCAGTGCGGTTTGCCCCGACCGTTGCAGTTCGGCCGCGGCCGAGATCTGCAGATTGATGTAGCGGCGCGTTTCCGCCGCCTGGCGCTCCGCTTCTCTCCGCTGCGCATCCTGCCGCGTGATCGTATCCGTGACCATCGACAGAAGCGAAATCAGGCCCGAGTCATCGGGATAGCGCTCCAACGCATCGTTCAACACGCCCTGTGCGCGGATTAATTGACCCGCCTCCAGCAACTCCCGGGCGGTCGCAATCTGGCGTTCAATAAACAGGCGCCGGGTCCAGGCGTCGCGCTGCTTCTCCGCGAAACTTCTCAATTTCAGCAGGCCCAGCTCGTCGGGAAACCGCTGCAGTGCCGTGTCGGCCTTGTCGCAGGCAGCCGCATATTCGTCCCGGTTCAGCAGGTCTTCAATCTCGCTGCACGCTTCTTCCAGGGCACGGCGGCGTAACTCGTGTTCACGGCCCGCGGTCGCGGTGCGCACCAGTTGATGGAGTTCCGCAACCGTGCCGTCGACCGCTTCGGCTTGGCGCAACAATTCCAGAGCCGAAGTGTAGTGCCGCAAAGTGATCTCTTTGCGCGCTTCGCCCAGAAGTTCGTCGATCTTCTTCCTCTTGCTCCGCTCGCCAATTTCCTTGGACAGAATCGCGTTGAGAGCTTTGGCCGTCGTGTCCGACGGGTCGACGCTGAGCGCTTCCTCCACGGCGCGCTTGGCCGTATCCAGATCTCCTCCGCTGTGCGCCATCTCCGCTCGGCGCAAGGCATCGGTCAGCAGCGCGTTCGACCGCCGCACCGAGTTGCGAAACTCGATCAGCTGAGAATTAGTGCCGTCCAGCCGGACCGCCTGGTCGAGCAAAGTCAGAGCGTCGTCCCATCGCCGGGCAGCGAGCGCCTCCTCGGCTTGCGACCGCAGCACCCCGACCTGCTCGGTGATCTGCTGCTTTTGAATCTGGCTCTGCACTTCGCGCAGCAACTCATTGGCGCGCCGGTGCTGTTTATCGAGTTTCAGAACCTGCTTGAGTTGCTCCCGCGCCTTCGTCCAGTCCCGCGTCTCCATGCTCACTTCGGCGACTCGGAGACATTTGGCGATCACGTCGCGGCTCAACTTCTCCTGCACCGACTGCAGTTCGAAGATGAAGTCCTCCATCGCCGTGAAGCGGTCGTT
>Ga0209415_10006332_pt1 | contig 21086 bp, 23 predicted proteins | sample PeaSoiSIISIP2007_FD_187696 | JGI IMG/M metagenome (GOLD analysis project Ga0209415, IMG submission 187696) | Peat soil microbial communities from Weissenstadt, Germany - SII-SIP-2007 (SPAdes) (version 2) | ecosystem: Environmental > Terrestrial > Soil > Wetlands > Peat | place: Germany...
ATCCCATCGAGGTGGTTCTCCCCTCATGAGCCTACTCGGTTGCAGTGGAAGACCCCGTTAACCGAAAACGCATGAACCGAGCTTGCACCTACTCCTGAGGTCTGCATGCATCCTCCCAATGCCGTTACGGATAGGTCGGTTCAGCCACCGATCCATTCGGTTTCGGAGAGTCCGGCGAAGTGTGGGTCCCCCGTGAGGACTCTTGCACTCAGACTTCGGGCAAAAGCGAGAATGACGCCGTCGGCCAAACTCGGTGGTCCGAGCCTTTTCCGTTGTGCGTGGGCCCGTAGTGTCGAGCTAGCCTCTACCGATAGCATGGCCACCTCGATGTCGATCGGTAGAACCGTACTGAGGGCTGTCATCGAACGCAGGTGGCCCGCGATGCGACCGGTATCCGAGTCGTCACGCGCCAGCCTACGCGCGACCTCCGGGAGCACTATGTCGGGGCTGATCAGATCGTTCGGCTCCTCGAGGTACTTTCTAACTTCGGGACCGTGCGGGCCGGCGAGGAGGAACTCGACCCAGGCGTACGAGTCAATGATCAGTTTCAAGTCGATCGGCCTCCCGGAAAGGCCGGTACGGACGACTTGTCCTCGCACTCCCATACAGGCGGTCGACGAGCTCCTTTCGCTTGCTGACGAGCAGGAATCGAATCGTCTCGTCGGCGGTCCTCGTGCGAAGGGCACGCTGGAAGCGCTCCAACTCCGAGAGGGTCCCTCGGGACACTCGGACCGACGTCGACTCACCGACCATGCTATTCGCATACAGCATGCAGTATATGAAATTGCACGCCCCGCTGGAATGTGATCCTCCGAGTTCAACCAGGCTTGAGCCCACCTTCAGACGCGTGCGACCCCCCCGGTTCTGGAAGACGGCCCGATTGGGGGCGTGAAACACTTCGATTCAGGCGTGACCGATTTGCTCGAGGAGGTCCCCCAGCGTCCAGCGTTGACCCAGCGCAAAGAGTCCCGCTGTCCCGGGCGGGGCGCCCTGGGTGCACGAGACGTTCACTACCGAATGCCCCTCCGAATCCTGCCGCTCGATGTGGAGTAGGTAGTCGACATCCCGTGCATTCGCTAGCGGTGGGGTGGTGAGGGTGAAAAGGAGCGTTGTCGCGTACTCGTTCACCGCCCGGATGAAAGGTCGTATACCGCCTTCCTCGGTTGGGTAGAGGGATTGAAGTCGGTCCGAGTTGGCGATCACGAGGGCGAGAGTCGGACTATAGATACTGCGCCCTTCGAGGATGCTGCGGGCCAGATTCGGCAGCCGCATGAAGTCGGCCAGAGCCTGCAACCGAGCGTTGGCATCGAGGTCCTCGCGGACGAACCAGGTCGCGAGATTCCCGAGGCCAGTCTGAGGAGCGAAGTCGGGCGGGTGCACGACGTACAGCCGATCGGGAGGGACCATGTCCACGATCGACCCCTCAATGGGGTCCCGGGTGTCCTCGGGATTCTCGATCTGGAGCCAGATTAGATCGGGGTCCACGCGGTGAGCCACCGCACGCGCGAGCTTGGCGCGGTCCCCCGGGGATCCACCCCAGATGCCGAACGATGTGGGGGATTTCCAATCCTGAGCGTAGACCCGGGCCGCTCCTGTCATGGTCGTCTCTTCCCCGATGATTCAGCTCCCCCATCATAAAGGCAAGACACACACTGTAGCGCCGTTTCTGCGACTCCGGACGGAGAATCGCTTACGGTTTGTCCGCGGCTTGCTGCCCCGCTCGCGGGAGATTGCTCCGCGCGATGGGGATAGGGCCTCTCGCGCGGAAAGTGCAAGTGTCCTCACCCCTCCCTGAATCTAGGGGGCCTCCGAGTCTGGGCCGCCGAATTGACTACGCGTAGATGGCGACCGCGAGGACTCCGGTCGAAACGACGAACGCCAGGCTCGACCAATAGGCCCACCGCCAAACGCCGGTGGACGCGTCCGCCGCCATTACGCGGCGGTCCGAGGCGATCGTTCCGAGGAAGACACCCGGTACGATGAGAACGAAGACCATCGCGACCATGAGCGCGAGGATCAGTGTGATCAGCTGGGGAAATAGGAGGGGGACGAATACGGCCGGAAAGCTCTCCGCGACGTAGATCCAGAAGACGCTTTTCTTCGGGAGACCCAGCGCCTCAGTCACACCCCAGGCACTGCCGAGGGAGATCACCACGAGCGCGAGGAAGGCAGCGGCCACGAGTCCCGCTCCCAACGCATAGGTCGCGTACTGCCCGAGTCCGGCGGTTAGGGCGTCTGCGAAGCCCGCACCGGAGGTGAACGTGAACGCCCCGCCGATATCCGCGCCGATCACGACCACAATCACCATCAGAGCCTCGCTGACGATCGCCCCCAGCAACGTCGATTGGCGTGAGATCGAGAGCGAAGTCGCTTTCGAGGCCGTCGCCGAAGATTGGAAGAACAGCATGAACGGCATCACGACGGCCCCGGCGTTCGCGGCCAGCAGGAGGTAGAAAGAGGGTGAGATCGAGCCCGCCAGCAATGGATAAGGAAGGAGTCCCCGGTGAAGCGCAACCGCGGCCAGCGAGACCACGACCCCCGCGGAGATACCGATGAGGACGCGCTCGACCCAGGCATACCGCCCGCGCGCGACCAGCGCGATGTGAGCCAGGAAGGCGAACGGCAGCGAGATAACCGGGGGAATTCCGAATAGACTCAGACCGAGGGCGATTCCAGCATACTCTGCGATGTAGGTCGCTACATCCCCCACGGCCATTGTGACGGCCGCGGCCGAGGCCAGGCGGCGCGGGAAGCGCTCCCGCGCGAGTTGGCCCAGCCCCTTGCCTGTGACGGCCCCGATTCGGCCGGAGGCCTCCTGGATGAAGAAAAGGGGGATGGTCAGAACCAGAAGGAACCAGATGAATTCGTAGCGATAACTCGCGCCGGACGCGAGTGCGGTCAGAATGCTGGCCGCGTCCACGTCCGCAATCATCACCAGCCAGGCGGGACCCCCTCGCCACCGTCGTGGTGCTCGCAGGTGGCTCGATATGGCCGGAAGGGTCAGCTTCCCCAAAGTGGGCGTAGAAGGGCCGGCAGGACCGGGGTCGCCCTCCATTGCCGAACTGCCGATATGGAGCGGGGGGTGGGAATAACTCTTGGCACAGGCGACCCCTCAGACTCGCGGCCCCGTGGGTGCAAGTGAGCTTGCACACACTCCCACCTTTAGCCCCCTCGACTGTTCCGACGAAAAAGGCGACGTCACGAAACGCGCTCGAGGCCCTTCACCCTGTCAAAGTCAGTGTCAAACGAAGCAATTCTGTTGATCTTTCGTCGACCCATCAGGGTGACCGAGACGCAATCAGCGAGGGACAGTTTTCCATCGAATCTCAAGTGTGTCATCATCGCCTCAGCGAGTAAACCAGGATCGACAAATTCGATTTGGCAAGAATCCTGAAAGTACTCATACAACTCATGGGCGGGGCGTCCCCCCTTGCGGGAACCCACAATCGTGACGCTCTCGGCTATTACGAGGTCGCTTACGACAATGTCTGCCGGGAGCGATTCGAAAAGTTGCACCGCGCGCGCGTGCCACTGATCCGCTGAATCAACCCATCCGATGAAAAATGATGAATCCCCAAAGATCACAGTTGGCCTCTCTGAACCCGACGCTTGTCGCTGACTGCGTTTCCGCCGTGAGAAATCAGCCCCTTGATGTCTTGAAGAGTCTTCATGCGCCGAGGGACGACGACGATCCGCTTTCCCTCGACGATCCAGGTCAATCGGTCTCCTGCAGCGATGCCGACGGTCGCCCGGACAGACTTCGGGACGACGGTAAGGTATCCCTTCGAGACGCGGGATTCGCTCTGCATGCAGGTCCATAGCACTTTCAATATACTTAACGTTTCATATTACTATGGGGCATGAAATTACTAAAATCCACGAGGAGACGAAATCTTCCGAAGATGATTCACAACGCACCTAGATGCAACCAGGCATGCGTCTACCGAACTATCGGGGGCGCCCCTTCTTTCGTACGGGCCGAGAAGACAGAGTCCGGGTCGAAGAGGTTCGTTCACTCAGGCTCCGGAATGACCTTCGCGATTCTCTCGCGAAGCGAAGGCATTTCCAGGACCGCCTTCCAGAGTTTCTGAGGGTCAACCCGCCAATACTCATGCTTAGCGAAGGAACTGAATCCTCGCATAAGATTCCATTCGATCTCGGGGTGGCGCTTTCGGAGCCCGTTGGAGACCGCGCCCGCCGCCTCGCCTACCACTTCGAGTTCGCGAATTACCGCACTTTGACTCCTCCAAGAGCCCGAGAACCGCTCGTAGCCCTCTTGCAAGACCTCCTCAATCCGATCGACGGAACGAAGGATGTCGGCCAACCTTGGCCCGTCCGCGCGAGGGGTCGTCAAAGCGGGACCGCCTCGAACAGCACCTGAGGACGGATGAGCCAGTGAAGGCCGCTCGGTTCTGCAACGTCCACTTTTCGTTGAAAAACATCCTGGAGGTCGTTGAGGAGGCGAATGTGGTCAAACAGCGACGCTTCTGGGTCGAAATCGACCAGAAGGTCGAGATCGCTTTTCGCGGAGGCTTCCCCCCGAGCAACCGACCCAAAAACCCGGGGATTCCGGGCCCGGTGAGCCCTGAGGGAGATGAGAAGTTGTTCGCGTTTCGGGCCCACAATCTCTCGGATGCCGAGGCCCTTCCCGAGACGAATTGGCCGGAGCTTGGGGACATCCCAGAGCTTCGATTTGCACCGGGGACATCGCTCGGGCTCTAGGGCCCGCGTTCGCCACACGTAAGCGCAACGGAAACACCCGGCTAATCCATCGGGTTGCAGGATGTTTGTCACAATCGTTCTACGGTATGCAAAGTAATAAAAGTTACTTTGACGTGACCACCCTGTCGTGCCCGGCGTGCGGGGTCAGGAGGCGGGGCAATCAGGCTTGCACCAAATCCTAGCTAAGAGGCGTCTCACCCCTCTTCGGGCGGGCGGAGCTTTCGGAATCGAGAGTAGACGGCGACGTCATAGGCGATCTTTACCGACCCGGCGAGCGCGAACGGAGCGGCGATCCAAGGCCCTCCGGCGGCGAGGAATGACCCGGTGACGGGCGCGCCGAACGCCTGACAGCTCCGAGCAGCTGTCGTATAACCGGCTGCCGCCGCGCGGTCCTCGGGTGGCACTACGGCCTGCGTGTACGATTGGCGAGTTGGGACGTCCATCTGGGAGAGAGAAGCGCGGGCGATCCAAAGAGCGGAGGCGATTGGGAACGTCGGGGCGAACACGACAAAGATGAGGAATACGTTCGATGGAATGTGGCTGAAGACCATGGTATTGACAAGGCCGAACCGGCGGGCTAACGGAGCGGCGAGCACGAGCGAGAGTCCCGCAGCGAGATTGCTGAGGAAGAACACGAGGCCGAGGATGTCCAGCCCGGGATTGAATCGGGTCGCGAAGTAGAACACCACAAGGCTATTCACGATCAGACCGCCCGCGAACGCGTCCACGGAGAACAACGCCGAGAGTGAGTAGACGATCGGTCGGCTCGGGGGGGAAAGCGGGGACGGTTGATTCTTGACCGCGAGTCGATCCACGTCGCGCGACAACCCTTGGTAGGCCGGTATCAAACCAAGGCCAAGAAGGCCGTAGAACAGTAGGGTCGTGTCGTGCGGTCCGGAAGGCAGCCCTGAGAATGCGGCCCCACCCAGGGAGCTGAGCGGGCCGGCCGCCAGGGCCCCGACCGCGATTCCCACGTACCCGAGCAAGTTGTAGACGGCATACGTCTGGGTTCGGCTGCGGGGCTCGGTCGTACCCGCCAGCGCGGCTTGTTCCAGGGCTCCGAGGGGACTCACGTCCGCACCGCCAGCAACGATTCCTCCGAGGAGAAGGGCAGCCAGGAGGACCGCAGGGCTTCCGATGTCGGCCCAAAGGAGTCCCCCTCCCAACGCCAAGGCGAGCGCCGAAAGAACGAACACCGAACGCCGTCGCCATCGGAGTTCGAGGCGGGGCACCGCAATCGCCCATACTGCCGCTCCTCCGAGCGCGAGGCCTAGGAGGACCCCGATGACGAACGAGGAGTACCCGGCGCCTGCGAGATCCGCCGCGATGACGATCGAAAGGGCGCCGGCGCCGAACCCCCGGGCCGTTCGGGCTCCCATCAGTAGCCATCGATCGCGCCGGGCCAACGACACGGGCGGGTCGGTGGCGACCGGCGGTCGGGACGTACCGGACACTCTACTTCGTCGCAGGTGAGCCGGTGTGTTCGAGCGTGCCCCCCTGCTCCACCCTCCACCGACAATAGGCGTAGAGGGCATCGTAGAGCGGGAATTGGAGTCGCTGGTTCTCGAGGTCGTCCCGGGCCACGATCCGGAATCCGGTGGCGGCGGCCTCGAGCCCGGCGGCTTCGGGTTCGCTCCCCGACCCTCCGTCCGCCACCCGCACGATCTTCGCGAGGAGGAGCAGCGCGGGGTCCTCCAGTTTGTATTTTCGGATGATCGCGTCGAAACTCACGTACTCCTTGCCGCCTTCCTCGTAGTGAAAGAGCGCGGCGCCCGGTGAATCGAACGGAGTGGCGGGCCCCGTCTTGGCGACCGCGAGGACCTGCTCCTTCGGAACGTAGAGAAACTCAGCGTCGGGGTCGATGAATTTGCGGATCAGCCAAGGACACGCGATGCGGTCGACTCTCGCCTTCTCTCGGGTCACCCACTTCATGAGATCTCCCTGCCAAGGGCAGCGATGCGGAGTTCATCAGGGTACCAATCGAGACCGCACGGCAAGGAAATCGAGGAAAATCCCACAGAGGAAAGGGTTGGGCCTACGGGAAAGGTCAGCCTTACTTCTTCGGAACGAAGGACTTGAGCGCCTCGGTGTCCTCGTTGAACACCGTCTCGAGGTTCCCTCGGACCGCCTGCTCCAGCTGGGCGGACGGGATCTGCTTCGAGACGAAGTCGCCGTAGACGTCGATTCCAGTTCTGTTCCCCTTCGGGGTGTAGACATTGATCATCTTCGTGCCGGCCATGGGTCCTTCGATGACCTCAATGCTCATCGCGACCGGCGGAAAGACGGTGATCCGGTTCGCCGTCTTAACCCACTGGCCGTTCATGTTCTGTTCCTGGGAGATGATGAACGAGTTCTCCGCCAGCGGCTTCATCTGCTGATTTCGGGTTGACTTGTGGGCGGGGCCATGGTCTTCGGCCTCGAGGTACTTCCAGACCTTGTCAATCGGCGCTTCGAAGTGGCTTCCTTCGTCCTTGATGTGGACCATGGTAACGAGACCTGTCCGAAGCTATTTGAGCCGCAGGGGAACGAAAGTATAGCCGGAAACGACCGAGGTCCGCGGGGACCCGGGTCAATCTATAAGCCGCCGTAGATTCTCGGCAACTCGATGGCCCGGCCGAGTGCGCCCCCGACTTCCTTTCCTTCCCCCGGGGCGCCCCTCGTTCCGTTGCAGAACTGCCCAATCGCTACGACCCTCGGTACTCTCGGGCGGAAGTGGACGCTCACCGTCCTCCGCGACATCGCATTCTTTCCGGACGCGTCGTTCTCCCTGATCCAGAAGGGCAACCCGGGATTGCTCCCTCGAACGCTCTCGCTCCGCCTCAAACAACTTTCCGCCGAGCAGCTCATCGTCAAGAGTCCGGGAACCGAAGGAGGACGGCACCCCACTTATCGGCTGAGCCCCAAGGGCCTCCAGGTGTGGCCCATCCTCGCGACGTTGGCCCAGTATGGGACTCAGAACTTTCCCGAGCGCGTGTTCGCCGACGGGCGGGCCCGCGACCTCGAGGAAGTCTTTCCGCGGGGAATGGATCTCATGCTCGGTCGGTTCGCGAACTCGCCTCCCCGACCGACGCGGCCGTCTGCCCCTCGGACGTAACGGCTGCCGACCGCCGCGACTCGAATAGGTGCAATGTCCCTCGCACCTACCGAGCTACTCTCTCCGGTCCGTCAGGACCATTTCCTTGATCGCAGTGGACGGCGAATGGGGAAGAGGGTCCTCGACCCCGGTAAAGACGAATCCGCGACGTTCGTAAAGCCTGACCGCAGGCCCCAGTGCGGGGTTGACGAATAGACGCACCCGCGTCGAGGGGTGGGCCTTGCGAACCCATTCAAGGAGGGCATCGAGCAGCTGCCCCCCGAGGCCGCTCCCGCGCTGTTCCGGCTCTACCCACATCGCCACGACCATGAGCGAATCCGCTTCGGGAATCACCGTGACCAAGCCGACGAGTCGGTCGTTCGTCCCTACCGCTACCCAAGTTGCATAATCAGGCGCGACGGCCGCGCGCTGCGCCCGTTCCGCCCAGAGATTGTCGGGATACGTGGATTCCCGCTCGAACGTACTGCCAAAGGCCATGGGGTCGGTGGCCAGCGCGCGCAGACGGAGGAGCTTGACCTCGTTCCAGTCCGAGGGATTGACACGGCGGATCATGACCGGGCTCCCGTGAAGATGTCCGGGGGGAAACGCTTCCGCATAGGCCGCAACGAGATTCTCATCGTTGTCGAACAGGATGTCGAAAGTGAGTAGTTGTCGTGTCGTGACGGACACGGCCGCTCGGGTTAGTTCCCCATCAATGGGCTTGCGCCGGAAATCTAGCTAGCCCGAACTGGCCGGAGGCGCCCTCTTCCGACGGCGGGCGACCACCACGACCACGGCCGCAACGACTCCTGCCAGCACGACGAGTCCCGCGACCAGTAGGTACAGCGGTTCCGTGGAAGCGGGTGCCAGGACGCGGGGCTCGACCGTAAGTGAGAGCGCGGAACTCGTTGAGGATCCCCCGTTGGAGTCCCGCACCGTGACCACAATGCCGAACGTTCCGTTGAGGGTAGGATTACACGATATGGTGGAGCTATTCGCCGAAGAACAACCGGGTGGAAGGCCCGTCCACGCATAGCTGAGGTTACCTGACCCCGGAGTCCCTCGGGCGGTTAGGTCGAACGTCTGCCCCACGAAGGGGGACCCTGAAGAAACCGTGGGGGTGGCCGCGACGGGGACGGCGTAGACGACGTACGGGATGGTGAGGTTCCCGGAGACATGATCTGCATCGGTCACGCTCACGGTGATTGAGAACTTCCCTATGCCCGTGGGAGTGCAAACCAGCTTTGACGAATTCTTGGACGAGCAGCCGGTCGGCAGACCATTCCACACGTATCGGTAACCTCCGATTCCACCCGAGACCGCTTGGGCCGAGTAGTTCACGGTTTGTCCGAGGTCCGCGCTCGCGCGGGAGGCCCCGATACTCCCGACCGACGGGTCGGGAACGGCGATGAAGCTGGTACTCGCGGAGGCGTTACCTCCCAGTGTGTCGCGGGCGGTCACGCTCGGTTCGAAGGTTCCAGTCTTGCTAGGGGTGCAGACGATCGAGGGATGGTTCGCCGTGGAGCATCCCGAAGGGAGGTTCGTCCAGGAGTAGTTGTAGATTCCAGACCCGCCCGTCACACCGAGCGCGGAGAGCGTGACGTTTCGGCCGAGGTCGATCGCGGCCGGGGAGGACGTGACGGATCCAATCTTGACCGCCGCGTTGACGGTGAAGGAGAGGATTCCGCTGGTAACTTGCCCGCCGAGCGAGTCCGTGACCGACACGGTTACGGACTTGGATCCCGAGGCCGTCGGGCGGCATTCAAGGGTAGGGAGGTTCGTGGACGTACATCCTGCGGGTAGATCCTGCCAGGTGTAGCTGTATGGGCTCACCCCACCGCTCGCGGTGGCCGAGAAATTGGCTTGCCCCCCTAGATCGATGGGGCCGGCGGGGGTCGCGATGGGGATGCTGACCGACGGCCCCGTCGCGACGGTGTAATCGAGAGTCGAACTCGTCACCCCCCATCCATTCGAGTCGGTGACGCGGACCGATACCGCGTAGGTGCCCGAGGTCGACGGATGGCAGGTTGGCGAAGCAGAGGAGGCAGCGGTGCAGGGGGTTGGCAGGTGTGTCCAGCCGTACGAGTAGCCCCCCGAACCCCCTGAAGGAGACGCTGTGAAGGTGACCGCAGCCCCCGTTTCCACGGTGGTGGGGTTCGCGCTGGGGGTACCGACCACCGGGTCGGAATCCACTGTGAATTCGAGCGTTCCGCTCATATTGGATTGCGAATCCGAGTCGGTGACGGTGACCGAAACCGCGTACGTGCCCGGCGCGGTGGGCCGGCAGGAGATCGAATCGGTCGTGGAAGGCGAGCAATTGAGCCCTGCGGCCAAGGAGCCCCAATTGTAGGTGTCTCCTCCTGACCCTGGGTTGAGAAGGGTGGCCAGGAAGACAACCGATTGCCCGACATCGACTGCTGATGGGGTCCCCATCGGAGTCCCCACCGAGAGCCCGCAAGCTGAGGGAAGGGTCACGGCGGTCGTTTGCCCTGCCTGAATTTGGCATAGACCGAGGTTGTTGTGCTGCCCACTCGAATTCACCCACACACGATACAACCCCGGGGCCAGGGTGAAGGTGGCCTGGTCCGCCCGGAAACTCCAGTCGGTCCCGTTCACGGCAACGGTGCCGCTCGGGTAACCGGGCGCAGAAATGGATAGGGTACCTACTCGGCCCTGATCGTAGGCTCGCGCGGGCGTCGCGTTCCGAGCTGTGCCATTGAGCTGTGTGGTGTGAGGAGTACCGTCCGAATCGTGAGTGAAGAACGACTGGACGTTACTGACGGCTTCCGCGGTATCGCTCCCGAAGTTCCAGACGGAGCGTGGAGCTTCGAGGTTGTGGCCGTTCCAATAGAACAGGCGGGAGCCAATATTGGTGACAGTCTGCGCTATGGTCGCCGCGCCGCCTCCCGGTCCGCCGATCGTCAGTTCCGCATCGTAGAAGATTCCGTTCGGCGCCGTGGTGTTACCGTCGACGTAGAATCCATAATCGGACAACCCAACCGTCGCCCAGGGCCAGACAACGTTGTCGTACGTGACCTCCCACGAGGTCACCCCGTCCCAGTACTCGAACGCGACTTCGGGAACACCAGCGGTGGAGAGGTAGGATCGGACGAAGAGCGAGAAATCGCCCGGCGATGGCATGAATTCATCGGCCCCCGGTTGGGAGGAAGCTCCCACCGCATAGTACCCTTGGCACCCCGAATACGGGTAGACCGTCCCATTTCCGCTGACCGCTGAGTTCGAGAGGCACCCGCTGGCGCTGAAGTTCCAGATGTTGTTTTCAAACGTGAGCTCCCCGGTGTTGCTATCCATGAACGCGACGTCTTGGATCCAGTACGCGTAGGAGATCCCCCCCTCAACAAAGTAGAGGACCACATTCAACTGGTCCGTGAAAGTCGTGACGCCACCATTGTTCATATTGAGACTTTGCCAAGAAAAATTCCCGAGAAACTCCGTGGTATTGTAGGTGTACGGGTTCCCTCCCAAGCCCACGCCGAAATCTCCGATTCCCATCGGGGCTGGCTCCGAGTTGTAGTAGGCGGTGGGGTTCACCGTCGCCGGAACCGGGTCGCCGAGCGGGTGGACGTGTACCGGTAGAAATGGAATCGGCGAGCGATGGAGCTGAGCGGCAATCGAATTCGTGGCATCCGGCTTCCCTATCGGAGCGGAGGGGGTCTGAAGTTCAAGGCCCGCGGACAGCGCAGGCGCAATCAGGAGAACGAGAACGACGGGCCAGAACACGACGGGCAGGCGTCGGTGTCCGAGGCCATGTCTTCGGGTTGAGAGCATGGATGCGTGCTGTCGATAGCGTTTCGCATCGGCTAAAGAGGTTTGCAGTCGCGTTCTTCGAATCTGGGTCGGGCGACCAAGGTGCAATGCCCATTGCACCTCGACTGTGAATTGATCTGGCCAATCTAGTGATGCCCCGTACGAGCCCTTGCGAGTTGAGCCGCGCGACGCAGGTTTCCTGGAAAGAAGAAGGAGAACCCCCACCGTCGGAATCTCTGGGGGATGGGAGTCTCCGCGAGTTCTCGTGAAGAGGTATTATCGCGGACCGCTCGACGGGCGATTCGATCCACGGCGGCGAGATACTCCCGAGTGTTCGAGAGGATGCTTCTCGGGCCGGGCGGTCCGTGCCCGGGCAAGATAGTTCCCGCCCCCAGTCGTTCGATTCGTCGGAGGATCGAGATCCACCGCGTGGGCCAACCGTTCCCGACCGAGGGATGGAATCCCCGAATCGCAAGGTCCCCGCCAAACAAGATTCCCTCGTCGGGCAAGTAGGCGAAGACGTCGCTCGGAGAGTGACCACCGCCGTACGTGATGAGGTGAAGCGAGCGCCGGGACCCCTCCAGGACCAGACGGTCTTCGAACGTCACGTCCGGGGGAACAATTCGGTGCGATCTTGGGGTGGTGACCACCCCCTCGAACCAGGAACGAACGATGGGTCGGTCCGCCTTGGGGTACGGAGATTTCGGGCCATCGATCAGGCGCAACTCGCGACGCATTTCGAATCGGTCCCCCGTGAATTGCTGACGGCTGAACTCGAGAATGTTCGCGCGGACGGTGCGGCTGGAGACAATGTGGCTGCCGACGAACTCCGAGTTGCCCCAGATGTGATCTCCGTGCCAGTGACTGTTGACCGCCCAGGCGGGCCGGCGGCCGGTGGTTCGCTCGGCGGCTTTCACGAGATCCCGTCCCGCCATCGGTGTGAGCATCGTGTCGAAGACGACCGTTTCGTCGCCGAGGTCCACGATCCCCGCGTTACAGAGACCGAAACCCACCGGCGAGGCGATGGCCGCATGCACGCCCTTCGCGAGCGTCTCGATGCGAAAGTGGCGAGAGGAGATCGCCGTCATGTTGAACGGGAGGCGCCTCTCCCTCGGGTCCTAATTAGAAGCCAATCGCGATGAGCAGGCCGAACAGGATGACCACGACAAAGACGATCTTGACCCAACTCAGAATGCTCGCGGTATTCCGTTCAATTCGCTGGAGCACCTCGGAGGGGTCGTTCGACATGGTGGTGGGCACGTTCGTGGACCAAGGCATGGAGCCGGACATGGTCGCGCGCAGCAGGCACGGCCCAATAAGGAATCACCATCGGAATTGCGATGGGGTGCCGGCCGAGGATCGTTCTGCGGCCCAGAGGCGAACCGGTCAGCCGGCTCCCGTCGTGGCGGGGACCCCGCAGATTCCGGAGCGACTACTTGCCGAGGATCGAGACCAACGTCATCGCGAAGTCCATCGCGATTTCGTGCAGGTCGGAGACCATGGACCTGGCTTCCGCGGTGTCGAGCCCGTCCAGAGCCTCGAGGGATTCGAGACAGAAGGCCCGGACGCATTGGGGGGAACAGAAGGTCTCATCACGAAAAAGACTGTCGAGCGACACGGGAAGTCCGGTGACTTGGAGGACCGTCCCGCCGCAGTTAACTCGAGTCCCGCACCGGCATGTCACGGGATCGGCAGTCTCTAAAGTGAAAAACTTTGGACCGCCGGTGGAGGGAGAAGGGGTCGAGTTCGTCGACAAGCTCACGGAGCTCTCATCCCCCTCTGCATGAGGTCGGGCCCATCGGTTCGATCGGGAGGAAATCAGTCGAAGTGTCGATGAAGCGAATGCCGACAGACCGACAAAGCCGTCTCATTTTCTCTCGTTCAGTCTCGCCTCGGGCAATTCGAGCAACGTAGAAGCACCTCTAGCGCGCCCGGCGGCGTGTCCCCGTGGCCCCCTTGTCGGGTCACTCAGGTCAAGAGGATACGCTCGTCTCGAACATGTTCGATTCGGCGAGCTAATTCGGTGTTCCTAAAGCGGTCTCGGCGAGTTTCCGCTCGACGATCGCGAGCGTGTGCGAAACCGACGATTTGCTCCGCGAGACCTTCTCCGCGAGTTGAGTGAGCGTAATCCCTCGCGGCACATCGAAGTATCCGGTCGCGAGCGCCTGGCGGAACAGGGCGCGTTGAATCGGGGTCAGGGTCACCACCCGCGGTTCGCTGGTGGAGCGCAGAGAGTATCGGTCGAGCGAGAGGAGCCGGGGAGTGTTTCCGGCGCGGCGGAGGGCGGAAACTAGACGACGTAGGTGGGAGCGTCGACCCACCAACAGGTTGGTTCCCGTCCCATCCTGGGCCGATGCCGGATAGCGGATGAGGAGCTCGAATTTGCGATGGAGTGCGAAGACCTGCGTCGCGAGGTATCGGACCCGGTATCTTCCCAGGTCGGGAAGGACGCCGAGACGCTCGACGTCGACCACGTCCGGGAACGAGGCAATTTCTTTTGTCCAGTCTTGCGGGGGACCCATAATATCGTACTCCGCCAAGACGGTGTCATTCGGGGCAGCCATGAGACTCAACGCCTGGACGACGAGCTCCGGGTGCCGCCGAGTGAATCTCGACAACCAGACGCGAGATTCGATCCTGAACTCGAGTTTCATGATCATCACCCGATCCAAGCGGCCGTGGTCTGACGAGGGCATTCGCGGTTTTCTTCGGAGCTTTCCAAGGGGGGTCGATCCCCGAGACTTGGGTTTCATCTGGCCGGCCGACGGGCCACCCCAGTGCCCACCGACCAAGACAAGGAGAAGGAGAAACCTGTTTGTTAACGTTTGGAGAGGAGGATGGACCCGTTTTCCCGCCCTTCGGTGCGGTCTTAGATGTGGTCCGGAAGGCCTATCTTGACCGTTCCTTCCGAGCAGCGGGTTCATCTCGCGCGAGACGGAGGGAAAAGAGAATGCCGTACTTTGTGGTGATCAACGAGCAAGGTCCGTCGTGGGTTCCGGGCCGGTCGATGCGCGAACAGGCTCAGTGGGGCGAACACGCGGCGTTTGTCAACGCCCTCGTTCGAGAGGGGGTCATTGTACTCGCCGGTCCCCTCGGGGACGGGTCGGTTCACCGAGCCCTGCTCGTCATCCACTCGAGCAGTGGGGCGGCGATACAGACCCGTTTTGAGGAGGACCCCTGGATCAAGTCAGCCATCCTCCGCACCGTCCGGATCGACCCTTGGACGATACTCGCCAGCGATGATCGTCTCGACCGCGCCCTCGCCGAGATCACCGGCATGACCCCCTAGATTCAGTTTCAGCGCGAGTGGCCGGACCCAACGGGTGCCGGGCACGGCCCACCCCGGGCCCGAGGGGATTCTCCCGCCCAAGGCTTCGGGTCTGAGGACTTCGAAAGGGATCAAGAGCAGCTGGGCTGGGTCCTTAGAGCGGGCGATTCGGGCCATGGCCGGACACGGAGCCTTAACTTGGGACGCAGGAGTGGCCTGAGCGTGGGCGAGGAACGCCGTCGACTGGCCGCCATCATGTTCACCGACATGGTCGGCTACAGCTCCCGGGCCCAAGCCGATGAGTCGGGCGCGCTTGCGCTGCTCGAGCGGCACAACCGGTTTCTGCGACCCATTTTCTCCAAGTTCCACGGCCGCGAGGTTAAGACAGTCGGGGACGCATTTGTGGTCGCCTTCGAGAGCGCTCTCGAAGCGACCCGATGTGCCCTCGACATTCAGCGCCTGCTCCACTACTACAACCTTCGAAATTCCGACCAGTGGAAGATCCTGATCCGGATCGGGATCCATGTGGGAGACGTCGTGGAGACCGACGGCGACGTGCTGGGCGATTCGGTGAACATCGCGGCTCGGATCGTGACTCTCGCCGGACCCGAGGGCATCTGCCTTACCCAACAGGTCTACGACCAGGTCGCGAACAAGGCCGGGACGACGTTCGCGAAGTTGCCCCCGGTCTCGCTGAAGAATCTTCGCGCCACCGGGAGCATCTACCGTGTTGTCCCGGTCTGGAACGAGCCGTCGAGTCGTCGGCCGAAGACGACAGCTTCTCGAAACCGACTCATCGCAGTCTTACCGCTCGCGAGCATCAGCCCCGACCCTCAGGACGGGTACTTTGCGGACGGCCTCACCGAGGAATTGATCTCGGAGCTCTCCCAGGTCCGAGGTCTGAGCGTGATCGCGCGCACTTCCGTGGCGACCTACAAGACGGCCCCTAAGTCCATCGCTGAGGTCGCCGACGAGCTCGGGGTCGACACGGTCGTGGAGGGGAGCGTGCGCAAGTCAGGGAGTCAGGTGCGGATCTCTCTCACCCTGATCGACGCCAAAACCCAGGAGCAACTCTGGACGCACCGGTACGACCGGGAGGTCACCGACGTGTTCGCGGTCCAAGACGACATCGCGAAATGCACGTCGAAGGCGCTTCGGCTGGAGTTCGACAAAACCGACCGATCCGAGGAGCGGACGCCCTCCGTCCCGAATCCTCGTTTCGGGACCGTTACCACCGGAGAAGCCTACGACCATTACCTCCGTGGAATCGTGGCCGCGAGCAGCCACCACAAAAACGGTCACGAAGAGGCGGTCCAGCATTTCGAGCTCGCGACCCGGTTGGATCCGACCCTCGCGGAAGCGTTCGCCGCCTGGGCCAATATGTACGTCACCATCGCGGGGGACGAGGTCGCCATGCGGGAGGTGATCCCCCGGGCGCGAGCGCTCGCCAAACAGGCGCTCGAAATCTCGCCGGATCTGTCCGAGGCCCACTCCGCGCTCGGGAATATTGCGCTTCAGTTCGACCATGATTGGGAGCTCGCGGAGACTGAGTTCGCGAACGCCATCGCCCTGAACACCAGCAACGTCGCTGCCTACCGTTTCTATGGGATGCTTCTCCGGATCCTCGGGCGGTTCGACGAGGCGAAACAGGTGCTCCGTCGCGCGATCTTGCTCGACCCGAGCGGGTCCGACCAGATCGGGTTGGCCGCGGTCGAAATCCAGACCGGCAACCTCGACGTCGGAATTCGAATGGCCGAGGAGGCAGGAGGTCACCACGACCGGAACTCGCTCGCCCATCGGTTGCACCTGGGGCTCACCTACATGCAGGCCGGGCGTCGGGCGGACGCGCTTCGGATGGCCGACACTCCCTCGGACGGAGCGGACGACTCGGAACGGTTCGATTTCGCTCTCTTGAACGCGCTGGTCGGACGCCCCGACGCCGCGCGTCGACTGGCCAATGAGGTGGAGCGAGGAGAGGTCAAGTCGTACACTTCGACGGCCCATCTCGCCATGCTCTATTCGGCCCTCGGCGAACGGGAGCGAGCGCTGGATCTCCTCGAGCAGGATTTCCGGGAAGGGGACGCAATTCTCTGGCTGTACCATCCCGGCGTGTTCTTCGACCCTATCCGGGACGACCCGAGATTCGTTGCGCTGCTTCACGAGTATCGACTACCCCCTGGCGCGCCCTCCCACGAAGCGGAAACGCCGTAAGCCCCCCGTAAGCGGCTCCCGCTCGGAATTCGCACGAAGCTCGCCCGATCCTTCCGCATGAAAGCAACCCCACTCGGCACCGCGCCGTCCTCGAGTTCGCCCACCAAGTCGAGAGCCTTATCCGCTGGAGAGCTCCCCGTGTTTCGTGCCAGAGACAGCGCCTCGACGAGTACGGAAACGGGTCTTCGGTCGAGACCCGGAGGCGTACGACCGAGCTCGGCTCGCGTACCCCCCGCAGGTCTACGACATCCTCACGACCCGCTGTGGACTTCGCCCGAGCACCTCGGTCTTTGAAATAGGGCCCGGCACCGGGATTGCTACCCGGCAGCTCCTGAAACTCGGGGCGAATCCGATCACCCTCGTCGAACCCGACCGCCGCCTCGCTCGATTTCTTGCGAATCGACTGAGAAATCGCTCCGGTCGCGTGAGGATCGAGGCGAAGCCGTTCGAGCGGGTCAAGCTCCCTCGAGGAGGTTTCGACCTTGGCGTGGCAGCCACGAGCTTCCATTGGCTGCCGGAACGGCTCGCGCTACGGAAGGTCGCGCGAGCCCTCCGGCATGGGGGATGGTGGGCCACGTGGAATAACCACCACGGAGACCCGTACCGTCCGAGCGCTTTCCAGGACGCTCTCCAGCCTCTCTACTACGAACTCTCGGGACGGGCCAAGTCAGGGTACACTAAAGCCCGGGCTCGGAAAGATCGCCGGGACCGGCTCCGCGCCCTGAAATCCATCGTTGAATTCGAACGAGTATCTCGAGACGACATCCGGTGGACCGCGACCTTGGGGACGGCCCGAGTCCAGGCCCTCTGGGGGACGTTTTCGGACGTCGTGACGTTGCGACCCGTCCGGCGGGTTTGGTTCCTGAGCGAGCTCGGGAGGATCGTCGACGATCAGTTCGACGGTAAGGTCGACATCCCGGTACTGACCCCGGTCTATACCGCCCGAAGGCGCTGACCTTGGCCCCGACGGGAGGCCGGAAGGTCAACGGGCCCGAGGGGATTTATCGGTCGACCCGTATGAATTCGCGGAAGAACGGGACGAGAACTTGCCGAAAAGAGCAGGCCGTGGGCTCGATAGGCCATTGACCGGTCCGGACCAACGCCGTGACCCCATGACCGAGGAGCAACTTCGGCGGGTCACGATAGGGGAGCCCATCCGACACGATGCGCCCATCACCCTGTGTGAATACGACCCGACCTGGCCCGAGCTATTTTCAAGGGAGGAGCGGAGGATCCGGAAGGCACTGGGGGACCGAGTGATTCAGCTCGAGCATGTGGGCTCGACGTCGGTGCCCGGCCTCGCGGCCAAACCGATCATCGATGTCTTGCTCGTCGTGGCCGACTGCGCGGACGAATCTACCTACGTCCCGGCGCTCGAGGCCGAGGGGTACGTGCTCCGGATTCGGGAGCCCGATTGGTACCAGCATCGCCTGCTCAAGGGTCCGGACACGAACCTCAATCTCCATGTGTTCTCAACGGCGGCGGCGGAGATCGATCGAATGCTCTCGTTTCGAGACCTCCTGCGGACGAATCCGGAGACTTGGGAGCTTTACGACCAGACCAAGCGCGAGCTCGCCCGTCGGACGTGGAAATACGTCCAAAATTACGCGGATGCCAAGTCGGAGATCATCGAGCAGATCCTTCGAAGCACGACCCCCACTCCTCCCGAAAGTAGGAGTGGGGGCGTTCCCCGTCCGAGGGCTCTCCACGGTGGACGTCTACGGGCCCGAGGGGACCCGAACGCGTGTGCGTTCATTTGTCGGGACCCATCCGCGGATCGGGCCACTTCGGACGGCACCGATCACGGCGGGCGTGGCCAGTCTCTCGCGTGCGGTGATCAGGCTCGGGAAACCGTGACAGCCCGGGACTTCCGACCCGCTACCCGCTGAGGAGGTGGGATCGGTACGACTCGACAGCCGGTCCGGCGATCCGGGCTGCCCGGTCGTGCGAAGCAGTTTAGTATAACAAGCGTATTTAGCGTTCGCTAAATATGGCAGATTCAATAAATCCTCCTCGGACAGAGGCTGAGACCGTCCGTCGGATCCTTGAGGAGTTGCCCCGGCTATGGCCGAACCTCAAGATCAAGAGGATTCAGCAAGAGGTTCGAGCGGCGGCGGGCGCGAGAGCCGACGCCATCGCGGAAGTGGGGGTCGGGGGTCTTCGCAAAGAGCTAGTTATTGAGGTCAAGTCGAGCGGGGAGCCGCGGGTCGCGGAACAAGCGATAACCCAGCTCAGAAGGCTCGCGAAACTAAGGCCGGGATCGTACGGGGTCTTCGCAGCGCCTTACATAAGCGAGCGGTCCCGAGAACTCTGCAAGGCTGAGGGAATCGGGTACGTGGACCTCGCCGGCGATTCCTATCTTAGGTTTGCCTCAGTGCTCGTGGATCGCGTGGGGCGGGAGTCCAAGAGCAAGGAGCAACGTGGTCTACGCTCCATTCTCGCCCCCAAGGCGACTCGGGTCCTTCGAGCCCTGCTCCTAGAGCCGAGTCAACCGACGACCATCTCGAAGCTTGCCTCGGCCTGTGAAATGAGTCCGGCCGGAGTCTATCTGGTGGTGCAGCTCCTTGAAGCAAAGGGGTACGTCGCGCGAGAGAAGGATCGTTCGATTCGGCTCCAAGAAGCCGAGCGCCTCCTCCGGGACTGGGCAGAAAGCTGGTCTATCGAACGCAACAAGGTCAGTAGATACTTCTCGTTCGGGCGGGACTCGAAGGATGTCATCTCCGCCATCGCAAAGGCGTCCAAGGAGCAGAGTGTCGAGTATGCGCTCACAGGACTCGCGGGGGCTTACCTCGTCGCGCCGTTCGTACGATCCGACGAAGTCTGGGCATACGTGAGAAACGGGGCCGAACGCCTCGTTCGAGCGCTCGACCTCCGCCCCGTCTCCAGTGGGGCGAACGTCGTCCTCCTGGCGCCGTACGACCAGGGTGTGTTCCAGGGAGCGCGGGATCTGGGCGGCGCCCGCGTAGTGAGCGACGTCCAGCTCTACGTGGACCTCCTGAAGTTCCCGGGGCGGGGAAGCGAGCAGGCCGAGCGGCTCCTGGAGAAGACACGACTGATAGGGAGCCCAAAATGATCCCTCGAGTCGCTACTGACTACACCGCAGAACTGACCGGGGCTTCAAAGGTCGCGTTGCTCGAGCTCGCTCGCACCCTGCGCCCCTATCGCGAGTCGTTGGTCTTGGTCGGGGGCTGGGTGCCGTTCTTGCTGATTGAAGGCCACGGTGCTCCGGCCTCAGAGTTTCTCCACGTTGGGTCAATCGACATCGATTTCGTCGTCGATGCCAACGGAATCGGGGAGGCCGAATACGCGACGATTGTAGAACTGATCTCCGGCGTCGGATGGGAGCCCTGCGCGGGAAAGCGATTCAGTTTCGAGCGGACGCTGAACGGATCAGATGCGAAGCCGTACGTCCTTCAAGTCGACTTCCTCGCTCCGTCTCCGGAAGGACCCGGCCGAAGTCACCGTCACCGGCCCGTGCAGGTTGACCTTCAAGCCCGAACCATGCTGGGAGCGGAGTTGGCACTGGCGCACCGGAGTTCGGTCCATCTAGCGGGCAAGCTTCCTGGCGGAGCCGTTTCCGAGGCGGACGTACTCATGCTCGACGTCGCGGGCTGTTTGGGAACCAAGGCGATTGCGCTCGGAGAGCGCTACAAGCAGAAGGACGCTTACGACATTGTTTCAGTCATCGACCGATACGGCGGCGGTGTACCAGAGGTAGCGCACCTCGTTCGCCCGTTCTCGAAGGAGCCCCTGATCGCGAAGGCGCTCGAAGTCCTCAAGCTCAAGTTCCGCACTGAGCGGTCAGAGGGTCCCATCTGGTATGCGGAGTTCCTCGGTGGGGAGCGGGATGCTCTCGATCGGTCGGCCCAACGCGCGTTTCAGGTGGTCCGAGAGTTCAACCGATTGACCACTTAAACAATCCCGTGGCTCCGGGTTCCCCGCGTTCGGGCCTACCCGGATTCGTCCCCGGGCCCGAGGGGATTCGAACCCCTGACCTTGCGGTTAAGAGCCGCCTGCTCTACCGAGCTGAGCTACGGGCCCAAA
>Ga0209415_10006333_pt1 | contig 21081 bp, 16 predicted proteins | sample PeaSoiSIISIP2007_FD_187696 | JGI IMG/M metagenome (GOLD analysis project Ga0209415, IMG submission 187696) | Peat soil microbial communities from Weissenstadt, Germany - SII-SIP-2007 (SPAdes) (version 2) | ecosystem: Environmental > Terrestrial > Soil > Wetlands > Peat | place: Germany...
TGGTAGTTGCCGACGCGGGGTCAGAGACCTACAGAACAACCCCAATCCCCTGGGCGGCGTTCCAGACGGCTTGGATCCAAAGAGTGTCAACGCTCGCGGGTCTCTACAAGCCGGACTACTACATCGTCATCAAGGAACCGCGATGGTACGGACTGATGATATCAGACGCGGCCACGAATCCCTTGGTCTCAGAACCCAGCCAATGGGTCACGCTAACTCAGGAACTGATAACGGCGGTGCAAGCCGCTTCACCTGGCACGAAGATCGGGGTCTCCGTGGATGCAGGCTCGTTTAACGATGCGCAGTACTCGGCCCTATACGACGGATTCCTTCAGGGAGTCTCAGCGCTTCCGGGCCTGAGCTTCATAGGCTTCGACATCTACGGTCCGAGCGACGAGGCGGCCACGCAGACCTACCTCAGCGACAACGGGAGCGGCGGGAAGGACGTCTGGATCTCGGAGACGTGGTCCACTCCAAACGGCTCGGCCCTGAACGGCAGCCCTGCCGACGATGGCACGTGGATGAGCGGCGACATCTACCCCTTCGCCACCTCGATCCACGCAGCATTCTTGATACCCTTCTACACGGACGACTTTTCGTCCTACGCTTGGGACACGAACCCGACAGACATCGTTAGCAACTACAATATGAGAACGCCCGTGTTTGGTGCCTTCCAGTTGCTGGCGTCAGAATACGGGATAGGGCCTACGGGCGTGCCAGAGTTCACTTCGTTCGTGATAGCGATGGTGGCGATATCATTCGTCGCAGTCTCTTTCGTGCGACGGAGAAGGTTCAGCGCCCACCCTCCGCAAGTCGGAACCTAGCGCAAATCTGACTTCGTCTGCAACCAACCATTTTCAGACCCGACGAAGCTGCAGATTTAGCGTGCGATGTGGACCAAACTACGGGCCAACCCTCTGATTTTGTCGTGAGCCCACACAAAGTTTAGGATATTTCATCAAATCAGGGCATCCAGATATGTTGCGTTTCTAACAAAACTCAAGGGACTCATCGCATTGTTTTCACCATATCATACTTCGTAAACAGTTTTATTTTCATTTGTAGCGTGCTATGCGGCGCTCGCGAAGCTTGGGAAGGAGAACTATGGTCGACGTAATGGCGGATGTGCTCCGAGTTGCCGCACACCCTGCGTCGAGGACGCAGATCCTCTACGCAGCCAACCTGAGCTATGAACAGGCCAAGAAATACTGCGAACTCCTAGTCGAGTCAGGGTTGCTTAGCAAGCTGGAAGCGAACGAGGAGGGCCGCGAGAAGTTCATGACCACCTCGAACGGAACGGGCTTCCTCTCGCAGATGTCGCGCTTCGGGAGCATCTCTCCGGGGGAGAGCTCGGTCTGGGAACGGAAGAACGGGCACGCCTAAGCACGGCCTCTTCCTGCTCTCCTGGACTTTCCCAAAAAAGGTCTCCTGTCTTCTTGCTGCCCGTCGTTATCAGCCGAAGTATAGTTGTTCTAGAACAGTTGTTCTAGAACAGATGTTCTAGAGCCCGCGATACCTAGCAGCCGCTGCAATCCACCTAAATAGATTTGAGATACGGACCCCATATTCATGAGCGTCACCAAGCTCAGACGGTTCCTTAGTGGAGAAAACGAAAGGACGGGACACGCGTACGAATCTGCCGACCCAAGACTAGCTGAAGGTAATCAAACAACTCAATCGGTCAGAAGGACACTCGCTTCCCAGATGGCAAAGTCACGTAGGAACGGCGCCTGGTTCAGGCTCAGCAGCATGGAAAGGGGAATCCTTTCGCTTGCGCTGCGCCTGAAAGTCACGTTCGAGAGCGCACAGCTCGCGAAGGCCTTGGTGTCGGTACTCAAGAGGCTGGCTGACCTGGGAGACGCTGTCTATTCGCAGCTGCTCGCGGGCACGAGGCTGGCCTGGTCATTCTCGGAGGCGGCCGTGAGCTGGGGCAACCAGAGCGCGAGCCTTTGGAGAAGCGACCGTAGCTACGCCCTCTTCCTTGGGCGATTCGTCGCGGGCGTGAAGGGATATCGCTAGCCTATCTGTTAAGATCTCAAGAGTTCCGGGTTCTCTGTTAGAGGGTCGGAAATCCAGGACGCGGAGCGCATCGCCTTGAAGGCCGTAATACTTGTCGGCGGCGCAGGCACCAGGCTTAGGCCGCTTACGTACGTGATGCCAAAGTGCCTTCTCCCGGTGGGCGGGATGCCCCTGCTCGAATGGACCATCAAGTACCTCGCCTCTCACGAGATAACGGAGTTCGTCGTGTGCGTCGCCTACCTCAAGCGGCAGATAATCAGCACGGTGGGGGACGGCTCGCGCCTTGGAGTGAAGATACAGTACGCGGAGGCCGAGTCGCCGATGGGGACCGCGGGGCAGCTGAAGACCGCAGAGCCCTTCATCGACGACACGTTCCTGGCGATGAACGGCGACATAGTGACCTCCCTCAACATCCGGAACCTGATTCGCACGCACAGAGAGCTGGGAGGGACGGGCACCATCGCGCTGAAGAACTTCGACGTGAAGGTCCCCTACGGGCACGTCACGGCTGACGAAAACTCCATCATCCACAAGTTCGAGGAGAAGCCGACCCTGCACCTGATGGCGAACGCGGGGATCTACGTGCTGGAGAAGTCGATCTTCGGTTCGATACCTGAGGGGACGCCATGCAGTCTTGAGACCGAGGTCTTTCCCGCCCTCCTCAAGAAGGGCGAGAGGCTCAACTCCTACTATGAAGAAGCATACTGGAACGACGTCGGCACCATGGGCGATTTCGAAAAGGTGAACGACGAGGTTCTTGCGATGCAGACCCACGTCGGCGCACCCGCACGCACGGCATGAACCCCAACGCAGCCCGGGCCTCGGTCCTAGTGCTCTCCTTCGTCGTCCTAGGGATCTCAGGCGCCGTCACTTCGGTGGTCTGGTCGTTCCTCTCTCCGCTGCAAGCTCTTCCGAGAGCGCTGGTCTCCCTCCTGGTCTTCGTCTCGGCGTACTACCTGGGGGCCAACCTTCTTTTCTGGAAGGCCGTCCAACGAATCTCGCCTTCACAGGTCACCCGACAGGCTTGACCCCCGTCCTCTTGCTCCTCGCCGTCGGCGCAACGGGCTTTGCGTCCTACGACCTGACCCGCTTCTTCTCGAGGAAGTTCGTCTCGCTCGGCATCACGGGCATCGACATCCACAAGCTTGATCGGCCTATCACCGCAGAGATGGGTGGCCTGGGCGTCCTTCTTGCCGTCTCTCTGGGGTCGGGAATAATGATGGCATTCGACGGCGACAGGGACTTCCTCTTCCTCGCCGGCGTCGGTACAGTCCTGTTGGCGGGGCTTGTGGGAGTGGCGGACGACAAGCTCGAGCTTCGACAGAGGGACAAGACCCTCCTCATCGCCGCGGCGAGCCTAGTCCTCGGCCTTTCTCTCGCCGGAAGGGGCACGGTCAACTTCCCCGTGCTCGGCACCGTCCCCTTCGGGATACTCTACCCGCTCCTCGTCGTCCCGATAGCGATCACGACCGCTGCCAACTTCAGCAACATGCTCGCAGGGTTCAACGGCCTTGAGGCAGGCGTAGCGGCGATATCCGTCGGCGTCATGACCTTGCTCTCGGCGGTCACCGGGAGCCTGGACGGCGCGCTTCTTGGCGTCCTCCTCCTCTTTGCGTACTTGGGATTCCTGGTCTTGAACTGGTATCCCGCGAAGATATTCCCCGGGGACACGGGCACCCTGATGTTCGGGGCCGGAATCGCGGCCATAGGGCTCATCGCGCACCTCGAAATCGCGTCCGTGATCCTGTTCATGCCGGCGGCGCTGGACTTTGCGCTCAAGCTGACATCGAAGAAGCCGTTCGGCCAGAGGAGGGTCTACGGCAACACCCAAGTAAACCAGGACGGCACCTTGGCCCCAGCCGGCTACCCTGCGCTGGTCCACGCCTTCATGGGCGTCGCGCCAACGACAGAGAGGACCCTCGTGCTGTGTGTCCTGGCCATGGAAGGCCTTTACGCCGTCCTTGCAGTTGCGGTCACATTCGTGCACTTCTGAACTGGTGAGATGATGTCCGTCAAGCCTCCGAAGAAGGTCAAGAAGATCTGGGTTGCGATGAGCACGCCCTTCCAGGCCAACTTCTTCGCTCCCCTGATCAAGACCCTTGAGAACGAGTACGAGTTCCTGGTCACCCCCCGGAACCACGACCACATCTTCCAAATCCTAAAGGCCAAGAAGATTGATTTCGTCCCTGTAGGCAAGCACGGCGGTAAGGAGCTGCCCGACAAGCTCGAGGCCTACGCCCAGACCATCGAAGAGATGATCCCAATAGTGAGGAGGGAGAAGCCGGACCTCCTCCTGACCGAGAGGTGGCCGGAAGCGGTGAGGGTCGCCTTCGGCTTCGACATCCCGGCGTGGACGATCTTCTACGACGAGAGGGAGAGCCACGTCAATCAGATGGTCTTCCCCATCTCTACCAAGGTCTTCGCCCCGAAGTTCTACACGCTCCAGGACCTCTACCGCAACGGGGTTTCAGACCCCGAGAAGGTCGTCTGGTTCAACGGCTTCCACACCTGCTACCTGAAGGGCGAGCCGCCATCCACAGAGAACGCCTACACCAAGCTCGGAGTCAAGCCTCCCATCGTCCTCGTCAGGCCTGAGCCCGAGTTCGCCACCTACTTCCCCTCTCACAAGCCGGTCCTCGAGACCGCCGTGAGCAACATCGCCAAGAGCGGCATCGCCAGCGTGGTCGTGATGCCCCGAACCGAGAGCCAGACCGTGAAGTACAGGCGGATGGACATCCCGATAGTCGACGAGTCGACCTCGATGTGCCCCGTCGCGGGCGCGGACCTCGCCCTCGGAGCCGCAGAGACCATGCTGATGGAGGCGCTCGTCCTCGGGAAGCCCGCGGTGAGCGCGATCTACTGGACGCTGTCCAAGCCTGTGATAGAGCTCCACCGCTACATACCCCACTCCACCGACCCAAAGCTGCTTGCGGCCCATGTAGAAAGGCTCCTAGGAGTCGACGAGAGCAGGTCCTTCAAGGAGAAGGCATCTCTGCTCGTCCGGAACATGGACAACCCCATCGCTTTGATGATCAGCGAGATCAGGAAGCTGAACGCGCCCCCGGAGGAGGTCCAGCTCAAGCGCAGGTCCAGGATGGAGATCCTCTTGGACATCATCCAGGCGAGCTCCGTCCAGCCTCTCAGGCCCACCCACATCATGCGGGCCGCGAACATTTCCTACAACGAACTGAAGCTGATTGTGGACAGTCTAGAGGTAAAGGGCCTCATTACCAGCGAAGAAACGTTCGGTGGTCGCTACTACCAGGCCACGAGCGACGGGCTCAAGCTCCTCGAGGAGTACCGGTCCTTCAAGGACAGGCTCTTCGGGGCCTAGGGCGCAGTGACCATTCCTATGGTGGCAAGGATTCCTCCGCCACGCTCGCGAAAGCTGACGGAGGCCCCGTCCACCAGGGCGTCACCACACCCTACCAGCAACCCACCCGAACGTGATTTAAGGCCTGAGAAGGTCGGATTCACACGGATGGGTGTGAAATTCATATTTCATTAATTTCAGCTTCAGGTGTGTGAAGTGGAAATTCATCTCAAGAGGGCGGCGAAGGCGCTGGCTCTCGAGGCTGCAGCAGCCCCGGTCCTATCCTCGAGCGGGTCGCTGACCCGGGCGGCGCTACAGGGGTTGAAGATCGGATTCGAGCCGCACGACGCCGTCGTGGGGGCATCATGGCCGGAACCCGCCGCCGCCTGCGTCTCCATCGACTTTGACGTCACCAGGCCGGGGCGGGAGGGTCCCAACCGGACGGGGACCTTCGCCCTCGTGGAGCTTAGCGAGAAGTACGGGATACCCCTGACATGGGCCATCTGTGGCAGGACAGCGGAGGAGGACGGGAAGGCCTACTCTCGCATCCTGGAGTCTACCGCGGAGCAGGAGATAGGGATCCACACGTACTCCCACATAGACGCCTCACGGTCAAGCGCGGAAGAGCTCGAGGCAGAGATAGAGAGGTGCATCGCCGCACTGGGCCTTCCCTCGACCCCTCGCACCTTCGTCTTCCCCTGGAACAGGGAGGCCCACTTCGACGTGCTGAAGAGGATGGGGTTCTTGGTGTACAGGGGGAGAGAGCGGGTCGTCGGCGGGGTCTCCAGGGCGAGTGGGCTCTGGAACATCCCCCCAGTCTACTACGTCGACCAGAAGTCCGTGGGCGCGGCGTCTCTGATGAAGCGCTACGTCGACATCTGCGTCCGGCACCGGGCCGTCTTCCACCTCTGGACTCATCCCTGGAGCATAGTCGAGGAGGGAGGAAGCTCCGAGAGGATGGTCAGGACAGCCCTCGAACCGGTCTTCGCCTACATGGCCCAGAAGAGGGACGAAGGGCGCCTTCACACCGGGACGATGGGGGGCCTGGCAACCGTCCTTGAGAGGGACGGAAGGGCCGCCCCTTCAATCTCCTCGCGGAACTGAGAGTAGTCTATCGCGTGGAAAGGACCCGCAAGCCCGAGGAGGGCGACGAGCGTTCCCGTAGCGTCGCCGTGCACTGCAAGTGCTCCTTCTGTCTCTATGTCTTCTCGCTGCACGACCTGTCTGAGAGGGACGCCCGGAGGTTCCGCCGCCACCTCCAGGAGAACCACGGATTGACTCTTGGACAGCCCAGGCCTTGACTAGTCGTCAGCTGTTCTTCGAGAGTGTATAGGGGCAAGTAGCCTTGGGCTTGGAACTTCACGGCGCGAAGGCGCTCGTCACTGGGGGGGCGGGATTCATCGGGTCCACCCTCGTCGATTCGCTCATGAGGCTGGGGTGTGACGTCGTTGTGTACGACAACTTCGACTCCTTCTACCTCGGCAAGGAAGCCAACATCCGGCACAACCTCGGGAGCCCGAGGTTCTCCCTCGTGAGGGGGAGCATCCTCGAAGAGGGGAAGCTTTCTGCGGCGATGAAAGGCGCGGAGGTAGTCTTCCACCTTGCGGGCCAGGCGGGCGTGAGATATTGCAACGAGAACCCCCTGAAGGCCGAAGAGGTCAACGCGGCGGGTACCCTCCAAGTCCTGCAGGCCGTTCGGAAAGCGAAGACGGTGAAGAAGATGGTCTATGCCTCCTCATCCTCTATCTTCGGGAAACCGGTGAAGCCCATGCTGAGCGAGGACCACCCGCAGAACCCGACTAACCCCTACGGCGTCAGCAAGCTCGCGGGAGAGAAGTACTGTCTGGCGTTCCACGAGACCTTCGGGACCCCCGTCACGTGCCTCAGGTACTTCTCGGTCTACGGGCCGCGCGGGAGGCCGGACCAGGTGGTATACTCATTCGCGAAGCGGGTGATGGCCGGCCAGCCGCCGCTGATCTATGGAGACGGGAAGGTTTCTAGGGACTTCACGTTCGTCAGCGACATCGTCGGCGGCACGGTGCTTGCGGCGATGGCAGACGAGAGTGTTGGCGAGGCCTTCAACCTGGGCTACGGCAAGGACTTCCCCATGGAGGCCGTGGCGCGCATGATCATCCGGAGCTTCGGAGCGGACCTGGAGCCGGAATTCCTAGAGGCGACCAGAGGAGACTTCCCAAAGACGCTCTGCCAGAACGCCAAGGCCAGAAGCATCCTCAGATGGTCCCCACAGGTCGACTTTGAGACCGGGGTCGCCGAGTTCCTCGACTGGTTCAAAGCCACCCAGGGCCTGGTCCCGGCCGGAGTCTCACCCTCCCCCGCAATTTGACATCCATGCTAGACGGCTCCAGTGTCCTCGTGACGGGAGGCGCGGGCTTCATAGGCAGCAGCATCGTCGACAGGCTTGTGGACGAGGGCCTAGAAGTGGGCGTCCTCGACAACTTCAGCACGGGGGAAATCCGCAACCTTGAGAGGAGCTCGAACCGGGGTGTCACAGTCCACAAGCTGGGCATCGAAGACTACGACGCTGTCCGCAAGGTGGTCGGAGGGTACAAGGTCGTCGTCCACCAAGCCGCCCTGGTGAGCGTGGCCCGCTCCGTGGAGGACCCGCTCAGGGTGAACCAGGTCAACGTGGCAGGGACTCTCAACCTCCTTAGGGCCGCAACTGAGGCCGGCGTCGAGCGGTTCGTGTACGCGTCGTCCTCGTCGGTCTACGGAGACACGGAGACCCTTCCGAAGCGGGAGTCGATGGGCACCGTCCCGTCTTCTCCGTACGGGGCCTCCAAGCTGGCGGCAGAGAACTACTGCAGGGTGTTCGCGAAGGTCTTCGGCCTGAAGACCGTCTCGCTGAGATACTTCAACGTCTACGGACCGCGCCAAAAGGGCGGCTTCTACAGCGGGGTGATCCCGACGTTCATCAAGAGGGTGCGCGAAGGGAAGCCCCCTACCATATTCGGCGACGGCATGCAGACGCGGGACTTCACCTTCGTCCAGGACGTCGTCGAGGCCAACTTCCTCGCGCTCACGAGCCCCCAAATCAAGGGAGGGGAGGTGTACAACGTCGCGGCGGGCGGGACGATCTCGATCAGCGAGCTGGCACTCACCGTCGCAAGGTTGCTCGGCAAGCCTGACCTCGCCCCCGAATACGCGGAGCCGAGGAAGGGGGACATTAGGGCGAGCTACGCCGACGTCTCGAAAGCCCGGGAGGAGCTGGGATACCGGCCTAGATTCTCCCTCGCACAAGGGCTCGCCGAGACCATCGAATGGTTCTCCCAGGGGGAAGTGGCACCGCAGGGCCCCTCGATGCAAGTCCGGAACGAAGGGTGAAGGTTGGCAGCATGAAGATAGCGCAAGTCACTCCGTATTTCCTCCCGGTCGAGGGAGGGGTGGAAAGGCACGTCCTCAACCTCTCCAAGGAGCTCGTTCGCCGCGGGCACGAGGTCGAGGTCTTCACATGCGCGAGGACGAGGCAGAGCGATGTCCTCGAATCCAGTTCGATAGTGGAGGGCCTGCGCGTCTACCGCTTCGAGAGCGTCGTAAGCCTCGGAGAGTTCGGGAGAGTCTGGCCCGGGTTCGCGCGCGGCGTATTCAGGGGCGAGTTCGACGTGGTCCACGCCCACTCCTTCAGGCACCCGCACACCGACCTCTCGATGCTAGTCTCGAAGTTTTCGGGCAGCGCATCGGTCCTTACCACCCATGCGCCCTTCCACCCGGGGAGCGTAAGAGGCCCGCTCGCGAGGGCGCTCGTCCCCATCTATGACAACCTCTTCGCGCCGACGACCCTCGGGTACTTTGGCACCGTGATAGCGCTGACCGCTGACGAGGCGGAGCTGCTCCGGCGGATGGGAGCGAGCCCCGACCAGACGGTGGTAATCCCCCACGGAGTCGACGCCGTCCACTTTTCGGCCTCCGACCCCTCCCTTTTCACTTCGAAGTTCGGGCTCGAGGGAAGGGACATCGCGCTCTGTCTGTCCCGCATCAACAGGACAAAGGGGCTGGACGTCCTCCTCGACTCCTTCTCGAGCATCGCCCAGCGGGCGCCCAACCTCACGCTCGTCCTCGCCGGAGGGTGCACCAGCCCGAAGGAAGAGGCGTTCCTCGCCGAGCTGGAGAGCAAGGCCTTGGCGCTGGGAATCGGGGCGCGAGTCGTCTTCACCGGCAGGCTCACCGACGAGGAGAAGGCCTCGGCGTACGAGGCGTGCACCGTCTTCGTCCTGCCGAGCATCTACGAGCCCTACGGGATCGTCCTGCTCGAGGCGGCCGCCCACGGCAAGCCGCTAATCTCGACCCGGACTGGCGGCCCGAAGAGCATCATAGTCGAGGGCGTCAGCGGCCTCTTGGTCGCCCCCGGCGAGAGGCGGGAACTCGCGGAGGCTCTTCTGCATCTGGCGACCCACAAGGAGGCGGCGGCGAGGATGGGCGAGGAGGCTCGTCGCATGGCCCGCGAGCACACCTGGGAGAGGGTCGCCGAGGCCACGGAGCGGGTGTACCTTCGCATCACGCACGCGCCGACCCTTCAGAGGTAGAGAACTTGGCCCGGGACCGTGGAAGCATAGGCATCGTCACGCCGTCATTCCATCCGATGATAGGCGGGGTCGAGCTCTACGTGCGGGGGATTGGGACCGAGCTGGTCAAGCTGGGCCACGAAGTCCACGTCTACACCCCAAACAAGGTCATGGGGAAGAAGATAGAAGCCGGAGAGGATGTAATCGACGGCGTCCACGTTCACAGGCTGGACGTCTGGTTCGAGGTGAGCTACCGTGTCAAGCTCTGGCGGGGGCTACAGGAAGCGCTCCAGCGGAACACCCCCGACCTGATCCATGTGTACAGCCACGACTCGTATGCTCGCCCGGCGGCCAAGGCGGCGAGCAGGCTCGGCCGGCCCCTCCTGATTACTACCTACGGCCCGTTCGAGACGCACTCCGACTACGGGGCCATCCAGAGTCGCCTCTTCAGGCTCTACGACAGCTACGTCACCCCCTCCCTGTTCAGGGACTGCGCCGTCGTGCTCGCACGGTATCCCGAGATCCTTCAGTGGATCAAGTCCCTTGGGGTAGAAGACTCTCGCGTGATGCTCGAGCCCTCGGGGATCCCGCGGAGCTACTTGGCGCAAGCTGGCGGGAGGAAAGGGCGAGAGATCGTGGGACACGACGGCGAGATCATCCTCTATCTGGGGAGGATCTCCCCACAGAAGGGCGTCCAGTACGCCGTACAGGCCATGCAGCATGTGAAGCGGAGGTTCCCGAAGGCCAAGCTAGTCATCGTGGGGCCAGACTACATCGGGTACTCGGCGCATCTCCGCGAGATGGCCGCCAAGCTCGGCGTCACAGAGAACGTCGTGATTATGGAGGCGGTCAATAACGAGGAGGACGAGGTCGAGCTCCTCTCCGCCTGCGACGTGTTCGTAATGCCCAGCAGCTTCGAGGGCTTCAGCCAGAGCGTGATGAAGGCGATGGCCCAGTCGAGGCCGGTCGTGGTCACCAACGTGGGGGGACTCCCCTACGAGATAGACTACGGTAGGTGCGGGCTGGCCTGCGACTTTGGGGACGCGACGAAGCTCGCCGATGCCCTCGTCTCGCTGCTGGATTCGCCCGAGCTGGCGCTGACGCTGGGCGCCAACGGCCGGAGAAGGGCCGAGGAGTTCACGTTCGAGCGCCTCGCTTCGAAGCTCTCCCTGGCTTACCAGTCCGCAAGAAGCGCAAAGGTGAGGGTCGCGTGACGGGCTTGACGCTAGATCGCCTTGGGACGGCGCGGCGGCCTCAGAGGCCGATTGCCAGAGCCTCGGTCTTGGTAGCCGCAGCCCTGCTTCTCGTAGCGCTGTCCTTCACCTTCGTCGGCGTTGGAAGCGCCCTAGCTCTCCCCGCGCATCCGGGGCCTGCCCAAAGCGGGATATCGACGACCGACCCGACCAGTACGAATCTCTTCTCCAACAACGCGGTGGCGACTCCCGGAGCCACGGTGACGCTCACAGCCTATGTCACGGACACCAGCGCGACTCCTTCGACACCTTCAGGAGTCGTGTCTTGGGCGGACCAGGGGGCGGGCGGCAATTTCTCGTCTCCCCAGTGCACTCTGTCCTCCGCCAGCTCCTCCGAAAGCCAGTGTTCGATATCGTATATTGCGAACGCGCCAGTCGGCGCGAACGTGACGATATTGGGCTCCTACGCGGGAGACGCGGGCCACGCATCCAGCGCCGGCGTCTACACGGTCCAGGTTCTTTCCCTATCAGCCACCAGCGTCTCCCCCAGCTCACGCTCGATCACGAGCGGACAGACGATCAACTTCACCGTGACCGTGACTGACTCGAGCACCGGAGCGAGCAATTCTCCACAGGGAGAAGTCTCGTGGAGCAGCAAAGGAGGTGGAGGCTTCGTCGCGTCCCTGTGCTCCCTCGCGCAGATCAGCAACTTCTCTAGCGCTTGTACAGTGACATTTCACGCGCCTTTCACGGCCACCACAGCTCTGTCTCTGCAAATCTCCGCATCGTATCCCGGAGACTCGCGCGACTCTCCCAGTTCAGGTTCTGCTACGCTGACGGACGTTCCGGCGACCGTCCCGGTCACGGTGAGCTACTCGGCAGTTGGTAGCGGTCAACCCCTGCCACCCACATTCACCTACTCGATCTCGAACGGGACGAAGACCGTCGAAATGACGTCGACTCCGACCAGCTACGAAGTCGACGTAGGCAGCGAGTGGTTCGTCTCCAACCAGCTCGAGAACAGCTCCCAAACCGACGCCTGGAACCTCGACGGCGCCGCCCAGGGCACGGTGCAATATGCGTTCGGGACAACAGACGGCGGATCCTTCATGACATTCACCTACTACCACCAGTACCGCGTCGACCTGGGTTACCAGGTCGTCGGGGGGACCGCGGGAGCATCGATCCCGCCATTTGTGACGTTTACCTCCTTCGGCGTTACCAAAGACACGGGAGCTCCGGGCCAGGTTTGGGTGGATGTCGGGACGCCCTACGCCTACCCTGCCTTGATCCCGGGTTCAATCGGAAACGTCAGATGGATAGCGCAGAACGTGAGTGGGGCTGTGACGGGTCCAGGGGACCTGAGCCCGACCTACTACCACCAGTACTATCTCTCGGTCTCCTTCGCGGTCAGGGACACCTCTGGGAGCCAGACGCCCCCGACCTTCTTCGCCGAGTCGATGGGTTTGCCTTTCAACGAGTCGGTCGCCTCGCTGACCTCGAACCTATGGCTGGACGCCGGCTCCTCGTACTCGCTCACGGACCCGCTCGCCGGGGCAAATTCGACGGTGAGATGGTCCGCAGGAAGCAGTTCATCGGGAGCGATAATAAACTCCAACATCGCAGTAACCTATTATCGTCAGTACCCAGTTATCGCGTCGTTCAAGACCGCCGACGGCTCCGTTCCGGCTAAGCTCATCCGCGGTGTCTCTACGCCCGTCTTCGCCGCCCTCGAGGGGGTTTCCGGAGACGCAAACGTCACAGTGCCGCTCACAACACAGCCACAGGTCGTCTGGCTGAACGCCGGGACCGTCTGCTCCATCCCGAACCTCCTTCTGGCCCTGTCTGGAGAGAGATGGATGGCGACTGGCGCGGTCACGGGCACGGTCGCGCCGGGAGGAACGCTCTTGCAAACATTCTACCACGAATTCCTCTTGAACGTCTCGTACATCGCGCCGGGGCCCCCCGTCTCGGCCCCCTCCCTCACCTACACCTTGTTGGGGAACCAGACGCAGAGCCCGCTCGTCGAGCAGAACATGCTCATCGCGAACAGCTCGGCAGTTTGGGTCGACTCGGGCACACACTTCTTCGTGATGGATTCCTCGCCCGGCGAGAGGTGGTACGCGCCGAGCGCGCCAGACGGTCTCGCCTCTTCCACCATGGCTGTGACCTTCTACCACCAATACAAGATCGACGTCTCGCTCGGAGTTGTTGGCGGAGGTCTGCCTGCCCAGTCATCCGTCTCGGGCACCTCCGGAGGGAAGGCGTTCACCGAGCTCTTGGGGACGCAGATTGTCGGCGTGTGGCTAGACAGCGGGACCAACTTCACCATACCTCAGACGCTTCTTCAGCTCCCTACAGAGAGGTGGGTGGCCGCTTCTGACATGACCCGCGACGCGACGTCTCCGACCGCCGTGACCCAGTTGTATTACCACCAAGCCCTGCTGAACCTTTCTGCCTCCGGCGCGCCCTCGGCCTCTCCCCCAGCTATCGGATACGTGTCGATGGGCGAAAGGACAAATGCCATCGTGGGCCAGGCAAGCTCAGCGATCTGGGCGGACGTCGGGACGGGTTTCAACGTGCAGAACGTCATCGGTGGCGGGACAGGAGAACGGTGGTATTCCGGCCTCATAGACGCGAACGTCACTGGGCCGATCCAAGAAGCGGTTAGATACTTCCACCAATACAGTCTGAACTACTCGTATGCCCTGACCGGCGGACAGATGACGCCTCTTCCAGCCCTCACGATAGTCCAAGCAGGCAAGAGCATCGCTCTTAACGCGACCAGCCAAACCGGTCAGTTCTGGGCGGACGCCGGGACCCAGTGGCAAGCTGCCGCCACCCCAGCCCCGCCTGGTGAAAGATGGCTCAGCGGCGCCCCCACTCACGGCACAGTCGCCGGACCTGCCTCCCTCCGCTTCTCGTACTTCCTGCAGTTCCTCGTATCTACCGCGGCCAGCCCAGCCAGCGGCGGGAGCGTTACCCCTGGGGGCTGGTTCAACGCCAGCAGCGACGTCACCCTCCAAGCGGTCCCCGGGCTGGGATGGGCGCTCGGAAACTGGAACGCCATCGGGGCGGGAGGCTACAGCGGCACAAGCTCGACGGTTTCCATCCACGTGCTCTCAGCTGCCAATGAAACTGCTCAATTCGAACCGGGCCTCACGATAGTCTCCTCGAACGGAGGGTCCGTGAAGTACACCACAGGGCCATCCGTCCAGAACGTCGGTCCGGGCCGCTCAGTGCAGACCTTCGTGACCGGTAACGGTCAGGTCACCCTCGAGGCGCACGCCTCCTTCCCGTTCCAGTTCGTGACGTGGTCTGGGATCGACGGCAACTCCTCCGACCCCCTCAGCCTCAGCGTTAACGCCCCGACCGTGATACAAGCCGTCTTCGCGCCGAGTTACATGGACCTCATCGGGTTTCCCGCCGCGGTCTTTGCGAGCTGCCTGACGATATACCTCGCCAGGCACGTCTTGCTAGCAACGGGAAGGCAGGCTCTCCGGAACGTGAGACGAGGAAGGAGTTGAACCGTTGAAGTTCAGGAATGGCTCACGCAGAAAGAAGGAGGACCCCAAGCAGGAGTTCAAAGAGCGCCCTGTTGCGAATGCCGTGGACGGACTCAATGAGAAGCCGAAGAAGGTTGAAGCTAGCCCGCAGTCCGTAGCTCTGGCGCCAGAGACCGATACAGCAGTAGCCGAAGGCTCGCGCTTCAAGCCTCACTTTGACCCTTACTTGGACGGAGACCAAGGGGACCTCGACGAGGCAATGAAGTTCTTCGCCTCGAAGTGGCTCTCGACCTCCACCGAGCCGGTCATTTCGGCCGAGGCCATGGAGGAAAGACTCGCGAGGCCGGATGAACCGCCAAAGCAAGATTCAGTCGAAGCCACGCCCAAGGCTGCTAGGACAGAAAGCACGGAAGAAGGACTTAGCGACGTAGACCTTCTTAGGGTAAGGCTTTGGAGGGCACGCGCCTCGCACTCGAGGCAGGCTGGGCTAGCTTTGGTCATTCTGAGCGCCGCTCTTTTCGCCGCAGCCTTCTTCACTTCTGCCCTCATCTTCGAGGTCGGGTCGGTGTCCTCGTTTGTCGTCGGACTAGCCCTCCTCGCGTACGAGGCGGAGCCCCGCGTGAAGCTCTTTCCCTCGATGAGCAGCCTGATAGGGCCGCTGATGGTGGTGACAGACGACCTCAGCAGGAACAATGTCTCCAACGCCAAGGCCGTGTTCGAGCGGTCGCCTGGTCACGAATCGGGTCGCGACATGATGAGGTTTACTGCCGACAACGACGGGGAAGACGGGCAAGGGTACTCGATCCCTCCACTAGGGGAAGGACTAGTGCACGCGTACGAACTCGAGCTGGGGGACCTCACAAGGCTCGATGTCGACGGGGCGAAGACCTGGCTTCCGAGGGTGATGGTGGACGGGCTCGGGCTTGCCGACCGCGTCACGATGAAGTCCTCTGGAAGCGAGGTAACCACGGTCATGGAGAAGCCCTTCGTAAGGATCCTTTGCGTCCAGGATTTCATGGTCGACGGCCTGTGCCAGGTTTCGGGGTGCCCTCTGGCAGCCTCGGTGGGGCAAGCCCTCGCGAGGGCGTCCGGAAAGCGCGTCACGCACAACGGGTGCACGTATGACCCCGTGACTCAGAAAGCAACTCTCAAGGACTCTATCGAGCAATGACGCCGAACAAGGCGGAGGCGCTGAGCCTTCTGCTTCCACTGACGCTTGTCGTCCCCCTGCTTTGGCACGAACTCGCTCCGGGCACTCTTTCGACCGTCCTCACGCCGACGGGGCCCCTCGCCCTCGCTCTCGGAGGGGCCGCGTTCGCCGCGGGAGTGCGCTATTTCCGTCCAGGCTACTCCCTGGAGCCTAGCAGATGGGGTCTCGTCGTGGGATTGGCGGCGATTGGCGTCTACTTCTTCGGGTCGGTCAGGTCGATGACGAGCCTTCACTGGGCGGCGGGCGGACTTCTCTACTTGGGTGCCGTCATCTACCTCGGAGGCCCATACTTCGCGGTGGTGGCGCTTCCTGCGGTCGCAGCGGTTATAGCGGCCGCATCGGGCCTTTCTCAGGAACTGCTGGTAGAAGTGCCGCTAGGGGTGGCGCTGGTGACGTACATCGCCGCCACATTCAGGCTAGATCCTTCCAGGGCCGCCCCATGCGCGCACTGCGAAGAGCAGATGAGCAAGGGCTCCTCCTACTGCTCTTCCTGCAGCCGGAGGCTCTCGCTCCCCTCGGTGAGGTTGGGGAGAACGAGGCTAGGGACGGTCCTCCTGACGTCACTCGCCATACTCCTGCTCGCGCTTGCACAGCCGGTCGCACTCAACGTGACACAATCCGGGATCAATTACACGACCTACACGGTCGGGGGGATACAGGTTCAGCCGCTCATCAGCGCCCTTCCCCCGGGGTGGAGGGTGGCGAACACGAGTCAGAGCAGCTCGTCCGCGGGTACCTCGATGACATACGACCTCGCTTCGGCGCGCTCCAGCGTCTTCCTCCTGGTTTCGCTGTCGGCGACACCCTACTCCGTATCGTCGGTGGTCCCGGGGAACTTCTCGAAGGCCTCCTTCGCCGGGAGCGTGGTGGTTGACAACCAATCTCTCACGGAATACGGGCTGACGACCAACAGTTCGGCGAGCTTCACAGGACTAACGTGGTCGGCGCCCTTGAGCTACCTCTCCGGCGGAAGAGTCTCGACGGGGCTTTTCAGCTTCATAGCCTCAGAACAGACCCCCGTCTACAACGAAAACGGGGGGATAGACCTCACAACGATCTCATCCTCCGTCCTAGCAAGGTTGGGCGCCCCCCAACTTTGGGACCTTCCATTGGTCAGCATCGGGAGCTACATCTTGGAATATGATTCATACATCATCCCCTCAATCGGGTTGATAGCCATCCTTCTGTTCGTCGGCTCGCTTCGTGGCCGAGAATTGAGAGACAGCAGAGTCGTTGACGGCACCTTCGGCTTGAGCAGCGCGGAATTCTCTCTCTTCGCGACTTTGGCCAAGGAAGCGGCCCTCCAAACGGGCGCCGAGTACGAGGCCGCGGCCTTGAGGAAGGGCTTCTGGAACCGAGGCGACTTTTGCACAGAGCTCGGAAGGCTGGAGCGCCTCGGACTGATGAAGAGCCACGTGCGCGTGCGCGCAGGGGTCCCGCGCCTCCTCTGGAACTGTGAGCTGGCATGACGTTGGGCATCCGCTCTAAGCCGAGGCTAACCCTTATCGTCGCGACGCTCTCGGCGATCGCGCTGCTGACGGTCAGCGGAGCCACCGGGGCTTTCTCGCTGCAGCCAGGCGTCGCTCCCCCTTCCGCACCGCAATCCTGGTGGAGCAGCCAGTACGCGTACAGGCAGAGCGTCAACGTCACCAACCCACTGGCGTACGCGCTGAACAACTCCCCCGTCTTCCTGTTGGTCAAGTTCCCGTTCTCACACCTGTCCGACGCCACCGCGGAACTCCGCTTGGTGAGCTCGTCAGGACAGGAGGTCCCCTCGTACGTATTGGACGAGGTCTCGTCTAACGGGTTCGTCACTACCGCATGGATTCTGGCGCTCGTGACCCTCCCGAAGTCGTCGTCCCAGACATTCGAGCTCTACTATGGGAGCCCGGCCGCGACGGCTCCCTCCTACAGGATGGACGCAGCTACCGCAAAGGCGCAGGCCGGAGACCTCACGTTGGACGTCTCGGGCTCGCAGCCAGACTCTTCGTCCGCCCAGATAACCTTCGGAAACACCTATTCGGAGCAGATACTATCGAAAGTCAGCTACGGGGGAGGGGCTCCAACGGGTTACGGCGCGAGTGAAATCTCGAATTCCCCTCTTGCGGTGACATCGCCTTTGAGCCTCGTCGCCAATGTCTCCAGCTCGGCGATTGCGATGTCAGCTGTCTATTCCGCAGGCGCTCTTCGCTACACCCAAGCCTTTCTCCTCGACAACAACACCCTGGTTGACGCCAGGCTCCTGACGAATGCGGGGCAGGCGGTGGTAAACGGCGTCTCTCTGACCGACTTGGTCGACGCCTCGAGCCTCGCTGTCTTGGGCCCGACGAGCACTAGCTACACGAAGGCTTCAGGTCTTCTCGCGACCGGGGTCGCCGGGGCGTACTTCGGATACTTCTCGAACGCCACCGCATCTTCGTTCGAGATCGGAGACCAGGTTCGTGTCGTCTCTGATGCGAGGAACGGAGCCCTCTCGAACTCCACATCAAAGGCCGGAACCGCGGCCGCGCTGAGCTGGAACTTGGGGTCGCTCGCCCCAGGTGGTTCCAGCCAGTTGATCTCCGCTTGGGGGGTCGGCCGCACAAATGGCGAGCTCGCGAGTTCCGTCGGGAACGATACTGGCAGGCTCCAGACCAGCGTGGGACCGGAAGAGGTCTATAGCGCGGCATCGTCGCAAGTCTCGTCGTCCTGGGACGTCGCGGTACCGATAACAAACGCGTCCGTCTCGAGCGGGGGTTTGTCTATCCCGATCGCCTTGAAGGGAGCGGCGCCCGTGGCCTCGAGAATGAGCCTTGCCGGCACTGTGAGCTACGTGGTCCCCACCGGCTACACATCCTTGAGCTCCCAGGTCGGGTGGACGCCCCAGACCGCCGCTACGGGGAACGTCAGTGGATACGCCTCGACGGCGTTCTACTCGATACAGGAACAGGGCTATTCCGATAGCGTGCGCGCGACCAGCAGCATCGGGGCCGGTTCGGGCTCAGCGCAGCTGGTATCCCCAGTCCTGAGCTTCCCGAGCTCGGTCTCCAAATCTCTGATCCTGAGATACAAGGCCCTGTTCAGCGGTAGCGGTGACTTTTCGAGCCAGTGGATCTATGCCGCGGTCGATGTCAGCCCGACGCCCACGGGACCATTTACGCAGACCCTTGCGGTCCCGGCAGGCGGTTCGTCAGGATCAATCAGCGGTTCGGGGTGCGAGTCGCTCCCTCTCAAGGGGGTCCCCATCTCAGCCGAGACAAACACAGTGACCTCCTCCGGGGCTCTTGTAGCTGACGGAACCTGGCGAAACCTCAACGTGAGCCTTGACGGCGCATTTGGGATGTCATCGCAATATGCCCGGATTCGTTTCTGCGTCTCGATGGCCTCGGGCTTTGCGGGACAGCTGGAACTCGACGTCGTTTCGGCGGGCATCGAGGTGAGGGGGAGCGCCCCGAGCTTCCTCAGCGCCTCCGCCTCTCTGGGCGGGGGGCTGACGCTCTCTTTCATCCCCGGGGCGACGTATGAGCCATCCAGCTTGACCCTGAACGGCGTTGTGTCCTTCCCCGCCGTGGAGAACACCCCTTTGATGTGGGACGGAGGCACCTCCTACAAAGGCACAGTCCAAGGCTTGCTTTCAGGTTCGGCAGCTGATCAAGGGCAGAACGCGACTTCCCAGACAATTCCCACAGGGGGACCAGCCGCTCTCTCGAGCGAGACCTTCGTCGGTGCCTCGATAACTCCGCCACCCTATGCCTCGACTCCTGAAGTACTGATCAACGGCTCTGCCGTCAAGGGAGAGGTCGTCGGAAACGCGGTGTTCCTGAATTCAAGCGACGTCATAGGGGACGGCGCGTCGACTTTCCGGGCGGTCGACGTCACACTGACCTTTGCGGGCCATGAGCTCGGGTTGAAGGTCAAGGACGCGGACGGTAATCCGCTCTCCGGGGCCGTGATAACGATAGCGACCAACGAATCTGCGCCGATGAACGAGTCCGCCACCAACGCGACCGGCTCGCTCTCCCTTGCGCTTCTGCCGTCGACGTATACCATCACCGCCGACTTCCAAGGCGTTCAGGTCGGCAGCGCTACTGCGAACCTGAGCTCAGATCAGACCATCGTCGTGCCGACCAGCGTCTACTCGATTCCATTGCAGGTGAAGAACGCCGTCGGGTGGCCTGTCGTGGGCGCAAACATCACCATCGCGAGCGGATCCTCGGATTTCGCTGTGACCTCTGGCCATAACGGCATTGCGTCGTTCCTAGCCGTCCCGAACAAGCAGTACAACGTCTCGGTCTCGATAGCCGGATCGACGTACTATGCCGGGACAATCCTGGGCTCACCCAGCAGGGCCGCTTTCGAACTAGGAACCTCGTATATGCCTGCGTCGATACAGATTGCCATCGTAGGTGCGATTGCGGCCTCAATGGTCGCTGCCTCTCTTGTCGTATACCTCTCGCGAAGACGCCCGAAGGCAAACTGAATTATCTAGGAGCCTGACCTACAGTTGAAGATTATTGGTGTTATCCTACTCGCATGCATGCTAGTCGCTGTCTTTGGGCTTATTCCAAGTGTCGATGCCCAGCCTTCACCAGCGCTCTCCGTCGCGTACTCGGCGAAGCTCGATGAGCATTATTCACTCTACGGAAACGTGCTGCAGCAACTCGACCTACAAATCCAGGGGAGCAACCTCGTATCCAATGGGCCCCTGCGCCTGCAGGTAATCTTCACCTACGATTTCGGAGCGGTGTCCGGACTTGGCTCCCTCGGAAACTACTCTCTCACGCAGGACAATTTCGGGACGAAATATCTCACTGTGACGTTCCCTCCTGCGACGAGCTCATTCAACGTCACAGTATCTGGCACGCACTCAGACTACAGCGTCCTTCTTAGAGATCTCGCCGCCGTCCCGCCTGTCTCCGTGTCGCTGAACGTGGCACCATACACGCCCACCTCTTCGGGTTTCACAGTCAAAGACCCGCCCGGGGTGGACATATTCTCGGTCACAGGCGGCAACCCAGGAGCAAGCGTCCAGACGACTGAGGTAGGTGGCAACCGTTACCTTACAAGCACACTCCCTACTATAGACTATCTCACCATTCTCTACGAGACTTCCTATGGCAATGTACTGCTGCTCCTCTATCTCGCAATTGTCGTCATGGTTGTATTTTGGTCTCCGCTAGTCTTCCGTCGACTTCGCAGTAAGAGCACCACTTACCTTCCGAAGTTCGCTATCCTGACTCGCAAAGTCCTCGCTGGGTTCACCGCAAGGAGGCTGCTTGAAGTTTTTGTCTTTCTCTCCTTAGCAATGCTCGGAATCTCATTGATTTTTGGACCATCGCCA
>Ga0209415_10006334_pt1 | contig 21080 bp, 19 predicted proteins | sample PeaSoiSIISIP2007_FD_187696 | JGI IMG/M metagenome (GOLD analysis project Ga0209415, IMG submission 187696) | Peat soil microbial communities from Weissenstadt, Germany - SII-SIP-2007 (SPAdes) (version 2) | ecosystem: Environmental > Terrestrial > Soil > Wetlands > Peat | place: Germany...
GGCCCCGGGCCGCCAGCAGCGCGGTCTTGCGGGCCAGCACGAAGCCCATGCCGGGCACCCCCTCCAGGCCCTTGTTGCTGGAGGCGATCACCGCGTCGAAGGCCAGGACGGCGGCCGACAGGGGCAGCACGCCGAAGGAGCTCATGGCGTCCACCAGCAGGCTCCGGCCGGCGGCCCGGACCACCCGAGCCACCGCCTCCAGCGGGTTCAGCATCCCGGTGCTGGTCTCGCAGTGGATGATGCCCACGTGGGTGAGCTCCGGATCCTGGGCCAGGGTGAGCGCCACCGTGGCCGGGTCCACCGGGCTGGTCTCGCCGAAGTCCAGGATGGCCACCGACCGCCCCATGGTTTCGGCCAGCCGGGCCATGCGCGCGCCATAGGCGCCGTTCACCAGCACCAGCAGCTTGCCGTCCCGGGGCACCAGGGTGCCGATGGCGGCCTCCACCGCGTAGGTGCCGGAGCCCTGCAGCGGCACGCAGGCGAAGTCCTCGCCCCCGTCCACGATGGCCACCAGGCGCCGGCAGATGCTGGCCGTGAGGGCGTTGAAGTCGTCGTCCCAGGAGCCCCAGTCGTTGAGCATGGCCACCTTGGTGGCCAGGGAGGTGGTCAGGGGACCGGGGGTCAGCAGGATCGGATCGCGCATGGGCAGCTCCAGGTCGGCAGGGAGTTCAGATTCAGGCTGGGTTGAGGGCGGATTCAGGCCGGACTGCGGCGCCAGGCCTGGGCCCGGCGGTTCAGCAGCCAACCGGCACCGTTGAAGATCAGGGTGACCGCCAGGCAGCTCAGCACGATCAGGGTGGCCATGGCGGCGGCCGGGGCGGTGTCGCCGGCGTCGTCCATGTTGAGCACGGCCACCGAAGCCAGCACCGTGTCCGGGGTGTACAGGAAGATCACGCAGCTCACCGTGGTGGTGGCGGACACGAAGAAGAACCGGGCCACGTCCAGCAGCACCGGCAGGGTCATGGGCAGCGTGACCCGGCGGCAGGTGGTCCACCAGGGCCGGCGCAGGCTGCGGGACACCGCCTCGGCCTCGCCGTCGATCTGCCGCAGCGAGGTCATGATGGCCATGTGCGCGGTGGTGTAGTAGTGCACCACGGTGGAGATCACCAGGATGGCCAGGGTGCCGTACAGCCGGTGCAGCGGGTTGCCGGGGCGGTTGAAGCAGAACACGTAGCCCAGCCCCAGCACCAGTCCGGGCACGGCCATGGGCACCAGGGCCAGGGACTGGATCAGGGCTGCCGCCGGCCGCGGGGCCGGGGTCTTTTCCAGCAGGTAGGCGCCGGCGAACACCACGGTGCAGCCGACCAGCACGGTCAGACCGCCCAGCTTGAGGCTGTTGTGGAAGGCCAGCCAGCCGCCGCCGTCCATGTTGGCGAAATCGTAGTGGGCGAGGGTGAAGTGCAGGTTGTACGGCCACAGCTTCATGAACGAGGCCACCACCGCGGTGCCGGTGAGGGCCAGCAGGAAGACGCAGACCAGGGCGCACCAGCACCACAGCGCCCCGTCCCGGAGCAGGTTGCGCTTGGCCACGTAGGCCTTGCCGCCGCCGGACAGGGCGCCGGAACGGCCCCGGGCCAGCCAGCGCTCCGCCACGAAGCTGGCCACGGCCGGGGCCAGCAGCAGCAGCCCGATGGCGGCGCCCTTCTGGAAGTTCTGCTGGCCCAGCACCTGCTTGTAGGCTTCCAGGGCCAGGACGTTGGTGGACCCGCCCACCACGACCGGCACCCCGAAATCGGTGATGACCAGGGTGAACACGATCATGCAGGCGGAGATCAGGCCGTAGCGGATGTTGGGCACGGTGACCGTGACGAAGCGCCGGAACCGGCTGGCCCCCAGCGCCTCGGCCGCCTCGTACAGGCGCGCGTCGGCCACCCCCAGGGCGGTGGCCAGCACCAGGAAGGCGTACGGGAACACGTAGAAGCATTCGCCCATCAGGATCCCGGCCGGGCCGTAGACGGGCACGCCGTGCATCCAGCCCTTGAGCAGGCCCTGGTGGCCGAACAGGTAGACCACCGAGATGGCCGGCATCAGCGACGGGGTGAGCAGCGGGCTCAGGGCGATCAGCTTGAACACCGGCCGGCCCGGCACCTGGGCCTGGGTGAGGGCGAAGGCGAAGACCAGGGCCGCCGGCACCACCAGGACGGTGCTGACGGTGGCGATGGCCAGGCTGTTCCAGGCCGCGCGCTGCAGCCGGGGGTCCCGCACCACGGCGCTCAGCGCGCCCAGCCCGGCAAACCGGCCGTCCGGCGTCTGCAGGGCCTTGACCAGGATCTCCGCCAGGGGCCACACCAGGAAGATCAGCAGCAGCGCCGCCGCCAGTCCCGCCAGCACCTGGGCCAGGCGTTCATCCGAGGACAGCAGGGGGCCGCGGTGGTTCCTGCCGAAGGTCATACGGCTTCGGCGGAAAACAGCCGCAGCCGGTCCGCGGGGAAGGCCAGCGGCACCCAGTCGCCTTCGGTGACCCAGGGGTCCTGGGCCCCCAGGTCCACCTGCAGCAGGATCTCCTGGGCCCGCTCCAGGCGCATGGTGGCCCGGCGCACCGGCCCCAGGAACTCCAGGCTTTCCACCAGGGCCATGAGCCCGGTGTGGCCGTGCAGCGGGGCGATGCGGATGTCCTCGGGGCGGCAGAACAGCCGGGCCGCGCCGGCCGGATAGGCGCCCAGGACCGGGATCTCCTGTCCCGCCAGCTCCACGCGGCCATCCGGGCGCACCTGCACCAGCGGCCAGTTGGCCTGGCCGACGAAATCGGCCACGAACCGGGTGGCCGGATGATGGTAGATCGCTTCGGGGCTGCCCACCTGTTCCAGGGTGCCGTGGTCCATGACCGCGATCCGGTCGGCCAGGCTGAGCGCCTCCTCCTGGTCGTGGGTGACCATGACCGTGGTGATGCCGAGCTTCTGGTGCAGCTGCTTCAGTTCGCGGCGCAGGTGGACCCGCACCTTGGCGTCCAGGGCGCTCAGCGGCTCATCCAGGAGCAGCATCCGCGGTTCGGTGGCCAGGGCCCGGGCCAGGGCCACCCGCTGCTGCTGGCCCCCGGACAACTGGCTGGGGTACTTCCCCCCGCTGCCGGCCAGGCCCACCAGCTCCAGGAGTTCCTCGACCTTGCGGAGGCGTTCGGCCCGGCGGGTTCGCAGTCCGTAGCCGACGTTCTCCGTGACGTCGAGGTTGGGAAACAGGGCGTAGTTCTGGAACACGATCCCATAGTCCCTGCGGGCCGGCGGCAGGCGGCTGATGTCTTGGCCGCCCGCCCACACGGTGCCCGCATCCTGGGCTTCGAGCCCGGCGATGATCCGCAGCAGGGTGGTCTTGCCGCATCCGGACGGCCCCAGCAGGCACAGGAACTCGCCCTGTTCCACCTGCAGGTCGATCCCGGCCAGGGCGGTGAACGCCCCGAACCGCTTGACGATGCCTTCGATGGTCAGGTATCCGGCCATGCTGCCCCCTGCTGCTCTAAACGGCTCTCAGCTGCTGCCTGCGCGGCGCGCCTACGACTTGGGTTCCGACTTGCCGTCGTAGCGCTTGGTCCACTCGTTGAGGATCCGTTCGCGATTGCCGGCCGACCACTTCAGGTCCTGCTTGACCAGCATCTGTTCGAAGTTGGGCGGCAGCTGGGGGTTGGGCTGGGCCACGCCCGGGTAGGCGACGATGGCGAAGTTCTTTTCGTAGAGGACGTTGGCCTCACGCGACGCACACCAGTCGGCCAGCTTCTTGGCCGCTTCCAGGTGCGGGGTGCCCTTCATGATGGCCGTGGCTTCCAGATCCCAGCCCAGCCCTTCCTTGGGGAACACCAGCTCGATGGGCGCGCCTTCGGCCTTGAGCTTGGCGGCCCGGTACTCGAAGGTGATGCCGATGGGGAACTCGCCCGAGGCGGCCAGCTTGCCGGGCTTGGAGCCGGAGTGCACGTAGAGGCCGATGTTCTGGTGCAGCTGGTCCATGTAGGCCCAGCCGGCCTTTTCGCCGAACAGGGTCAGCCAGGCGGTCACATCGAAGTAGCCGGTGCCGCTGGAGGCGGGGTTGGGCATGACGATCTTGCCCTTGTACTCGGGCTTCAGCAGATCCTTCCAGGACTGGGGCTTGCTCAGGCCCTGCTTGGCCGCTTCCACCGTGTTGAAGCAGATGGTGGCGCCCCACACATCCATGCCCACCCAGGTGGGCGGCCTGGTCTCGCTCACGTAGTGCTTGTTGAGCTTTTCCACGCCCTTGGGGGCGTACGGCTGCAGCAGGTTGTCCTTGGCCAGCAGCAGCAGGGAGGAGGCGGCCACGCCCATGACCACGTCCGCCTGGGGAGCGGCCTTCTCGGCCAGCAGCTTGGCGGTGATGATCCCGGTGGAATCGCGCACCCACTTGATCTTCACCTCCGGGTAGGCCTTCTCGAAGGAGGCCTCGTAGGCCTGGATCTGGTCCGCTTCCAGGGCCGTGTAGACGGTGAGGGGGGTCTGGGCCATACAGGCGGCCCCGGCGGTGACCAGGGCGATCCGGCTCAGCAGCGGCAACAGAGGCATCAGCATGCGGCGTAGGTTCACGTGGAGGCTCCTCGGCGAAGGTGGGGTGACTGACCTTCACTGTGCCGAGCGGCCGTTGCCAGGCTGCGACGTGCCTGTATTTTCTATGTAACGGCCCGAAAGGCCGCGGTCGCTACAGCCCGCCCCGCAGGTTGGCGCAGGTCCAGAGCGCGCCTTCCTTTTCCCGCAGCAGGGCCACCAGCCGGCCCTGGTGCAGGCCGCGCACCGGCGGCTGGGGGTCGGGAAAGCCCGCGGGCAGCTGCCAGTCAGGCCCGCGCACCGCGCCCATGGGCACCGGCCGCCCGTGCAGCAGGTGATCCAGCTCCGCGTCGTCCAGGACCCGGGACGGACACCAGGGGACCAGCGCCTCGCCCTGGACCAGGGTGCGCGCCCCGGCGCCGGGGTCGCCCCAGGGGCCGATGGCGGTGCGCGCCAGGGCCGACAGGTGCGCCGGGCAGCCCATGGCTCGGCCCAGGTCCCGGGCCAGGGCCCGGACGTAGTAGCCGCCCCGGCAGGTGATCCGCAGCCAGGAACTGCGCGGCAGATCGTGGCTGACCCAGGCGGCCTCGTGCAGGTAGACCCGGGAGGGCGGCAGCGTCACCGTTTCGCCCCGGTGGACCTTCTTGTAGGCGGCCTCGCCGTCGATCTTCTTGGCGCAGGTGTCCGGGGGCACCTGGTCGGTGAAGCCCAGGAACGGCACCAGGGCCTCGTCCAGCGCCGCCGGGTCCGGAACCGGCCCCTCGGCCACCACCACGCCGTGCTGATCGCCGGTGTCGGTCTCCGCCCCCCAGGCCACCTGGGCCAGGTAGGTCTTGGGCAGCGGATGCATGAGCTCCATGAGCCGGGTGGCCTGGCCGGCCAGCACCAGCAGCAGGCCCTCGGCGAACGGGTCCAGCGTTCCGCCGTGGCCCAGGGCCAGCTTCTTCTGGCCGGCCTCCCAGGCCTCGTGCTTGAAGCCCCGCACCACGTCGAAGCTGCTGCCGCCGACCTCCTTGTGGACCAGGTACAGACCGGGATCCACGGGGTTCAAGCGTCGGCCTCGCTGGACGGGGGAACCGCCTGGGCGTCCGCGTCCGGGTCGGCCTCCGGATGGGGCGGCCGGGCGGCCTCCTCCTCCTTGATCTTGGCGAACAGGGCCTCGATCTTGTTGCCCTGCTCCAGGGTGGCGTCGGGGAAGAACTGCAGCTCGGGCACCCGGCGCATCTTGAGCACCTTGGCCAGGTGGCTGCGCAGGAAGCCGGTGGCCCGGCCCAGGGCCTTGCGCGAACGGTCGGTCTGGGCCTCGTCGCCCAGCACCGTGTAGTAGACCCGGGCGATGCTCCGGTCGCCGGTGAGCCGCACCGCGGTCAGGGTGAGGAAGCCCAGATCGGGATCCCGCAACTCCCGCTGGATCAGCGTGGAGAGCATGAAGTGCACTTGATCTTCCAGTTGTTCGGGGCGCAGCATGGTTCATTCCCTTAGCCAAGGGACCAGTGTAACCGGGCCATCATGAGAGGATGGCCCAGACTCTGGGCAGACCGGATGGAGGGCTGGGAACGTGGGTGAATGGTTCGAGGACTGGTTCGACAAGGACTACGCGGCGGTCTACGGGCACCGGGACCAGCGCGAGGCCGAGGCCGCGGTGGCCATGGCCCTGGCCCGGGCCCCGCAGCTGGGGGCGGGGCCGGTGCTGGACCTGGGCTGCGGCGCCGGCCGGCACCTGGCGGTGCTGCGGCGCAGCAACCCGCTGGCCTTCGGCCTGGACCTGTCCCGGGACCTGCTGGGACTGGCGCCGGCCGGGCTGCGGCCCTGGCTGCTGCGCGGGGACATGCGCGCGCTGCCGGTGCGCGCGGCGGCCCTGGCGGGCATCTGCATGTGGTTCACCCCGTTCGGCTACTTTTCCGACGCCCAGAACCGGGCCCTGTGCAGCCGGCTGCACGACCTGCTCCGGCCCGGCGGCGTGCTGGTGCTGGACTACCTGAACGCCGCCCAGGTGCGGGCCAGCCTGGTGGCCGAGGACGAGACCGAGCACAGCGGCATCCGGGTCCTGAGCCGGCGCACCCTGGAAGGCGACCGGCTGGTGAAGCGCATGACCCTCACCCACCTGGAGACCGGCCGGGTCCGCCAGGCCGAGGAATCCCTGCGGCTGTACGACCCGGGCGAACTGCGCGCCATGACCGAGGCCTGTGGCCTGGCGCTCCTGGGCGAGGCCGGCGACTACCGGGGGGCGCCCTTCGCGCCCCGGGACTCCGCGCGCTGGATTGGATTCCTGGGCCGGGCGCAATAGGGTAAGCTGAACCAATGTACCTGGAGGAACCCAATGAGCTTTAAAACCCTTCGAGACATCGAGGTCAAGGGCCACCGCGTCTTCCTGCGCGCCGACCTCAATGTCCCCATCAAGGACGGCGTGATCGCCGATACCACCCGCATCCGCGAAACCATGCGGACCCTCAAGCACCTGCTGGACAGCGGCGCGTCGGTGGTGCTCTGTTCCCACCTGGGCCGGCCCAAGGGCGTCGGCTTCGAGGCCGAGTTCAGCATGGCGCCGGTGGCGGCCTGGCTGCAGGCCCAGGGCCTGGACCTGCGCCTGGCCAGCATCGCCGATGGCGTCGCCGGCCCGACGGTGGCCGCCGAGGCCGCGGCCCTGAAGCCCGGCCAGATCCTGCTGCTGGAGAACCTCCGGTTCGAGAAGGGCGAGACCAAGAACGACCCCGCCTTCGCCAAGGCCCTGGCCGCCCTGGCCGACACCTACGTGAACGACGCCTTCGGCTCCGCCCACCGCGCCCACGCCTCGGTGAGCGGCTGCGTGCCCGACTTCGCCCCTGGTCGCGCGGTGGCCGGCTTCCTCATGGAAAAGGAGCTCACCGCCCTGGGCAAGATCATGCACAACCCCGAGCGGCCCCTGCTCGCGGTGATGGGCGGTTCCAAGGTCTCGGACAAGATCGGGATCATCCGCCAGTTCTTCGGCAAGGCCGACAGCATCCTGGTGGGCGGCGCCATGACCTTCACCTTCCTCAAGGCCATGGGCATCGGCATCGGCACCAGCCGCTGCGAAGAGGACAAGCTGGACCTGGCCCTGGCCCTGATCGACGAAGCCAAGGCGGCCGGCACCCGGCTGCTGCTGCCCCTGGACCACGTGGTGGCCAGCGCCTTCAGCGCCGACGCCGAGTGCGCCATCACCCAGGACCAGGCCGTGCCCGACGGCAGGATGGGCCTGGACATCGGCCCCGAGACCGTGGCCGTCTACACGGAAGAGATCCGCAAGGCCCGCACCATTCTCTGGAACGGCCCCATGGGCGTGTTCGAGATGGAGCCCTTCGCCAGCGGCACCCTGACCCTGGCCGAGGAGATGGCGGAAGCCGCCGACCGCGGCGCCTACGTCCTGGTGGGCGGCGGCGACAGTGTCACCGCCGCGGCCAAGGCCAAGGTCACCGAGCGCATGAGCCACATCTCCACCGGTGGCGGCGCCAGCCTCGAATTCCTCAGCGGCATGGAACTCCCCGGAGTCGCCGCCCTTCAGACCAAGTAGATCGGAGCCAATCATGCAGAAGATGGTCGTTGCCAACTGGAAGATGAACATGCTCCGCAAGGACGCCGAGGCGTTCTGCGCGGAGTTCAAGGCCGGCTACCACCCCAAGGCCGGCGTGGCCGTGGCCGTCGCCCCCCCCGCCACCCTGCTGACCACCCTCAGCCAGCTGGGCGGCAGCCTGCTGCCGGTGTACGGGCAGAACGCCTACCATGAGCCCAAGGGCGCCTTCACCGGCGAACTGGCCATGGTCCAGCTCCAGGACGCCGGCGCCACCGGCGTGCTGCTGGGCCACAGCGAGCGCCGGCAGTTCTTCGGCGAGACCGAGGCCACCCTGGTGCCCAAGCTCCTGGCCGCCCGGGCCCAGGGCCTGCTGCCCATGCTCTGCGTGGGCGAAACCCTCGCCCAGCGGGACGGCGGCGCCACCCTGGACGTGCTGCAGAAGCAGCTGGCCATCCTGGCCCAGGTGGGCCCCGGCTCCCTGGCCGTGGCCTACGAGCCGGTATGGGCCATCGGCACCGGCCGGGTGGCCACCCTGGAGCAGATCCGGGAAGTGCACGCCTTCATCCGCAAGCAGCTGGTCGCCCTGCTGGGCGCCTCCGGCCAGGAGGTACCCATCCTCTACGGCGGCAGCGTCACCCCGGACAACTTCACGGATATCCTGGGCATCCCGGACGTTGCCGGCGGCCTGGTGGGCGGCGCCAGCCTGGTGGCCTCCAAGTTCCTGAAGCTGATCGCCCAGGCCCAGGAGGCCTAGGAGCCGTCTCGATACCTCCTTCGGGTCCCCACGTGGCGCCCGTAGGTCGGTTCGGTTCCTTGATCTCCACTCCTGATCCTGTCACTGGTTGAAGCCACATCTGGTGGCTTCAACTGATGACAAGATCCCTGACCAAGGGACCGAACCGTTCGAGGCTCTTGCTTATTTGTCGTACCTTCAAGCCAGACCATTGCCCAAAACCGGTCGCCTCCGATTCCTCCCGAAGGTGGAACCCATCCGCGGCACGGGGATGCGTCCTCGCGCTCCCGGCAGTCGCGAACGCGACTGACCGGGAGCGGACCGGGCGCTGGACCGGGATCCGGAACGCTTCAGGCGTACAGCTCCGGGCGGGGCCCGGGCTCCACCCTGACCGGCCGGTTGCTGGCCAGGGCCTCGGCGGCCGCGGCCGATACGGTCATGGCCAGGTAGCCGTCCCAGGCCGAGGCGCCGGCGAAGGGCCGCCCGGCGGCCACCGCGTCCACCCAGTCCAGCAGTTCGGCCAGGTAGGCCTCCTGGAAGGGGGCGGTCCAGTCGCTGCCCACCGGCACCCCCCGGCTGGACTGGGCGCGCAGGCAGACCCGGTCCGGCTGGGCGGTGGTGACGGTGCCGCTCTGGCCCACCAGCTCCGCCGACACCTCGTAGCCGTAGCCGGCGTTGACGGTGATCTCGGCGGTGGCCAGCCGGTCCCCGCTCATGGCCATCTGCAGCACCAGCAGATCGCGGCTGGTCTCGGGCAGCTCCGGCCGGGAGCGCAGACCGAGCGCGGACACCTCCAGCACCTCCGCGCCCAGCAGCCAGCGCGCCGAATCGATGTCGTGTCCGGCGGTGTTCATGAGGATGAACGGGCCGCTGGTGTGGTACGGGGCCTGGGCGTTGCGGTGGACCCCCTTCCATAGCAGCGGCCGGCCGATGCCGCCCGCGTCGGCCAGGGCCTTCACCGCCAGGTGGTACGGATCGAAGCGGCGGTGGAAGCCCACCGCCACGCTGCGCCGGCCGGCGGCGCATTCGGCCCGGACCACGCGCAGGGCCTCCGCGGGGGCCGCCGCCAGCGGCTTTTCGCACAGGACCGGCCGGCCGGCCTCGATGCAGGCCAGCACCAGCTCCGCGTGCCGGGCGTCGGGGGCGGCCACCAGCACCGCGTCCACCCCCTGGATCAGCTCGTCCGGCGTGGCACACACCCGGGGCCCGCCCCAGGCGGCGGCGAACCGCGCCGCCCGGTCCCGGTCCAGGTCCTGGACCGCCGCCAGTTCCGCCCCGGCCGCGAAGCGGCACAGATTGGCGGCGTGCTGCGCGCCCATGCTGCCGATGCCGATGACCCCCACCCGGATCCTGCCGTTCCCGCCCATGCTGCCTCCAGGGTGGATCGATTCCGCCCGTTATCTGCCGATGTGAATTATTTTAACGATCTGAAAACGTTTCCATAGAGCCTATTTCCGGCCTTTGGGCCTGTCAAGGGGTTTATGCGGCGCGTCCCGTCGCACATGCCTGGATTGCATGGTTCCTATTCGATCTATTCATTATGTATATGGACGGCGATGGACCTATGGTACTTGGAGCTCCCGAGGAGGAGAGGATGTTTCGACAATTCGCGCGCCAGGTCCGTGGCAACCGCTGGATGCAGGCCGGGGCGCTGGTGGGCCTCTGGTGGTGCTGCCAGTGGCTGGTGCGGGTCCTGGGACTGCCGGCGCCGGCCGGCGTGCTGGGCCTGGTGCTGCTGCTGGGCATGCTGCTGGCCGGCCTGCCCATCCTGTGGATCCACGGCGGCGCCTCCGGGCTGCTGGACCACATGGTGCTGTTCTTCGTTCCGGCCTTCATGGCCCTGCTCAACCATCACGAGCTGCTGGGCCTGGTGGGCCTGAAGATCCTGGTCGTGATCGTGCTCAGCACGCTGGTGGTGATGGTGGGCACGGCGCTGGTGGTGGATCTGTGCATGCGCGGAAGGCAGGACCATGCGCGCTGAGCTGCTGCACCGCCTGGAGCCCCAGTCCCTGTTCTGGGCCGCGGCCACCATCGGACTGTACCTGGCGGCCCACGCCCTGTACCGGCGCCACGCCCGGGTGTGGACCTCGCCCCTGCTGGTCACCTGGGCCGCCTGTTTTGCCCTGGCCCTGGCGCTGCACACCAGCTACCCCAGCTACATCCGCGGCACCCAGTGGCTGGTGACCCTGCTGGGCCCGGCGACCATGGCGTTCGCCATGCCCATCTACGAGCAGCGCCAGCTCATCCGCCGGCACTGGCCGGTGCTGCTCACGGGCGTGCTGGCCGGCTCCAGCCTGGGCTTCGGCAGCTCGTGGCTGTTCGCGCGCATGCTGAACCTCCCGGCCGGGGTGTGCATCAGCCTGATCCCCCGTTCGGTCACCACGCCGTTCGCCCTGGCCTTCGCCCAGAAGGTGGGCGGCACCCCGGAACTGACCGCCACCTGCGTGGTGGTCACCGGCCTGGTGGGGGCCAGCCTGGGCATGTGGATCCTGGAATGGCTGCCCCTGCGCACCGCCTTCGCCCGGGGCGCCCTGTTCGGCATGGGCGCGCACACGGTGGGCACCGCCAAGGCCCGCGAGGTGGGCGAACTGGAAGGCTCCGTGGCCGGCCTGACCATGGTCCTGGCCGGGGTGTTCAGCGTCCTGGCGGCGCCGGTATTCGCCTGGCTGCTTCGCTAGACGCCATGTCCGGGCTGCGCCCGGGCATGGCGTGGGGGTGTGGGGATCGCACGCATGCGTGCGATCAGAGCGAGCAGCGCGAGCGGGCGGTCCGCCCACGGACAGAACAGCAGCCGCTGGGTCGCTCGGGACCCTGCGGCTGCTTGTGCCCGGCACGGCCCGATTTCCTTCGGCGCGGGCCCGGCCGGTGCCTAGAATGGGCTCATGCCTCTCATCGAATCCCGGCACCGCATGCTGTTCCTGGGTCTGTTCGCGGTGTTCACCCTGGTCGGCACCTCGGCCACCATCATCGGCGCCACCCTGCCCCGGATCCTCGCGGACTTCCACTGGAACTACGTGACCGCCGGGGTGGTGATCGGCGCCGGCGCCGTGACCTACTTCGCGGCCACCTTCGCGGCCGGCTACCTGATCGGGCCCTGGGGCCCCAAACCGACCATCACGCTCGGGCTGCTGCTCGCCGGCGCCGGACTGGCCTGCTTCGCGGCCACCCCCAGCCCGGTCGCCAACACCCTGCTCAGCGCGCTGATGGGGCTCGGCCAGGGCTGCATCGAGGTGGGGGTCAACACGGCGACCCTGCGCACCGATCCCCGGCACACCGGCCGGCCCATGAACCTGATGCACGGGGCCTTCGCCGTCGGGGCGATCCTCGGGCCGCTCGCGGTCAGCCTGCTCATGCGCCACAATCTGGGCTGGATCCTGGTGTACCGCGGCATGGCGGTGCTGTTCGCGCTGCTGGCGGTCATGACGGCCTGCCTGGCCCTGCCCCGGCTCGCCCCAGGCGCCGCGCCGGAGGCCGGCGCGCCGGCGCGGCGCGGGCTGAACGCCGCCTACCTGCTGTCCTTCGTCGCGCTGTTCCTCTATGTGGGCGTCGAGCTGGGCTTTTCCAACTGGGTCGCGGCCTACTTCGTGGTCGCCTTCGGCGATTCGCCGGCGGCCGGGGCGCTGCTGGTATCGCTGTTCTGGACCGGACTGCTGGCCGGGCGCTTCGGCGTTCCGCTGCTGTACCGGGGGGCGCGCCGGAACGCCGTGCTGGTGGGCTTCGCCCTGCTGGCCACCGGGGCCATCGCCCTGCTCAGCCTGCTGGGCTTCCTCCCCGCCACCCCGCTCGTCCACGGCCTGGCCCGGAGTCTGGTGTTCTGCGCCGGACTGGGCTGCTCGATCTACTACCCGATGGTCATCACCCTGCTGTGCGCCTGCTTTCCCCAGTCCGCGGGCCAGGCCATCGGCTTCGCGGCCTCCGGCGGCGGCATCGGCTCGTTCCTGTTCCCGTTCATCATGGCGGCCATCGCCCAGCGCTGGGGCATCCGCACCGGCTTCGCCACCTACGCCCTGTTCGCCGCCGCCATGGTCCTGGCGGCCCGGGGCCTGGCCCGCCGGGCCGGACCTGGCGGCCGGACTGCTGCCGGCTGAGCGGCACCAGGAGCCGAACGGCCGCACACTGCTAGGATCGAAGGCGGACCTGCCCGACCGGAGTCGCCATGGATCTGCGAGCCTTGCGAGCGTTTGTGGAGGTGGTCAAGCAGGGCGGCTTCTCCGCCGCGGCCCGGACCCTGTTCGCCGCCCAGCCCACCGTGAGCAAGGCGGTGCGCCAGCTGGAGGACGAGGTGGGGACTCCCCTGCTGGATCGCCTGGGCCACGGGGTGCGCCTGACCCCGGCCGGGGAGCGGGTCTACCGCCGGGCCCTGGCCATGCTGGCCGAACGCGACCATCTGCAGGCCGATCTGGCCGATCTGCGCGGGCTCAAGCAGGGCCGGCTGCGCCTGGGGCTGTCCCGGCTGGGCAGCAGCATCCTGTTCGCTCGGCTGGTGGCCGAATTCCGCCAGCGCTATCCCGGCATCGAGATCGAGCTGGCCGAACACGGCTCCCTGCGCCTGGCGGAGATGCTCCGGGACGGGGCGCTGGAGTTGGCCATGTGCCTGCTGCCGGTGCCGGACGACCTGGACTGGCAGCTGGTGCACGACGACCCGCTGGTGGCCCTGCTGCCCATGGGCCACCCCCTGGCCGGACGGCCCTCCTGCACCCTGGCCGAGCTGGCCAGCACCCCGTTCATCCTGTTCGAGGAGGGCTTCGCCCTCAATCCGCAGATCCTGGGCGCCTGCCGGCACCAGGGGTTCCTGCCCCAGGTGGTGGCCCACAGCGGCCAGGTGGATTTCATCCAGGCCCTGGTGGCGGCCGGACTGGGTGTGGCCTTCCTGCCCGCCCTGGTGGCCGGCGACTCGCCCCACCCGGCCATCGCCCGCACCGTGCTGGTGGGGGAGGACCTGCGCTGGCGCATCACCCTGGCCTGGCGCCGGGATGGCTGCCTGTCGCCGGCGGCGGCGGCCTACCTGGCGCTGGCGCGGCAGGCCATCGGCCCGGGGTCGGCGCTGCCTGACCCGATCCGGCCCACCTCCTGAAGGCCTTGGCTTCGGATCGGAAGCGCCCGGGTGGCCGGATGGGGCCTGTCCGGCGCCGTCCCGGTCGTTTCATGGGCTCGCTCTGGGTTGGCAGGAATCGTTGAAGGATTCCGGATTTGAGGTACTATTCCAGCCTTCCGGGAGCGGACCATGAAACGGCCGATCATCGTTATCCTCGCCTTGACCCTCCTGTTCGGATCCCTGTCCGCCGCCGACCTCACCATCACCTTCACCTCCAAAGGCAAGTCGGCCATGGGTGGCGGCGGCGACGGCACCGTGATCCAGTACTACACGGCCGCCTACCAGATGGCGCGGATGGTCGAGGCCCGGCATGACGACCTGATCGACATCCAGCAGGGCATCAGCTACGTGATCGACCACAAGAAGAAGACCGTGTCCAAGATCTCCTTCGACGACGCCGCGGCCGCCATGGCCAACCTGGACACGTCCAACGGCGCCGCCCTCGGCAAGCTGATGACCGTCATGGTCGGCGACCCCAACGCGGTCCAGGTGGCGCGCACCGGCAACGAGCAGGTCGCCGGACGGAACTGCCAGGTCTGGCACATCCAGGTGGGCAAGCTGGTGATGGATCTCAGTGCCGATCCGACCCTGAAGCGGCCCATCCCGGACCGGGACCTGGCGCGGATCACCCAGGCGCGGATCGCCCAGTTCGCCCGGTCCGGCCCCATGGGCGCCTCCTTCAAGCGCATGTTCGAGGAGATGGCCAAGATCCAGGGCATCCCGCTGAAGACCCACATGACCGGGATCATGGGCATGGACGCCACCCAGGAGGCCACCCGGGTCGAGGTGGGCGCCATCCCGGCCGACACCTTCGCCCTGCCCGAAGGCTACAAGGTGGAGGACATGGGCAAGCAGCTCAGGGAAGCGGCGGCGAAGGCCCATCCCTGACGGCGCAGGACCGGTCCGGGGACTCCGGCCGGGGCTATCCCCGCAGCCGCGCCAGCAGCGTTTCGAAGGCGGAGATGAGGCCGCCGTCGTGCCAACCCGGCTGCACCTGCTCCCAGGTGTCCGGCGCCAGGGCTGCCCCGCCGGTGGCGGCCAGCCGGACCCGCTCGGTCTCCTCCTGGGCCTGGCGGATCCGGCTCTTTTCCAGCCCGCCGCCGTCGATGAAGGCCAGCACCTGGCGCAGCTCGTCCTGGTCGAACCACAGCCCGTGGTCCTTGCAGACGTCCAGCACCACCCCGGATATGCGCCCGTAGTTGGTGCGGTTCATCAGCTTGCCGCACTGGGGACAGGGCCGGTAGTGCACCGCCTCCAGGCGCACCGGCTGGGCGTGCCCGGCCCCGGGCAGGGCGCCCAGGATCTGGCCCCGTTCGGCCCGGTCCGCGGCCAGATGCTCGAAGTTGGCCTGGGCCATCCACAGCCCGCCGCAGGCGTGGCACTGGTCCAGGCTCACTCCGCCCACGGTGGTGGCCACCAGGGGCGCCTTGCAGCCCGGACAGGCCAGGCCGGCGCCATCCTGGGCGACGCGCTGGATGGCGGCGCCGCAGCGGGGGCAGTGGCTGGCGTGCAGGCCGACCATGCCGAAGCACTGGGGGCAGGCCACGGTGGCCAGCTGGCTCCGGCAATAGGGACACTGGAGGTCGTTCTCCCCGACCGCCGCGCCACAGGACTCGCAATGCAGGCTTTTGGCTTCCATGATGGGCCATCATACCGCGGACCGGGCGGTCCCATGGGGTAGCATGGGAGTGGAGGCCCGCGTGCTGATTCTCATGGAGCCAAACGCAACCCGGTCGCAGATCCAGGCGGTGCTGGCGATGCTGGACCAGGCCGGGGTCCGCGCCGTCCTGCAGGAATCGCCGGTGGCCACCAGCATCCTGGCGCCCCATGCCTCCCAGGCCCTCCGGGCGGAGCGCCTGGAGCCCATGGGCGGGGTCAGCCGGGTGGTGCCCATCACCTCGCCGTTCAAGCTGGCCTCGGCCGACGGGGCCCCGGGCCGCACGGTGGTGGACGTGCGCGGGGTGCCGGTGGGCGGCCCCGGACTGGCGGTGATGGCCGGGCCCTGCGGGGTGGAAAGCCGCGAGCAGCTGTTCACCGTGGCCCGCTACGTGGCCGAGGCCGGGGTCCGGCTGCTGCGGGCCGGCGCCTTCAAGCCCCGCACCAGCCCCTACGCGTTCCAGGGCCTGGGCGCCGAAGGGCTGCGGCTGCTGGAGGAAGCGCGCCGGGAATTCGATCTGGGCATCGTCACCGAGGCCACCGAAGTGGAGGTGTTCGACCAGGTGGAGCGCACCGCCGACCTGATCCAGATCGGCGCCCGCAACATGCAGAACTTCGCCCTGCTCAAGCGGGCCGGGCGCGCCTCCAAGCCGGTGCTGCTCAAGCGCGGCCCGGCCGCCACCCTGGAGGAATGGCTGTTCGCGGCGGAGTACATCCTGTCCGAAGGCAACCGCAACGTCATCCTGTGCGAGCGCGGGATCCGCACCTGGAGCCAGCACGCCCGCAACACCCTGGACGTGAGCGTGATCCCCGCGGCGCAGCAGCTCACCCACCTGCCGGTGATCGCCGACCCCAGCCACGCCACCGGCCGCCGGGACCTGGTGATCCCCTGCGCCCGGGCCGCGGTGGCGGCCGGGGCGGCCGGGCTGATCGTGGAGACCCACTGCCAGCCCGAGCGGGCCCTGAGCGACGGGCCCCAGGCCCTGCTGCCATGGGATTTCTTCCAGATGCTGGACCAGGCCCGGCGCATCCGGGCGGTGCTGGTCCAGGACGGGCCGGGGAGCATCTAGCCGGAAGCGGGACGTCAACGGTACTAGAACCCGATGCCCGCCAGGTAGTCCAGGCTGGCCTTCACGTCCTGGAGGCTGCCGGCGGCGTTGCGGGGATCCCGTTCCTGCTCGACGGTGATGCAGCCCTGGTAGTCCAGCTCGGTCAGCAGCCGGCGGATGGCCGGGTAGTCGATGACGCCCTGGCCGATGGGGCACATCACCCCCTGGGCGCAGGCGTCGAAGAAGGCGATGCGTTCGCCCAGGACCCGATCGAAGACCTTCCGGTCGATGTCCTTGAAGTGGAGGTAGTCCAGCCGCCCGGCGAACTCCCGCAGGATGGCCAGCGGGTCCATGCCCGCGTAGTACAGATGGCCGGTATCCAGGCACAGCCCGGCCGTGGCGTACGGGACATCGACCACCATCCGGCGCAACTCGTCCTCGAATTCCAGGTAGCCGCCCGCGTGGGGGTGGATCACCGCCCGCACCCGGTACCGGCTCCAGGCCAATTCGGCGATGGCCCGGAGATGCGCCATCATCCGGTCCCAGTCCGCGGCGCCCAGCCGGGGCGCCCGGTCCGGATGACCGGCCGCGAAATCGCGCTCCGGGTGGCCCCAGTCCATGACCGTCAGGTACGGGGCGGGAAAGTGCTGGCCGGGATCCTGGGGCACTGGCGGCAGCGCGGCGATCAGGGCGCAGATCTCCTCGGTGTGGCGGAGCACCGCCTCCAGGTTGTCCGCCGCCACCAGATCGTCGAAGATGGTGCCGGCGACGATGAACAGGTCCCGCCGGCCCAGCGCCTCGGCCACCACCCCCAGGTCCAGGGGCAGGTAGCCGTACGGCCCCAGTTCCAGCCCCCGGTAGCCCGCCTGGGCCGCCTCGTCCAGCACCCGCTGCCACGGGGGCAGGAACGGGTTGCGCACATCATCCACGCCCCAGCTGCAGGGGGCCCCCGTGATCCGGATGCTCATGCCGATCTCCTCGAAGCGGTGCGTCCCCGAAGACGGCCAGGTTCCCGGCCGGGGCCATCGTTCCCGTCCGTGCCCGGGCACGGTGCGCCATCAGCATGCGGCCTCCGCCGGTACCCTGTCAAGGGCCCAGCGCGCCCGGGACGCAGCGTCGCCCTGGAACATTCCCGCATCATGGCTGTTGGTTTTTTCCGGCCCTTGCCTATACTCTGGAAGGCCTTATCCAGAAAGGGAGGACGCCATGGTGACTCGAGGAATGCTCGCCCTCTGCGCACTATGTCTGCTCGCTCTAGCGCCCGCAGTGTCCGCGGTCCCGAAGAAGGACCGGCCCCGGGTCATCGTCGCGCCCTTCCCCGTCGCCAAGGGCGCCTATGAAGGATGGGCCGGCTGGGGCTACGGCTACGTCGGCGGCGAGACCCGCATCAGCGACGTGCTGCAGGACCTCTGCGTCACCAGCCTCATCGAGGACGGCAGCGACAAGGTCCGGGTCATGGACCGGGCGCGGCTGGACGAGGTCCTCGCCGAGCAGAAGCTGAACGCCAGCGGCCTGGTGGAGGAATCCGACGATCCCGCCGACCAGAAAAAGGTCGCCAAGCTGGGCAAGCTCCTGGGCGTGCGCTGGATGGTCACCGGCAGGGTGACCCGCTTCGCCTACAAGAAGAGCGGCTTCGGCACGGGCTGGGGCGCCGGCGCCCTGGTGAGCAAGCTCACCGGCAGCGGCAGCGCCGGCGGCGTGGCGGGCGATATCCACGTGCAGAAGGCCAGCCTCACGGGCCGCCTGGACATGAAGCTCATCGACGTGCAGACCGCCGAGATCGTCGCCGTGGCCCACGACGAGGCCACCGTCAAGGACATGGGCGTCAAGGTCGCCGGCACCGGCGGCCAGCTCCAGTTCGACGAGACCATGGTGAACCAGATCTTCGAGCCCATCATCCAGAAGCTGACTCACCAGATGCTGGGCAAGATCACCCGCGCCAGCGCCGAGGCCGAGGACGACTAGACCTTGGCCTGTCGCCGCAGGGCCAGCAGGAACGACAGCCCCAGCAGGATGGCGCCGCAGACGATGCAGCTGTCGGCCAGGTTGAAGGTCCAGTAGTGCCAGCCCCAGAACACGAAGTCCAGGAAGTCCACCACGGCGCCGTGGTGGAGCCGGTCCAGGCCGTTGCCCATGGCGCCGCCCAGGATCAGGCCCAGGGCGACCCGCTGGACCGCGGGGGTGCCGGCGCGCAGGAATTCCCAGCCGAAGTAGAGCAGCGCCGCCAGGCCGGCCAGGGCGAACACCACGCTGCGCACCAGCGGCGACGCCCCGGCCAGGCTGCCGAAGATGGCGCCGGGATTGTAGTTCAGGGTCAGGTTGAAGAACCCGGGCAGGATCACCCGGGTCTCGTGCAGGGGGATGGTCGCCAGGATCCAGGCCTTGGAGGCGAGGTCCACCAGCAGGGCGGCCAGGGGCAGCAGCAGCCAGACCAGGCGCCTGGAGCTCATGCCTGATCCGGCTGGACCACGGCCGCGCAGCGCGGGCAGAGGGCGTCGTGCTCACCTTCGCCGGCGCCGCCCTTGTGGTTCCAGCAGCGGGGGCACTTGACCCCGTCATGGGCGCTGACGTCCACCTGCAGATCGGCACCCGGCTCCAGGGTCAGGCCGGAGACCACCAGCAGATCCTCCACCGACTCGCCCAGCCGGCCGAGCACCGCCTGGTCGGCGGGCTCCAGCAGCAGGCGCACCTGGGCGTCCAGGCTGGTGCCGATGGTCTTGGCGGCCCGGTGCGGCTCCATGGCGGCCTGGACCGCTTCGCGGATGGCCCAGAACCGTTCCCAGTCCGGGGACGGGGCGCTGGCGCCGGCCGCGGGGAGGGGGAAGCGCTGCTCGAACACGTGGCCCGCGACGCCGGGGATGTTCTCCCACACCTCGTCGGCGGTGAAGCTGAGCACCGGCGCCAGCAGCGCGGCCAGGCCCTGGGCCAGCTTCCAGCAGACCGTGCGGCAGCTGCGGCGCCGGGCGGAGTCCAGGGCATCGCAGTAGAGCCGGTCCTTGATGATCTCGAAGTAGCGGCCGGACAGGTCCAGCTGGCAGAACCCGTGCAGGGCCTGGGCCACGTCCAGGAACTGGTAGCTGCGGTAGCCGGCCACCACCTGCTCGGACAGCCGGGCGAAGGAGCCCCACACCCACTGGTCCAGGGGCGACCACTGGGCCTCGGGGACCTGGTCCTGGGCCGGGTCGAAGTCGGCCAGGGCCCCCAGCAGGAAGCGCAGGGTGTTGCGGATCTTGCGGTAGGCGTCGGCGGAGCGGTCCAGGATCTCCCGGGAGATGCGCACGTCGTCGTTGTAGTCCACGCTGGCCGTCCACCAGCGCAGGATGTCGGCGCCCAGGGTCTTGAGGATCTCCTCGGGGGTGACCGTGTTGCCCAGGCTCTTGGACATCTTCTGGCCCTTGCCGTCCAGCACGAAGCCGTGGGTCACCACGGTGTCGTAGGGCTTGGTGCCGGTGGCCGCCAGGTTGAACAGCAGGGAGGAGTGGAACCAGCCCCGGTGCTGGTCGGACCCTTCCAGGTAGATGAACCGGCCGTAGTCGGCCGGGGTCAGGGCCGAGTGGGTTGCGCAGACCACCGCGGCGCTCACGCCCGAATCGATCCACACGTCCAGGATATCGGTCTCTTTCTGGAACACGGTGCCGCCGCAGCGGGCGCACACGGCGTCCGCGGGCTGGAGCTGCTCCACCGGCAGTTCGGCCCAGGCCTCCACGCCGCCCGCCTCGATGGCGGTCGCGGCCGCTTCGAAGATCTCGGGCCGGTGGAACGGCTCGCCGCACTCGGTGCAGCGCAGCACGGCGATGGGGGTGCCCCAGGAGCGCTGGCGGGAGATGCACCAGTCGGGACGGCCGGCGATCATGGCGAAGATGCGGTTCCGGCCCTGGGCGGGCACCCAGGTGGTGCTGTCGACGCCTTCCAGGCCCAGCTCGCGCAGGGTCTTGCCCTGGCCGGTCAGCTCGTCGTCCATGGTGATGAACCACTGCTCCGTGGCCCGGAAGAAGATGGGGGTCTTGGTGCGCCAGCAGTGGGGGTAGCTGTGCACGATCTTGTCCTCGTGCAGCAGGGCCCCGGAAAGGCGCAGCCGCTCCACCACCAGGGGGTTGCAGTCGAAGATGTTGCGGCCTTCCAGCTCGGGGTCGTGCACGTCGGCGGTGAAGCGCCCGTCCGGGCCCACCAGCTGCAGCAGGCCCAGGTGATGGGCCAGGTTGAAGTCGTCCACGCCGTGGTCCGGAGCGGTATGCACCAGCCCGGTGCCGGTGTCGGCGGTGACGTAGTCGGCCAGCAGCACCGGCGATTCCCGGTCCAGCCAGCAGTGCCGGGCCTTGAGGCTCTGGAAGCTGGCGCCCTTGCGGATCTCCTTGGTGTGCAGCTGGACGCCCAGGTTCTTCTGGAACGATTCCAGCAGCGGCACGGCCACCACGTAGTGCACGTCCCGGGCCTTCACCACCGCGTACTCCATGTCCGGATGCATGGCGATGGCCAGGTTGGCCGGCAGGGTCCAGGGGGTGGTGGTCCAGATGGGCAGCAGCAGCGGGGTGGGCAG
>Ga0209415_10006335_pt1 | contig 21079 bp, 15 predicted proteins | sample PeaSoiSIISIP2007_FD_187696 | JGI IMG/M metagenome (GOLD analysis project Ga0209415, IMG submission 187696) | Peat soil microbial communities from Weissenstadt, Germany - SII-SIP-2007 (SPAdes) (version 2) | ecosystem: Environmental > Terrestrial > Soil > Wetlands > Peat | place: Germany...
CGAGTTCGGAGCAACGTAATGCGTGGGGCTGGCTAGCTCCAGGTCGCGACGATCGTTCTCGGAAAATACTTGCTGAATGCCAGAGGGAGAGAATCCTGATGCTCGCTCAGTGAGGTTCGCCGGGCCGAACATGTCCGCGACGGCGGTCAGGTTGCTCGGTTCCGTCGCATACGCCCCGACATCGAATGCCGACTGCGAACCCGTGAGGGCTGCGAGTGCAACTAGCTGTCCTCCGACGCTGGTACCGAATGCGAACATCTCACTTCCGTCCAGGTGGTAGCCAGGTGCCTTGGCTCGCAGAAACCTGATTGCGCACTTGACGTCCTCCATCTGATCGGGAAACCTGAACTTCGGAGCCAGTCGATAATTTACGCTGGCGACTGCAAATCCAGCTGAAGCCAGTGCGTCAAGGAACACCGGGTTCAGGTCCGATTTGTTGCCTGCGGTCATACCTCCTCCGTGGACGTACATTGCGATGGGAAGAGGGCTGGTGGCAACGGCACGAGGGATGTAGAGATCCAACGTTTGTGAGTTGCAATAGGTCAGGTCCCGATGGGCAGCGCCAAGCGTGAACGAAATAACGGGTGGCGTGGTGGTGCACCCACCTATCAGCCCTGCCAAGAGCAACCCGGCAGCAGGAAGGAGAAGTCGCCTGATCATCCCGAAGCCATTCTTTGGTCTGCTGTCGAGGGTAACCAGGGCCGTTGGTCACTGGCAGCGTAGTGACCGCGGGCCCGTTCCCGTTGCGGTTCCGGCTGGGGCTCTCAGGTGGCTAACCCCCACCCCGGCACGGCGATACCGCCATGCGTAGGGGCCTGCCAAAGGGGGCCATGCGACCCTGGCACCGACTTCGTCGAGGCGCGAACCTCATGGAGATGATCGAGGAGATCGGCTGATGCCGGCCAACGACGGTCGTGGTCCCGCCGGGCCGGAGATCCAAGCAGGTGGGCAGTCCTTCGCCGTCGAAGTGCACGGACTCAAGAAGGCGTACGGCGGCGTCTCGGCGGTCGACGGTATCGATCTGGAGATCCGACGAGGCGAGATCTTGGCTCTCCTTGGACCCAATGGGGCGGGAAAGACCACCACCGTCGAGATCCTGGAGGGATATCGCTCCCGTGACAGCGGAGAGGTGAGCGTCCTCGGGTACGACCCAGCGAAGGAGCGGGACCAGCTCAACAGGCAGATCGGCATCGTGCTTCAGTCGACGGGCGTCGAGCCGTACCTCACGGTTCACGAGACGGTGGCCATGTACGCCGAGCTGTACCCCCACCCGCGACCTATCGATGAGGTCATCGAACTCGTCGGGCTGACCACCAAAGCGGGGGAGCGGGTGAACCACCTGTCGGGTGGTCAGCAACGACGGCTCGACATGGCGATCGCTTTGGTGGGCGACCCTGAGCTGCTCTTCCTCGACGAGCCGACAACCGGCTTCGACCCCTCGGCGCGGCGTGAGGCCTGGGAGGTGGTGAAGGATCTCGCCTCGCTTGGGAAGACCGTGGTGCTCACGACCCACTTCATGGACGAGGCGCAATACCTCGCCGATCGGGTGGTGGTGATCGCCAATGGTCGGATCGTTGCCGAGGGCACGCCGGCAACGCTCGGCTTCAGGGACCGAACGCGGGCACGGGTCCGCTACCGACTTCCTGCGCGCGTCATGCCGCCCGAGGGGCTTGGCGGAACACCGGGATCCGACGGCTTCATAGATGTCTCGATCGAGAACCCCGTCTCTGACGTGCATCGCCTCTTGCACTGGGCGGAGGAACATGGTGTCGACCTTGAGGGCTTCGAGGTGACGAGGCCGTCGCTCGAAGACGTCTACCTCTTGTTGACCAGCTCGTTCTCGGGTGATGGGCCTCACTCGTCGCCCCAGATCAGCGAAGGGAGCCAGCCATGAGCGCCCTTGCTTTGACCCTTTCGCAGGCTCGCTACGTGAACAAGGCGTTCTGGAGGAATCCGGTTCGGGCGTTCTTCACCTTCGTCTTCCCGCTCATGTTCCTCGTGATCTTCACGTCCCTCCTGGGCAACGGCACCGAGCACATCGGGTCCATCTCGATCAAGGAATCCACCTACTACGTGGCCGCCATGGCAGCGTTCGCAGTCATTCAGGCCTGCTACTCGAACGTGGCCATGTCGATGAGCGCCCAGCGGGACTCGGGGATCCTCAAGCGGATAGACGGGTCGCCCCTTCCGAAGGCCTCGTTCATGGCCTCTCGCATCCTTCACTCTGTGCTCGTCGCCGTCATCCTGGTGGTGATCACAGCGGCATTCGGCCGGGCCTTCTACAGCGCCAACATCCCGACGGGAACGGCCCTGTTCCACTTCCTCGTCATGCTGGCCATCGGGGCCGCGTCGTTCTGCGCTTTGGGCCTGGCGGTCAGCGCCTTCATCCCCAACGCCGACGCCGCGACGCCGATCATCCAGGCGAGCATCCTTCCTCTGCTGTTCCTGTCGGGGATCTTCATCGCATTCGGCAACAACACGCCCGCGTGGATCACGTGGGTCGCCCGTGTCTTCCCCGTCAGGCACTTCTTCAGCGGGCTCATGTCAGGGTTCGTCGCTACCCCATTCGACTGGGTCGACGTCATCGTGGTGGCCGCGTGGGGCGTTGCCGGGTTATTGGTGTCGATCCGCTTCTTCACCTGGGAGCCACGCACCAACTAGGCCTTGTCCTGCCAACCAGTACAAAGGAGGGAAACACGATGCCTACAGAAGTGAAGAAGGAGGTAAGCGTTGAGGACGCCACGCGTGCCTTGTCCGACGGCCTTGGGACCGGTTACCGGGTCATGGCCAAGACGGACTCGACCTTGCGTGTCTTCCGCAACCCGGTGATCTGGGGAACGGTCAGCATGAGCTGGGCAGGTGGAAAGACCATCTTCCGGGTCAGGCCCGGGGGCGTCCTACTGGTGGGGATTCTCAATGCGCTCTACACCGTCCCCAAGGTTCGTCACGTGCTCCGTCGGGCTTTCACCGAAGCCTGAGCGCCGGCGCACATGACCACCGTTCCGGCTCTGTTTCATGTAGCGCTGCATCCGCGGCCTCGAGCGTGACCGCTCAGCTCGAGGCATCAACCGAGCTGATACCTGTCAATCTCCAGGTGGGGGATCCCAACCTCTGGTGGTCCACTCTGGTGTGTTCTCTTCCAGCCTCTCGATGCGCCGGTGAAGGCCCACGAGGTGGTCACCGATGACATCGAGGGCCTTGCTGAGGTCGGTAACGACCTCTTCGCTCAAATGGACCCCTCCGGAGGCGTACTTATCCAGGGTGCGCGCCAGGTCGCGAAGCTCTTGTTCGACGGTTCGTCTCTCGGGTTGTTCTGCCATGTGTCAAGCCTCGAGTATCAAGCTTTGAAACGAATGGAATGTACGAGCCGCAAGAATATCTGGAAACGCCGGCGGAGATCTCATCGACCTGGGGTCGGTTCCGACGGGCAGCTCGACTTGTTCCCCACTCCCGCTACGTCGAGGTCCCCGGGGCCGACCTGCTGCCCTTCTTCGGCGATACCGGACCGTTTCTCGGCGAGATCGAGGAGTTCTTGACCGGAACGAGGAGTGTTGTCGATCCAGACCGCACACTCTCCACGGTGCTCTTTACCGACATAGTCGGTTCGACGGAGATGGCGGCGCGGTCGGGCGACCGGGAGTGGCGCCATACGCTCGACAGCCACCACCGTGAGGTGCGGCGGTCGTTGGGACACTTCGGGGGGGAGGAGGTGGACACGGCGGGGGACGGCTTTCTCGCCACGTTCGACGGACCGGCGCGGGCGATCCGCTGCGCATGCTCGATACGAGATGCCGTGCGTAAGCTCGGGCTGGAGATCCGGGCCGGGTTGCACACCGGAGAGGTTCAAAGGCGAGGTCGCTCTGTCGCCGGCGTCGCTGTCCACATCGGCGCCCGAGTCGCCGCTCTGGCTGAAGCCAGCGAGGTTCTCGTGACCGACACCGTCAAGGCGCTCGTGATCGGGTCCGGTATCAATTTTCTCGATCGAGGGAGCCATCACCTCAAGGGCGTGCCCGATGAATGGCATCTGTTCGGCGTCGAAGCTTCCTGAGGTCGACCCCGGGACCTCCCCGAATGCGTCGCCGCTCGGGGCCTGAGCCCGGGCGTCATGAGTGCGTCTACGAGCGTTCGGAAGTGTGCGGTGCGAGCGGGGGGCGTTCGGCTTCGACGTCCTCGGGAGCGGGCATCTCGATGGGCAACAACGAGGCGCCGCTCTCGGTGCCCGTTTCCGGGCCGTCCGCCGCGGCGTGGGCCCGACGCTCCGACGCCGCGATCATCCGCCCGATCACGGGGAGCTCGGAGATCGATTCGGCCCGCAAGATCGCCAGCACCACCGGCACGAGATGCTCCGCCGCGTCGTACACGACGTAGCGGGGCAGCCATTCGGGCCCGTACTTGGCGTTGAAACGCCACAACGTCTCGATCTGCAGGAACGTCGACATCTTCTTGAGCGCCCAGCGCTCGACCCGCTGCGTGGGCCCGTCGCCGCGCACCCCTTCCAGAACCGATCGCAGCGCCGCGAAGTTGAGACTGATGCCTTGGCAGCCGAGGTTGCGGAGGTGCTCGATGGTCGACACCAGCGCGAAGTCGATGAGCCCGTTGGGGTGCTCCCCCCGGTCCCGCCGCATCAAGTCGAGGGAGTACCCACCGATGCCCCGGGCCGGGACGAACTGGCACATCGCGGCCGGCTGCCCGTCGGGACCGGTGACCATGCACAGGATGAGGTTCTCGTCGCGCGGATCGAAGATCCGTCCCAGGACCATCGAGAAACCACGCTCGAACTCGCCCCGCCTGCCCTGGGACATGAGCCCCGTGAGCTTTTCGGCGGTCTCCCGGTCGAGACGGCCGGGGTCATGGAACGAAGCCGTGTAGCCGTACTTGGCTATCCGGTTGTAGGCCTGGCGCAGACCCTTCATGTGGCCGCCGGCCAACGAGAACTCCTGCACGTCGACGACGGCCTCGTCGCCGATGTAGACGTCGTGCATGCCCGTGGCTCGGTAGACGGGCAGCCAGTGCTCGCCGGCTCCCATGACGGTGACGACCCATCCCCGGTTGTCGGCAAATCGCCGGAATGCCGCCCACACCTGTTCTTGTTCGGCCGAGGGTCCGATGGGATCGGGCGACACCAGGCAGATGCCGTTGTGGATCGCATATGCCACGAGCGAGTCACGGTGGAAGAACCATTGTTTGTCGCTGCGTAGCGCGAAGTAGTCCAGCGTGCCTTCGCCGTGACGGCGGACGATGTCACGCGCCCGCGCCTCCGCGGCCCGTCCGCCGGAGCGGCGACGGTCGACGAGTGGCCGCGTCGCCAACAACACAGCCACCACCGCCAGGCTCACACCGATGGCCAGCAAGCTTGGAGCGAGGAAGTCGTTCACGCGCTCGGGGAGCCGCACCCCCTGCAGCCCGATGAGGCGTTCGAGGATCGCCTGGCCCGCACGCCACAGGGGCAGGCGGGGGCGATCGCGGTCGAAGCGGAGCGTGATCTCCAGCAGTGCGGTCGTGAGCACGGTGATCCCGACCACACCACCGACGAGGGCGACGAGAGCCGAGCGCAATGCGGGTCGGTCCGAGGCGGCGGGAAACTCCTGGCGGTGCATGACGAGGAACCCCACGACGCCGAGTGAGAACAGCGAGTCCTCTACGTCTCCGCCCCGCGCCAGGTGCAGCACCACGCTGATGGCGAGAACCCACACCGCGATCACGAAGGCTCGCCGTTGGCCTCGACGCACGCCCCGGGCCAGCGCCAGGAGCCCGATCCCGACCAGCGCCACGAGTGCCCCGGCAGTCTGGCTGGCGACGTATGGGAGCAGTTCGAGGACCAGGTGCAGTCGGCCCCGCAGTGGTGGAGTGACCGCGGTGAGGACGTCGATGACCCCGGCCACGGCGATGGCCCCGGCGGCCCATCTCCGGACCCTACGGGAGCGTCGTCGGACCGCGCCCAGGTCGGGTGCCGGTGGCCACGAGGCCCCGTGGGGGTAGGCAGCGACGACCTGGGGGTGGGTGTCGTGCACCTTGCGGTCGCGTGCCGCCATCCGCTCCAGCAGCGTCGCCCCGGGCAGTTCGGACTTGGTGAGCAAGAGCCGCGCGTGTAGCTCGGCGCCCGTCTCGAGCTCGACCCAGGCCAGTTGCTGGCACGCCAGGAAGACCGGGAGCAGACCGACCCGGGCGTGATGCTCCTCCACCACCTCGCCCGCCGCGCCGGGGCACGCGAAGAACCCCGGGCCGAGATGCGTCAGTTCGGGCTGCAGGGTCGCCCCGCTCACGAGCCCGGCGTAACCCCGCCCGCACAGCGCCCGCCCCGCGTCGCGCACCAGGTCGTTGGCCGTCGCACCTCCGGCGGCGATCGCGTCGTCGAAGAGCCCGTCGAGGTCGCCTCCACCCAGGGACTTCCACGCCTTGCGGGCCACGAACCCGAGCGCCACGGCGAGGACCACGAGCCCCGCGGCGCACACCACGGCCGCGCCGAACAATCGAGCCCCCCACGCGGCGTTATGGGCGCGCTGGATGGCACGCGACGGCGCGGGGTGCCCGAAGACGAGGTGATCGAGTGCCGACGAGACGAACGGGAGGCGCAGGGCGATGGCGATGGCGAAGGGGACGAGCAGCCACCACGCGAAGCGCGCGAAGCGACGGTAGAGAAGTCGCGACGTCAGAAAGCGCGGCATGCTCGCCGGGTCTGCCAGCTGCTCGAGGCCCTCTTGCCATGTGGCATCGGGATCGGGGGCGAGCAACATGCCGTGGCGTCGGGCGCGAGACGGGGTGACGGCCTCGGCGTCTGACGGGCGGAGCGCTCCATTGCCTGCGGGAGCGGGGAGCCCGGCATCGACGCGCACGATCCGGGTCCCGGCCGCGGTCGCCATGTGCAGGTCGGCCGCGCCGGCCACCTCGACGCCGAGCCGCTCCAGGTTCCCGCCGGCGTCGGAGCCGATGGGGCGGTCGGTGGCACCGGGTATGGCGATGACCCGGCGGTCGTCGCCGCGCGCGAACGCCTCCAGGGCCTTCGCCAAGCGGGGATGAGCAGCGAGCGCGGCTGGGATGACATCCGGACTTTCGGGCTCGCCGTCGAGGTCGAAGAGGTTCCCGGCGATCACGACGAAACCCGGCCCCTCCCAGGTGTCGAGGGTCCGGGCCAGCCCCGCTGCGGCCCATGCCGAGGCCTGGGTGGCGTGCGGTTTCAGCCCGAGGTTGGCGACGATCAGGGCTCGCCGGCCCACCTCGACCGGGACGGTGAGGATCTCGGGACCGGGGCCTGTCAGCGGACTGGGCGGACAGGTGGGGACCTCGGAGGGGCCGTTGGCCATGCCGTTCCATCTTGTCAGGCCGGCGCCGCTCGGCGCCCCACGACGCGCCCTGTGTCGGCCCAGGCTGCGCCCCCTGGGAGCGGTGGTGGGGACGATGGCACGGTGGGTGCCTTGGATAGGCTCGGCGCGGCGGTCGCGCGTCGTTACCGCCGGTGCCAGAGGGGGATCGCCAACCATGTCGGACATCGGTGGGGCCGCCATCGAGGACTTCTACCTCGAAGAACGCTTGTTCCCTCCTCCCGAGGGCTTCACCGAGCAGGCCGTCGTCTCGGATGGGTCACTGGCCGAGCGTGCCGAGCGCGACGTCGAGGCCTTCTGGGCGGAGCAGGCTGAAGCCCTTCACTGGTTCGACCGGTGGCACACCGTCCTCGAGTGGGACCTGCCGTTCGCCCGGTGGTTCGTCGGGGGGACACTGAACGTCTCGCACAATTGTCTGGACCGCCATGTTGCGGCGGGTCTCGGTGGGCGCGTGGCGATCCACTGGGAGGGCGAGCCCGGTGACACGAGGACCATCACCTACTCCGAGCTCCTCGCCGAGGTCGAGCGCTTCTCGAACGTCTTGAAGTCCCTCGGGGTCCGGCGCGGAGACCGGGTCGCGATCTACATGCCCATGATTCCCGAGCTCCCGGTGGCCATGTTGGCCTGCACCCGCATCGGTGCTCCGCACTCGGTGGTGTTCGGCGGGTTCTCGCCCGACGCGCTCCGTGACAGGATCAACGATGCGCAGGCGAAGGTGCTCGTCACCGCCGACGGCGGGTGGCGGCGTGGTGCGGTGGTCGCGCTCAAGGAGAATGCCGACTCGGCGTTGGCCGATACGCCGTCCATCGAGCACGTGGTCGTGGCGCGTCGGACCGGTGATGCCGGGGGCCCGGCTCCCATGACCCCGGGGCGCGACCTTTGGTGGGACGAATTGATGGCGGGCGCGGAGCAGTCGTGTGCCGCCGAGCACATGGACGCCGAGGACCTGTTGTACCTGCTCTACACGTCGGGCACAACGGCCAAGCCCAAGGGCATCATGCACACCACCGGGGGATACCTCACCCAGGTCGCCTTCACCCACCGGGTCGTCTTCGACCTGCACCCCGAGCGCGACGTCTACTGGTGCGCGGCGGACATCGGCTGGGTGACCGGCCACAGCTACATCGTCTACGGCCCACTCGCCAACGGGGCCACGAGTGTGATGTACGAGGGCACCCCGGACCACCCTGACAAGGACCGTTGGTGGGACATCATCGAGCGCTACGGCGTCACCATCCTGTACTGCGCGCCCACTGCCATCCGGACATTCATGAAGTGGGGGACCGAGTTTCCCGAGCGCCACGACATGTCGTCTCTGCGCGTGCTGGGTTCGGTGGGTGAGCCCATCAATCCCGAAGCCTGGGTGTGGTACTGGACCCACATCGGAGGAGGCCGCTGTCCAGTGGTCGACACGTGGTGGCAGACCGAGACCGGCGCCATCATGATCTCCCCGCTTCCCGGGGTGACGACCTGCAAACCGGGTTCGGCGACGTTCCCGCTTCCGGGGATCGGCGCCGAGGTGGTCGACGACACCGGCACGGTGGTGCAGCGTGGCGGCGGGTATCTCACCTTGACCCAGCCGTGGCCGTCGATGCTCCGGGGCTTGTACGGCGATCCCGAGCGGTACAAGCAGACCTACTGGAGCCGGTTCGCGGACCGGTACTTCGCCGGCGACGGAGCCAAGATCGACGACGACGGCTACTTCTGGCTGCTCGGACGGGTCGATGACGTCATGAACGTGTCGGGCCACCGGATCTCCACCACCGAGGTGGAGTCCTCGCTCGTCAACCACCCCTCGGTGGCCGAGGCCGCCGTGGTGGGCGCCAAGGACGACACCACCGGACAAGCGATCATCGCCTTCGTCACACTGAAGTCGGGCCAGGACGACACCGCGGCACGCGGCGAGGAGCTCCGAGGTCACGTCGCTCGTCACATCGGGTCCATCGCCCGGCCCAAGACCGTGATCTTCACCGACGAGCTGCCCAAGACGCGATCAGGGAAGATCATGAGACGGCTGCTGCGCGACGTTGCCGAGGGCCGGGATCTCGGGGATACCACGACGCTCGCCGATCAGCGCGTCGTGGACGAGATCCGGCGCTTGTCGACCACGAATCCCACCGAGGATTGAGCCCGAGCCGACCACCGGTGCGCGCATGACCGAGGGAGCCCCGGTACCGCGGAGACCGGCGCCACCGAACTGGTGCTGGCACGTCACTGCGCCCGAACCCGGGCCCACGGTCATCTTCGACATCGACGGCGTGCTGTCCGACGCAGCCGGCCGGCAGCACTTCCTGGAATGGGGGCGTCGTGACTGGGATGCCTTCTTCGACGCGTGCGGGGACGATCCCCTCGTCGGCGAGGTGGCCCGGCTCCTGGAATTGCTCGATCCCGGGTTGCGCATCGTCTTGCTGACCGGACGACCCCTGCGGGTGCAGCCCCAAACCCTCGCCTGGCTCGCGCACAATCACCTGCGATGGGACGTGCTCGTCATGCGCGACCGCGGTGACTACGCCCAGGCGTCGAGGTTCAAGCGCGCTTCGGTCGCCGAGCTGCGCACCTTCGGTCTCGAGCCGATGCTCGCCTTCGAGGACGATCCCAGGAATCGGGACATGTTCCACAGCGAAGGGATCCCTTGCGTCTACATCCACTCCGGCTACTACGAATGAGGTGTGATGACCTGTCCCCGCAAGTTCCGCTTCGCAGCCCAGCTCTCCAAAGCACCCGATGGGAGCGCCCGGTCGTGGGCCGATCAGGCGCGCAAGGCCGAGGACCTCGGCTACTCGACGCTGCTCGTCCCCGACCACTTCGGCGACCAATTGGCGCCGGTCCCCGCGCTCATGGCTGCGGCCGATGCGACATCGACGTTGCGTGTGGGCACGCTCGTCTTCGACAACGACTACCGGCATCCGGTGGTCCTGGCCAAGGAGGCCGCCACCTTGGACCTGCTGTCGGGTGGCCGCCTCGAGTTGGGTCTCGGTGCCGGTTGGATGCGGAGCGACTACGAGGAGTCCGGGATCCCCTATGACGCACCTGGGGTCCGGGTGGACCGCTTCGCCGAGGGTGTCGCCGTCATCGCCGGGCTTCTCGGGTCCGACGGACCCTTCTCCTTCACGGGCGCGCACTACACCGTGACCGAGCACTCACTGCTGCCGAGGCCCGTTCAGCGCCCACGACCTCCCCTCATCCTCGGGGGCGGTGGGCGGCGGGTGCTGACCATCGCCGGGCACTGGGGCGACATCGTCAGCATCAACGTGGACCTGCGGGCCGGGACCGGAGGGCCCGAAGCCGCTCCCAACGCGTCCCCCGCCGCCACCCGTCAGAAGATCGCATGGGTCAAGGAGGCCGCGGGGGAGCGCTTCGACGACATCGAGCTCAATTGCCTGATCGGCTTCGCCATCATCACCGACGACGCCCGCAAGATCGTCGACGCCATGGCACCCACGTTCGGCATCGATCCGTCCGAGGCGTTGCATGTCCCGCTCGCGCTGATCGGCACGTTGGAGGAGATGGTCGAGGAGCTGCGATGGCGTCGCGAGGAGTACGGCATCTCGTACTTCTCCATCGAGGCCGACTGCTGGGAGTCGCTCGCTCCTGTGGTCTCGCAGTTGGCCGGCACTTGATGGGGAAGAGAATGCGACGCCCGTGCCTCGCGACCTTGGGTGTTGCGCTCGCCGTCTTGGTGGCGGGGTGCTCGACCTCGGCGACTAGCTCAGGGCCCGATCCGGCCCGGACGGGCCCCTACGCCGTGGGCGCGACGACACTCGACCTCGGTTCCGCCGGACAGTTCGGCGAGAGGATGGCCACGGTCTTCTATCCGGCCGACGCGTCGAAGGTCGCCGGGCACGCGCTGTTCAGCTATGCGCTCTCGGCTCCGTTGCCTCAGGCGCTCGTGGCCATCGTCCCGGCCCGGTTCAACTCCACCATCACCGTGGACGCCCACGTCGACGCGCCCGGTGCGCCCGGTGGCCCATTCCCGATCGTGCTGTTCAGCCACGGCTTCGGCGCGTCGCGGCTCTATTACTCCCATCTGCTCACCGGCATCGCGTCGTGGGGTTTCGTCGTGGTCTCGGCCGACTACCTCGAACGAGGGCTGCTGGCCCAGGCGACGCACGCAACTGTGGCCGACCCCCCGTCCCAAGACCTGAAGACCATGTTCTCTTCGCTCTCGGCCACCGAGACCGCCTCGGACGACGCGTCGTCGCCCCTGCACGGGCTGGCCGATCCCCACAAGGTGGCCGCCGTGGGCCACTCCGCCGGCGGTGAGACGGCTTTCGACGCGCTACGCGACCGCCGGGTCACGATGGCCGTGGGATGGGCCCCGGTCGGCCCGTCGGGGCCGTCGGCGCACAAGCCCGTGATGATCATCGGTGCGCAGAAGGATGTCGCCCTGACCCCGGACACGCTGACCCGTGAGTTCGACAGCTTCCCCGGTCCCACGACATTCGTCGAGATCTCGGGCGAGGGACACAACACCTATACCGACATCTGCACATCGATCCGCAACGGGAACGGCGGACTGATCGGATTCGCCATCTCCCTCCACCTCGTCAGCCAGGAGCTGGCCAAACTGGCCGTCAACGGGTGCACCGCACAGGACATCCCTCCGCCGCGGTTCTGGCCGATCGTGCAGTACTACACGGTCGCCGCGCTGCGCAGTGGGCTCGGTATTGACCACGCCGCGGCTCCCGGACCTGCACCGACCAGCAAGTTCCCCGGGTTCACGATCACGTTCCGGCACCACCGCTGACCCGGGCACCATGGGCGATGGGTGGATGCGCGCGGCATCACCCGGGTGGAACCTCTCTAGGCGCCGGCCGACCACCGGCGTAGCGTTGGTTGCGGCGACTCTGGGGAACCCGCATCCCCTTCCTGACGGGTCGCCGACACACAGGGAGAACGGTTGGGCGCAGCTGCTCCCTGCGCCTCGGTCTACCTGGCGCACGGCGTGCGCGAAATCCCCGCACCGCGATGGTGGGGCTTGGGCAGCGTTCGGGAGTTGGCGCTGCTCATGCCCCATCACGCGTTGCAGACCCGGAGCACGACACCGCACAACGAGGAGACGGGCCATGAGGGTGTGCAGGGGCAGCCTGATCTTGCACAAGGACGGCAGCCCGGTGTGTTGTTCTGAGGAATTGGCCGGGGGTTTCTGTGGCGAGCTCAGCTATGAGCGGCACCGGATCTTCCGGTCCTGTGGCCTCACGTTTCGCGACGTTTGCCCGGAGTGTGTCCGAGCGGAGCACAGCCAGCAGGGGCCGTCAGACGGGTTTGCCCCCGGGGCACCACGGGTTGGCGGGCACTCCCTTGCAGGGATTGGGCATCGAGGGCAGGGTCGAGGGAAGCGGGTGCATGACGATGACCGTGAGCTGGGGGTAGCGCGACCCGGCCGGACACGTTCCGAAGCCCGTGTCGCACAGGACCTCTCCGAGCAGTGCCCCCCCGACGTTGGCGACCGCCGCGGATCCGTCACAGGTGGGCTGGCTCTGCTCGAGCCCCGCTGGTGAGCTTCCCAATGGCGCGGTGTTGCCCGAGTAGCAGTTCCGGCGACCGCCGCCGTTGATGACGATCTGACCGAAGTCCGAGTTGGACTGGTTCCCGAAGTACCCGTCGTTGGTGAAGGTGTTGTCGACAAGGGCGTCACCTCGTGCGTCCAGGACGCACCCGAACCCGGTCAGCGGCGCCCCACCGGCGCCCGCGCAGGTCTGGCCGAGGACCGGTGGGTTGCTGTCGGGATAGGGGACGAACAGAGCCCCCCAGGCACCGTTGTCGGAGAACGTGTTGTCCATCACGGTGTCGTTGGTGCCACCGGACACGGTCATCCCCGTCCCTGTCGGTCCGGCACTGGCGCTGCCCGCCTGGGGCACGTTGGGGTTGTTGTTGTCATGAACCGAGTTGTGGATGAAGACCCAGCACGAGTGGGTGTGGGTGATCGGGCTCGTTGCGTTGTTCGGGCACTCCCCGTTCTGCGGCGCGGGTGCATCCCCGTCGATCTGGGTGTTGGTGTCGACCCCGTCCTTGTTGTTGTCGAACTGGGAGTTCTCGATCACGAGCGCACCGCCGGAGTTGGTGCCCGAGTACCCGAGAGCGCTGAACTCCATCCAGGCGTGGTCGATCGTGGCGTCGCAGACCTGGCGGCACGCCCCGATGTACATCCCCGAATCGTTGAAGTTGCTCGCGTAGACCTGGTCCCAAGAGCCGGGTCCCTGGGCGTTGGAGGAGAAGATCCCGTACTGCGCCGCGGTGGCTTCGCCCCCGTAGTACGTCGAGGTGGCGGTGAGGTACCGACCCGTGTACCCCTCCATGCCGATGAGGCCGGAGTCCGCCCCTCCGTTCCACCAGATCTCGTTGCCACTGGCTCCGGCGCCTCCGAGGAAGTTGCACGCGGTGAGGTTCTCGACGCTCACATCGTCGGCCTTCCACACGACGATGCCGTTGCGGCCGTCGGCTTTTCCGTCGGTCCCGACGGGCCCGAAGTCCTGCTGCGCCGGGTCCGCGCTGCACGGGGTGGACCCTCCCGGCTTGGTCCCGTCCACGACCACGGTGTTCCTGTTCATGCCGCGCAGGTGGATGTCGGGCGTGGAGATGAGGACGCCCCCGAAATCCCCGTGGGTGGCGTCGCTCGGAGGTCGGACGTGGTCGTCGGTCTCGTGGTAATCGCCGGGCGCCACGAGGATCCAGTCCCCCCTTCGCGATGCGTTCGCGGCCGCCTGGATGGACCGGTATCCGCCCGGGTGGCCGTTCAGCGTTCCCACCAGCAGGACCCGGCCCGTGACCGCGGCCGGTCCCGTCGGGGTCTGCGACGCCTTGGTCGAGCCCGAGCTGCACGCCGCCAGGGTCGTTCCGAGAAGTGTTGCAACCATGAGGCCGAGCGGTGCTCGGTGCCGCCACCAGGAAAGCTGACCCACGTCGTTCACCCCCGACGCTCCGCCGACCCGACCGAGGTCCGCGTTACGCCGTTGCGAACTTAGCAACGATGATTGGCGCAGTACCCACCTGTGCGCCGTAGTCTCGGCCCGGCGGGCACCGAGCCTGCGAAGGGGCACCGAGCCTGCGAAGGGGCACCGAGCCTGCGAAGGGGCACCGAGCCTGCGAAGGGGGAAGCACGACGCATGGACCCGGCACCGCTGCAAGGAGCCAAGATCGTCGTCACCGGGGTCACCGGTCAGGTGGCCGAGCCGCTGGCATGCGCATTGGCACGCGACAACGACGTATACGGAGCAGCCCGCTTCAACGACCCTCGCGCTCGCCGGCGTCTGGAGGAAGCCGGCGTCAGATGTGTGGTCGTCGACCTGCTCGACGGAGAGCCCAGTGCCCTGCCCGCCGACGCCGACTACGTGTTGAACTTCGCGGTCACCAAGACCAACGACTGGGACGTCGACCTGCAGGCGAACTGCGGGGGCCTGGCGTGGCTGATGGAGCACCATCGCGCCGCGCGCGCCTTCTTGCACTGTTCCACCACCGCGGTCTACAAGCCCATGGGTCATCATGTGTTCTGCGAGACCGACCCGCTGGGCGACAACCACGGGGTCTGGCCGTTCCTGGCGACCTACAGCATCTGCAAGATCGCATCCGAGGCCACCGCTCGGTGGGCCGCCCAGCGCTTCGCGCTGCCGACCACGATCGCCCGCCTGTCGGTTCCCTACGGCGACCGCGGCGGCTGGCCCGCGGTTCACCTCCACATGATGATGAACGCATCGGCGATCCCGGTGCACATCGACGCCCCCAGCGTGTACCACCCCCTGCACGAGCGAGACATCGTCCGCATGGTGCCCGCCCTCCTCGAGTCGGCATCGGTGCCCGCCACCGTCGTCAACTGGGGTGGGGACGTGGCGGTGAGCATCGAAGAGTGGTGCACGTACCTCGGACAGATCACCGGCCTCGAGGCGCGCTTCGAACCGACCGAGCACACCATCGACAGCGTGCAGCTCGATCTGACACGAATGCACGACATCGCGGGGCCGACCGAGGTCCACTGGAAAGACGGAATGCGCCAGATGGTCGCGGCGCGCCACGGCGAGCTCCTGTCCCGCTGACGGGCGAACCGCCGCCGCCCCGAACGGAGCGCTGCCTCGGGTTCAGGGCCTCCGGCGCCTCGCCCGCCGATCGAGCAATCCCCTCCGTTCGCGCCGCGCCGCGCTCGTGCGGTCGGGATCGGGGTCGGTCGTGAGGGCGGCGAGCCATCCCGCGACCACGAGCAACCCGGCGATCACCAGGACCGCCTCGTCGCCCACTCTTTCGTAGATCGTCCGACCTCGCCGGAGACTGACGTCTCTGACGATGACGGCCCGTATCGCCAGGTCGGTTCGAGCCAGGACGCGGCCACGGTGGTCGATGACGGCGCTGAAACCTGTCGGGGCGGCCTGGACGACGTCGCGCCCTTCGGAGATCGCCTGCAGTCGGGCCGCCGCGATCTCCTGGGTCGGCACCTGGCTCGTGAGGTAGGACGAGGTGTTGGTGGGATCGACGAGGAGCTGTGCGCCGGCCCGGGTGGTGACCCACCCGCGCCGGGCGTCGAAGACCTCGTAGCTCACCAGTGTGCCCAGCGGCCCCACCGGGGTGTGCAGCACGCCGTTGCCGTGCCCGGGAATGGCGTCGAGAGGGACGCTCGACAGGTCGGCGAGGTGCTTGAAGAAGCCCCGGAACGGGACGTACTCACCGAATGGCACGCGGTGGACCTTCTCGAAGCGTGCCACCAGCTTGCCGGCGGGCGAGAACGCGACGATCTCGTTGCGGAAGGTCTGCGAGGACACCGTCTCGGTGACGCCGACCACGAGGGTGGCCTTGAGCCGGATCGCCAGAGCCGCCAGTTGCCTCTCGGTCGGGGTCCCGTCGATGGGGGCGTAGAGCGACACGACGTCCTCGGGCCACACCACGAGGCTCGGGCGCCGGCCGTGGTCGAGCGATGCGATCTCGTCGGTGGCGGCGAACTGCGCTGCGGTTACCGTCGCAGGGTTCACCTCGGACTTACGCAGGCCCCGCACGCCGCCGCCCTGCACCGACGCGATCCGCACGGTGCCGATGGCCCCACCGCCGTCGGGTGCCACCGCGCCGAACGACGCCACGCCCGCCACCGCCGCCACCGCCGCCAATCCGGCCAGCAGCGGGGCCAGCAACGGCGCCGTCACCTTCGGCGTGGTGCCATCGGGTCGCGACCCCGTCCGGGCTCGTGTGACGCGGCCGATCACCGTCGTCGTCAGGATGGCCAGACCCCCGCCGCCCAGCCAGACGAGGGCGACCAGCAGCAGGGGTCCGCCCACCCGAGCCGCACCGGCCAGCGGGCCCGAAGCCTGGCCCAGGGCCACGCCTCCCATGGGCAGGCCGCCGAAGGGCCAGATCGATCGGACCGCCTCGCTCAGGACCATGGCTCCGGCCAGCACGGTGCTGCGCCCCCGACCTCGGCGTGGGACCACCGCGCACGCCAGCGCCGGTGCCAGGGACTCCACCGCCATGAGGACGAGGCCGCCGTAGGTGTTGAAGGTCGTCACCCACCACAGCCCGGGGATGAACGCCCCCAGCCCGCTGGCCCACCCGGCCAGCATGCGCGCCCGCAGTCGCAGGCCCCCGAGCCGCCACCACAACAGGCCCGCGGCGGGGAACGCCAGGACCCACAGTCCCCACGGCGGGAGCGACAGTGCCAGCCCCACCCCTGCCACGAACGACGGGATCACGACCCGGCCGCGCCGCCGGTTCCGCCGGATCCGACGTTGGCGCGGCGGCGCCGTGGCGGGGGCGGCGACGCTCACTGCGTCGCAGGCCCGGGCGCGACCGGCCGCCCGAGAACGGCACCGGCCGCCTGTCGACCGCTGGCGATACAGGCCGGGATGCCCACACCGTGGTACGCGGCACCCGCCAACGCGAGCCCCGGCACCCGGGCCACGGCCTCCTCGATCGCCGCGACACGATCGAGGTGCCCCACCGCGTACTGGGGGAATGCGTCGCGCCAGCGCGTCACCACCGTCTCGGTCGGAGTCCCCCGCAGCCCGATCATTGGACCGAGCTCGTCGAGCACGGCGGCCACCAGCTCTCCATCGGACATGCGCGCCGGACGGTCGTCGCCGTACCGGCCCATCGAGGCGCGCACCAGGACGTCCCCGGCGCGTTGCAGTTCCGGCCACTTCGAGGTCAACCAGGTGCATGCCGTGATCAGGCACCCGGAGCTGGCGGGGACGAGGAAGCCCGTTCCCTGGAGCGGGTCGCCGACACCGGCGGCGGGCACCTGCAGGGTCACCAGTGTGACGTCGGAGTAGTCGATCTCCCGCATCATGGTGGCAATGGTGTCGTCGACGGGCGTGAGCAACGCGGCCGCCGCGTGTGTCGGGGTGGTGATGATCACAGCGCTCGATCGGATCGTGCCCCGCGGCGTGTGCAGCACCCAGGAGCCGTCGTGGCTCTCCGACGATGGCTCGGCGCACGCCGCGCTCCGGAGCTCGATGCGGTCGACCGGGGCTGACAGGCGCACATCGACACCGCGCGCCCCGAGTGCGGTCGCCAACGCGTCGACCAGTCGCGACAGCCCGCCGCGCACTGTGTAGAAGACCGGGTCATCGCCATCGGGCGCGGTGCCGTGTCGCGTGGCCGGCGGCGACGAGGCTCCGGGGACGGGCCGCAACGCCCGCATGAGGCTGCCTCCGGTCTGTGCCGCGTCGAGCAGCGCGGGGAACACCGCCGCCGCGCTCATCTGTGTGGTGTCGCCGGCGTGGATGCCCCCGATGAGGGGATCGACGAGCCCTGCGGTCACCTCGGCTCCGAGGTGACGTCGGGTGATCTCGGCCACGGAACGATCGCGTTCATCCCCGCGCCCGGTGTGTCCCGGCAACGGCCACCGCATCAGGTCGAGCGCGGCGCGCCCCACGCCGAGCGTCGTCACGATGCCCGAGCGCGCCAGGGGGCCCAGGCGGGTGGGTACGCCGAGCGCCAGGCCGCCGGGCAGGGGGCGGAGGCGGCCCCGCGCCCACACGTACGCGTTGCGGCTGCCCGGCGACACGAGCTCGTCACCGAGCCCGAGCTCTCGGCACAGCGCCGTTGCCTCGGGCCGACGGGCCAGGAAGGCGTCGGGGCCGAGCTCGACGGCGCGACCGCCGATCGTCCCCGTGTGCAGTTTCCCCCCGAGCCGGTCGTCGGCCTCCAGCACGACGACGTTGGTTCCGGGTGCGGCCGAGGTGAGTTCCCATGCTGCGCTGAGCCCCGCGATTCCTCCACCCACGATCGCCACCGTGGCGGTGTCGCGGGTCGCCGCGGTCGCAGAACCCGCGGTCGCAGAACCCGCGGTCGCAGAACCCGCGGTCGCCCAACCGTCGGTGGTGGCGCCCGACATCGTCAGGCGGGTGCGGCGTCGGCCACGTCGAGCACGACCCCGGCCAGCACGTCGCAGAACTTCGGGTCGTCGTTGAGCGATGCGGTGCGGGCAAAGGCAACTCCGAAGTGCTCGGCCACGGCTCGTGCCTCGATGTCGACGTCGTAGAGGACCTCGAGATGGTCCGATACGAATCCGACAGGGCACACCACGACGCCCGAGGTCCCGGTGTCCGGCAGCGACGCGATCACGTCGCGCACGTCGGGCCCGAGCCACGCATCGTCGGTCCGTCCCGCGCTCTGCCATGCCACCGACCACCGCTCGAGTTCCAGTGCCTGCGCGATGGCGGTCGCCTCCTCGAGGACCTGCGCCGGGTACGGGTCGCCGTCGTCGACGAGCCGGGCCGGGATGCTGTGTGCGGTGAACAGGACCGCGGCGTCCTCTCGTGCCCCCGACGGCAGCTCGCCGAGGGCGTCGGCCACACGTTCGGCCAGGAGTGGCACGAGCCCGGGAGCCAGGTGCCAGTGCTCGATCATCTCCAACTCGACGGGGCCGCCCTCGTCGGGCGAGAGCACATCGACCGCGGCCCGGGCCCGGCGGGCGTAATCACCCACGCTGGCGCTCGAGAAGTGCGGGGTCAGGACCAACCCGACGATGCTTCCGACGCCTGCTCGCGCCAGGGAGCTCACGGCATCGGCGATGCGTGGCGGCGCGAATTTCGCGCCCCCCGCCACACAGAAGCGACCGGGCGCGCGGTGTTCGAGGGCGCGCCCGATTCCCGCGACCTGCGCTGAGGTTCGCTCGTTGAGCGGAGAGGTACCTCCGATGGTCCGGTATCGGCGCTCGAGATCGGCGAGCAGCTCGGGCGGTGGGGGGCTCCCCCGTCGGATCTCGGTGTAGAACGCCGGGAGCTCGTCGAGCGAGCGGGGGGTGCCGTGCGCCATCACGAGCACGCCGACACGCTTCATGGCGCGCCCCGGTGCGCGACGAGGTGTGTGGGTGACGTCTCGTGCACGAGCTCGACGATGCGCGCCAACACGTCGGGATCTGTCTCGGGGAGCACCCCGTGGCCGAGGTTGAACACGTGTCCCGTCCCGCCGCCGCGCTCGAGCACGTCACGGGTGTGGAGCTCGACGACGTCCCACGGGGCGAGGCAGACGGTGGGGTCGAGGTTCCCCTGCAGGGCGTACCCCCTACCGATGCGTCGCCGGGCTTCGTCGAGGGGCACACGCCAGTCCACCCCGACGACGTCGGCACCGGCCTCGCCCATGAGGGCCAGCAGCTCGCCCGTACCTACCCCGAAATGGATGCGCGGCACCCCGAGGTCCGCCAAGCCGGAGAGCACCTTGCGCGTGGCGGGGAGGACGTGTCGCTCGTAGTCGGCCGGCGACAGCGCCCCGACCCAGCTGTCGAAGAGCTGTATCGCCGATGCGCCCGCCCGTACCTGGGAACGCAGCGAGGCGAGCGCCATGTCGGCCAGGACGTCGAGCAGCGTGGCGAAGAGCGCGGGGTCGCCGCGCATGAGGGTCTTGGTGTGGGCATAGACACGCGACGGTCCCCCCTCGACCAGATAGCTCGCCACCGTGAAGGGCGCACCGGCGAAGCCGATGAGCGGGACTCCGAGCGGGTCGAGCTCCCGGGTGGCCAGGCGGATGGCCTCGAGCACGTAGTCGGTGTCGGACTCGGCTTCGAGCGGGCGCAGCCGGGCCAGGTCTTCGGCCCGCCGGAACGGCGCCGTGACCACCGGGCCCCGGCCCTGCTCGACCTCGACGCCGAAGCCCACCGCCGCGGCGGGCACGACGATGTCGCTGAAGAGGATGGCCGCGTCGACGCCGTAGCGGCGTACCGGTTGCATGGTCAGTTCGGCCGCGAGCTCGGGCCGGCGGATGGCGTCGAGCACGCTCCCGTCGCCGCGCGCCGCCCGGTACTCGGGGAGGGAGCGTCCCGCCTGGCGCATGAACCAGACCGGGATCCTGTCCACTGGCTGGCACCGGCACGCTCGCAGAAACGCCGAGTCGGCGACTGGCACGGCAGCGACGCTAGTTGACCGCACCAGCGACGAAACTGGCGCAAGCGGCCCGATCTCCGGTGACACGCACGCGGCCGAAAACTTCGCGTCGGCCCCAGCCGAAGGGCCATGCCCGGACGATAAGATCGATGGTTCACTGCGCACCGGGGTGGAGAGGGAGCGGCCGTGGCAACGCATCCTGAGCTCGAGGCGGAACAGGCCCACGTGGACCGGGCCTACGAGCGCCTCGACCAGCTGCGGTCCGACACCGAAGAGCTCATCCGTTCCGTGATCGATCAAGGTCGCGGGGGGACGCACCAATTCCGCGAGGAGCGCGACGTCATCGTCCGCACCAGCCTGGCCCGTCTCGACCAGCTCGACATCGGCGAGCAGGCGTTGTGCTTCGGTCGGATCGACCGGAGCGACGATGGTGACGGCCCAGGTGACGGCCCAGGTGACGGC
>Ga0209415_10006336_pt1 | contig 21075 bp, 18 predicted proteins | sample PeaSoiSIISIP2007_FD_187696 | JGI IMG/M metagenome (GOLD analysis project Ga0209415, IMG submission 187696) | Peat soil microbial communities from Weissenstadt, Germany - SII-SIP-2007 (SPAdes) (version 2) | ecosystem: Environmental > Terrestrial > Soil > Wetlands > Peat | place: Germany...
TGGCTCCCCGGCATGGATTCGAACCACGATTCACGGCTCCAAAGGCCGCTGTCCTACCATTAGACGACCGGGGATTGGAGTAGAGACAACGTAATTAGTGTAACAGCCGCGAAGGCAGCGTCACCACTACTCTGCGAGTACGGAATGCCTTCCAGGCTCGACAGATTCGAGCCGCTGTGCATGCCGAAGATTCCGGGGCTGTGTCTGGTGCACCATGATTACCCGCCAGCTTCAGTCGTTGCGGGTGTCGATGGGCACGGCGCGCCGTGGCGCGGACAAGGAAGTAGCGATTCCGGTCCATCAGGCTCTGCAACAGGACCGGGCCACCCGGCGGTAATCTGGGCATTCCCGCGAATCAGGCCCAAGTAAGCGGCGCGGATCAGGCGAGACTGGACCGGCGATCGAGAGGAATTCGCTTAGAGGATTTGTGGAGCCTGGAGCGCGGGAAAGGACGGGGCCGTTCTGTCCCCGCCTGGGCACACGGCGACCCGGAGCGGGATTAGCGCTCCGAACTAAAGGCTGCGCATCAACACGACGAAACCGAATCTGCCAAGCTATTGTCGAGGTTCCACCGATCGATCGCTGGTCGATCTCTCTTCTCTTATGCCAAATGTTACCCACCTTGAATGCAGTCTGTGCCGCCTCCGGTTTGAAGCCGGCGGTATCCACAACCTATGCCAATGCGGGGGCGCCTTACTGGTGCGATATGACCTGGACTCGGTTCGGCAAACCTGGAACCGGGACTCCCTTTTGGAAGCGGGACCAACGCTGTGGCGCTATTTGCCGGTTCTTCCCGTGCGCAACCGCGAATCCATTGTGTCGCTAGGCGAAGGCATGACACCTCTAATCTCCACGAAACGTCTGGGAGCGTTGCTCGGCGCGGAACGACTGTGGGTCAAGGATGAGGGACTTAATCCCACGGGGTCATTCAAGGCCCGGGGACTCTCAGCCGCGATCTCGATGGCGCTGGAACTAGGCATCAAAAAGATCGCGATTCCCTCGGCGGGTAACGCGGCCAGCGCGGCCGCGGCATATGCGGCTGCCGCGGGGATAGAGGCGCATATCTTCATGCCCGTGGATGTTCCCCAGTCGAATTACATCGAGTGCAAAATGCTGGGGGCGCGCGTGACTTTGGTCCAGGGGCTGATCAGCGACTGCGCCCGCATCATCGCGGAGCGCAAGGAGCAGGAAGGCTGGTTCGACATGAGCACCCTGAAAGAACCATACCGGATAGAGGGAAAAAAGACCATGGGCTACGAAGTCGCCGAGCAGTTCGGTTGGGCTTTGCCGGACGCGATCCTCTATCCTACTGGCGGCGGCGTCGGGCTCATCGGGATGTGGAAGGCCTTCGATGAGCTCGAACAGCTCGGATGGATCGGAAGCAGGCGGCCGAAGATGATTGCGGTTCAGGCAGAAGGCTGCCAACCGGTGGTTCGCGCGTTCGAGCAAGGAGATTCGCGCACCGAGTTCTGGCAAGGGGCTTCGACGGCAGCCAGCGGTCTGCGGGTCCCGAAGCCGCTCGGCGACGTCCTCATTCTTGAGGCTGTAAGGGCAAGCAGCGGCACGGCCGTCGCGGTGGAGGATGCGGAGATTTTGAATGCCGGGGTGGAGTTGGCGTCCCAGGAAGGGATCTTCGCAGCCCCGGAAGGGGCAGCTTGCGTGGCAGCCTTGAGGAAACTGCTCCGGGCGGGATTCTTGTCGCCGAGCGAACAGATCGTCATCTATAACACCGGGTCCGGGTTAAAGTACCTGGAGGCGTATTCTCTCCAAGCCCGGCGTTAGGATAGTTGGGCTTTCCTCGTTGACAATCCGCAAATGAAATGCCAACGGCTTCTCCGGACTCTACATTTTGAGCGGAGAATTCCAATGAGGAACGCGAAGGCCGGAATTCTGATGGCGGGCCCGCTCGCGCTGCAAACCTTCCTGTACGCGGAGGATCGATGGAAAATGGCTCCAGCTCTGCCTTCTCCGAGGGGAGAGATTATAGGGACCGTGGTGGCTCAAAAATGGTACGTCATGGCGGGCCTCGACACGACGACAAACCGGCCCATCGGCAGCGTGCTCGCCTTCGACGCCTCGAGCAATATGTGGACGGCGAAGAAATCTATGCCCGCTCCAGCTCATCACATCATGACCGCCGCGCTGGACGGAAAGATTTATGTATTTCGAGGCTTCGTGAAACCGGCGGATATCGCAGCCTGGCAGCCGACAAACCTTGCGTGGGTCTACCTCGACCGATGAATGGAAGCAGCTGGCGCCGATGCCCACTCCTCGCGGTGCGGGCTGGGCTGTCGAGGCGGGCGGCAAGTCTACGTAATCGGCGGCAGACTCGGGTCGGCACAGATCACGATAGCCGATGACAGAGGAATACGATCCGAGCAAGGATCAGTGGACCGATAAAGGCCGCGCGCCGATTCATCGCAGCGGCATGGCGGGAGGCGTTTACAACGGGAAAATCTACTTAGCAGGGGGCGAGTATCAAGACTGGGAGGGGGCAAAGGCATTTTGGTTTGTCCAAAGCTTCGACCATGCAACGGGCCGCTGGGAAAACCTCCCGCGAATGCAACTGGCGCATCACGGGTTCGCAGCCGGATTCATAAGCAATAGCTTCCACGTTGCCGGGGGAGGCTTTCAATCGGACGGCATGCCCGGCGTAAACACAAAAACGGCGGTTCATGAGATGCTGCAACTCGGACGTTGAAGGATCGGGCTCCAGCTTGGGATTGCAGTGTGCGGAAGCAAGAAGCTTTAGGAAAACAGCGATCGGAAAAACGCCCCGAGCTGCAAATGCCTGCCTGGGCAGCGCGGGGTGGGATTGAAACTGATGATGCCGGTGGAGCGGTTCACCCACAGCCCGATGTCGTCGCCGCTGTTGGGATAGGAGAGATCGAACACCACGCCCTCGTCGCAATAATCGACGTGCTCGATCTTGAAGGATGAAGCCTTGGCGTAATGGCTGGCCGGACCCCAATCCTCCAGAAACTTGTCGGGCGGATAATATTTGCAATTCTCTGGACAACCCCACAGCTTGTAGGCATCCTGATATTGCTGGTGGCCCAGGTCCTCCAGGAATTGGCTCACAACCCGCTCCTGGCTGCGCGTGCGCAACCCGTAATACAAGACGGCGGCCACAACAATGACGCTGAGACCCCAGATTACGATGCGCTTGATCAGCCGTTCGCGGCGCTCATCGGCCACACCGTAGGCGTCCAGATAGCCGGCCATGGTTTTTATTTCGGCGCTACCGGATAGGCCTTGTCATACGCCGCGGTAGCGTCGGCGGTGATGTTGAGCGCATCCTTGTAAGCCACCGTGGCGGAGCTATCGACAATCATGTCCAGGCCCTTGTCATCCATGAGCTTTTTGACGATCTCAATCATGCGGGTGCTCAGGCGCTGAACGGTCTCGGTGCGATCTTTCTCCACATCCGCGTCGAGATCTTCCTTCAGCCGTTCCACTTCGCGCTGTTTGCGCTGGGCTTGCGCTTGCAAATCCACTTCTTTGGCGGCGCTGAGCTTGCCCTGGCTGTTCTGCAACATGGTCTGAATATCGTTGAGATCCCGATTGGCCTTCTCATATTCATCCGATTGGGGCTTGTATTTGGCGACCAGGTCGTTCGAAGCCTTTTTCGCCTCAGCCGTGTCGATGACCGCCTTTTGAAAGTTGACCACCCCAACCTTGGTTTGGGCCGCGGCGATAGAGGCGGAAAAAAGCGCGCAAGCGCACACTGCAAACGCGGAGACAACACGAATACGAAGCATGTACCCTAAGACTCCTATTTTTCTTATCATTCTACTCGACCCGCGCGTTGAATGGAACCGCCGTGGCGATTCCCTGAGGACTCCGCCGCTGATATACGTCCGCCGTGGCCGCCCGTCTATTTTTGCTTCGCTTCTTTGGCCAGCCGGGATTGGGCAGTCGCCAGGTTGCTTTTCGCCTTCGCGACCTCGGCAGGCTCCAGGTCCGCCGGAGCGCCCGCATCCCAGTTTTTCAGCGATATCTGCCACTGCTGAATCGCTTCCTGCACTTTCGATTCAGCCATCAATACTTGAGCCAGATGATCGTGCACCGTGGGATCGCTGGACGTTTTCGCCACCGCCCGCCGGAGATTCTCCTCGGCCTCAGGTAAACGGCCCATCCTAAAATAGACCCATCCCAGGCTGTCCAGATACGCTCCGTTTTCCGGCGAAAGCTCCAGAGCCTTGGTAATCAGATCCAGAGACTCGGGAAGACGCATGTTGCGGTCCGCCAGCATGTAACCGATGTAGTTGAGCGCGCCGGCGTTGTCCGGGTCCACTTTCAGCACCTTGCGGAATTCGATTTCCGAGAGGTCGATCTTCTTCATGCGCTCATACATGGCTCCGCGCATGAACCAGATGCCTACCTTTTCGTCGTCATTGGCGGAAAGCTTCTCGGCAGCGTCCAGCGCCTTGGCCGCATCGTCAAACTTGTGCGCCTTATCGTAGAGTTCCGCCAGGGTCATGTCGGTTTCACGATCGTTCTTGCCGTCCATCAACTTTTTGACTTCCGCAATAGCCTGATCGTTCCTGCCCAGATCGGCGAGCAGAGTCGCGTGCGCGATATGGATGAACCGGTCGTCCGGCCATTTCTTCAGATCGGCGTCGGCTTCCTGTTGGGCCTTGGTGAATTCGTGACCCGCGTCATAAGTGGCGATGATCTCCCTGGCTGACACGGCGGCCTGATCGGGGTCCACGTCGGCCATCTGCCGGTAGGCATCCACCGCCAGATCGGTCTGTTCGCTATCCCGGTAGTAATCCGCCAAGGTCTCCAACAGACGGCCCCGAATCACGCGCTCCCCGCTGGCGTATGTTCGCTTGGCGGTTGAATCCAGGATGTCCTTCAAGGTCTGAATCGCCTGCTGCGTCTTGCCTTCGGCCTGGAGGATACTCACCTGGTTGTAGCGGATATCCAGGTTCGCCGGGTCGATGGCGAGCGCCTTGTCGGAGGCCGCATGGGCCTCGTTGAACTTTCTTTGGTTGCGGTAAATCCGCGATATGCCCAGGTAGGATTGCCAATCGCTGGGATCCTCGGCGACCAGGTCCTGGTAGATTTGGAGCGCCTCGGGAGACCGTTGCGCTTGGATCAGATCCTGCGCCAGGGCCTGCTTGACTTCGCCCGCGTCCGGAGGATTCAACGCCAGGGCTTTCTTCAACGAATCGGCCGCGAGACCGAATTCCTTCATCTGTTCGTAGGTCTCGGCCAGCGCCCGCAAACTTTTGGCGGAAGGATTCTTGTCCGCCAGCGCCTTCAGTGTATCCGCGGCGGCCTGACTATTGCCTAAATCCAAATACACTAGCGACAGGCCGGTCAATGCATCCTCACTGTCGGGATCCGCCTCCAGCGCCTTCTTGAAGGCTCGTTCGGCCTCCGCATTATCCTGCGCCGCCTTCTCCAGCCGGCCGAGCATCACCCACGCGTCCACGTCCTTGGGCGCGACGCCGGTGATCTTCTTGTATTGCTCGATGGCCTTCTTCAGCATGTCCTGATTGATGCGGTTGTTTTGGCCGCCGATTTGGCTGGTATAGATCCGAGCCAGCAGGCGCAACGCGCCCAGATCGTTGGGGTCCTTCGCCAAAGCCTTTTCAGCATCGCTTTCCGCGTCGGCTAGAAGACCGGCTTGAACGTAGAATTCGGCTAGCTCTTCGCTGATGGCAGCCGCGCCCGGGTCGGCCTTGAGGGCTTCCTTATAGTTCTCGAGGGCCTTGTCAATATATTCGCGCCCTCCAGGCTCACCGGCCAGCTCCGCATAAATGTGGGCCAGCGCGTAATGATAATAAGCCGAGGCATGATCCACTTTGTCGGCGGACGCCGCGTTGCTCTGTCCCCAGGCCGCGCAACCGGCGGCCAACATCGCCATCACTACTTTTCGCATTCGCCTCTCTCGTTTCCCCGGCCTACGCCGGCTCCGCCAACCCCAGTATATCCCGATCCGGGTCCTATCTATTAACGAAAGCGCCGCCCACGCTACGATAGCGGAGGTGGATCGCTTTCTGCTCGTCATCGCCGGTCCAACGGGGGCCGGTAAAACGTCCTTGGCGCTCGATCTTGCCGCGCCGTTTGCCCCAGCCGCGACATTCAACCGGGCCGCGGCGCTCGACATAACCGATGAGCCCCGGGGCGAAATTGTGAATTGCGACTCGCTGCAATTGTATCGAGGTTTCGACGTAGGCACGGCCAAAACGCCGGTCGCCGCGCGGCGAAACATACCTCACCATCTGTTCGACGTGCTGGAGCCCGCAAACGGTTACTCCGCAGGCGACTACGCACGTCTGGCCCGCCAGGCGATTGCCGCAGTCGCCGCCCGCGGCCGTATGCCGATCATCGTAGGCGGCGCCGGATTCTATCTCCGCGCACTGCTCCAGGGCCTCCCCGAGCTGCCCTCGCGCGACCAAGCCGTCCGGGCGCGCTTGCAGGCCCGCGAGCGGCGCCGGCCCGGCTCGCTGCACCGTCTGCTCACGCGGCTGGAACCGGCGGCGGCCCGGCGCATCCATCCCCGCGATGTTCAGAAAACGATTCGGGCCGTCGAGATACGGGTCCTGACCGGGGCCGCGCCTCCCTGTCCTGACGCGGCGGATCAGCTCCCAGGCTTCCGGGTTCTCAAAATCGGCCTGAATCCGGAGCGCTCGCGGCTTTTTAAGCGACTGGACGAGCGCGTGGAAGCCATGTTCTCGGGCGGGCTGATCGAGGAAGTGCGATCTCTGCTGGCGCGGGGCGCCACGGGGGACGAGAAACCGTTCGAATCGCTTGGTTATCGGCAGGCAATCCAGTATATTCGCGGAGAGGTCTCGCTAGAACAGGCCATCTTGTCCACCCAGACCGGGACGCGGCAGTATGCCAAGCGGCAATGGACCTGGTTCCGGCGCGACGCCGAAATACGCTGGCTGGAGGGTTTTGGCGACGATCCTGAAGTAGTCCGGCAGGCTTTGGAACTGTTGGCGGAGCTAGCGGAGCAAGCAGGCGAGCGAGTACACTAAACGGAAGTGATCCGCGGAAATGTTCTTCGGCTGGCGGCGTGCGCCATAGCAGCAGCTTTCCTCGGTTCCGCATCCGCCGCGATCGCCGCACCTTCCGATAGCTGCGTGGTGCTGCCCTTCGCGAACGCTGCCGCGAAACACGGAGCCCCAGCGGCAAATCCAACTCCCGCAAACGCGGACTGGCTCGGCGTCAGCATCTCGGAAACCCTCCGGGATGCGCTGGAATTGCGGGGGCTGGTCACGCTCAACCGCGACGACCTTCAGGAAGCGTACCGGCGTCTGGGCTTAAGCCTACGGTCGCCGTTGACCCAGGCCTCGGTGATGAAGATCGGCGAAACCCTCGACGCCGAGCAGGTGATCTATGGCGATTTCGAAGTCCAGCCCGCGCCCGCGGGTGCCCCGGGCGATTCCCGCGGTTCCCTCAAAATCTCCGCGCGCATTATGGACCGGCGGCGCCTTCGTCAAAGCGCCGAGTTCGCCGAAACCGGCGCGATCGAGGACTTGACCACCATTGAAGCTCACCTTGCATGGCAGGCGCTGGCGCTGCTGGCGCCCACCTTGGCGCCCCAGGAGTCCGAATTCCGGTCGCTGCGCTCACCTATTCGCCTGGACGCGGAAGAGAACTACATCCGCGGCCTCATGGCCACGGCTCCGGAGCAGCGAGAAAAATTCTTCTTGCAGGCCGCGCGCCTGGATGCCCGCTTCGCCCATCCCGATTACGAGCTGGGCCAGATTCATTACCAGCGCAAGGAATACCGCCAAGCCGCCGACTGGCTGCAAAAGATCGGCCCCGATGAGGTTGAATCGCATCCGGCCGCTTTCCTGCTGGGCCTGGCTCTGTTTCAATCCGGGGACTATGCAGGCGCGCAAAAGGCGCTGCAACCTATCGCGGCCACGGTGCCCTTGAGCGAGGTCTACAATAATCTGGCTGCCTCGGAGAGCCGCCGCAATTTGCCCCAGGCTATCGACGATTTCCGCAAAGCCCTGGAGGGCGATTCCAACGATCCTCTGTATCTTTTCAACCTCGGCTATGCGCTATGGAAGAAGGGCGATTTCACGGGCGCGGCGGAACATTTCCGCGCCGCGCTGGAGCGCGATCCGGACGACGCCATGGCGACTCTGCTGCTCGGCCGCTGCCTCAAAAAGCAGGGTTTCCGAGCGGGCGATTCCGCGGATGCGCGCCTGCAAGGGCTGGAGCGCCTGAAAACCACCTATCAGGAGCGGGCCTATCGCCAGCTCAAGAGCCTGCTGGCGGTTCCCGCCGCGCCGGACCCTCCAGCACTTGCACCCGCCAATAGAGACCAGTAGGCGCCTCCACACAAGACAGTCCAAAGAGCGTATAATGAAATGGAATGGCAAGGGGCTGGGAAAGTAAGTCCGTCGAAGCGCAGATAGAATCCGCTGAAACGATCCGAGGGCGATCCCAGGCAGAGGCCGCTCACAAAGCGGCGCACACGCTGGAGCGGGCCAACGCCTCACGTAAGCTGGACAGCCTGCTGCTGCACCGCACCCGAGTTCTGAGCGACCTCGACAAGTGCCACGACGAACGTTACCGCAAGACCTTATCGGACGGTCTCGAATACCTGGAAGTGCAGTTGACCGCGCTGGGCTGGCACGCATAAGCTGACCTGCATGACTTCCGACTGGGAACGCCACGGCGTTCGCATCGTGCGCCGCGGTGAACTCGATCCAAATACTCCGCAAACTCCAGGGATGAGCCGCGCCGCAGCGATTACTCATGCCAGCGCCGGCGCGAGTAAGCTCTGGGCCGGCACCGTCATCGTGGAGCCGAACGCCAAAACTGGTGCGCATCATCACGGGGAAGTTGAAACCGTACTCTACATCGTCCGCGGACGCGCGCGCATGCGCTGGGGCGACAAGCTGGAGTTCGTTGAGGAAGCCGGGCCGGGCGATTTTATTTACGTCCCGCCCTTCGCCCCGCACCAGGAGATTAACGCCAGACGCGATGAGCCGGTGGAAGCCGTGATCGTCCGCAGCGGCCAGGACCCGGTGGTGGTCAATCTCGACATCCCCAGCCCTGAAGAATCTTCAGAGGTCCGCTGGATTGACCCGACGCACAAGTAGGCGCGCCGGTCTAGTATCCAATCTCGTGGTGGTCATACGCTTCGCGCATCTGGCGCAGTTGGCCGACGTCATCCGAAAGAGCGTCCCTGGTCCCGACAGGCATCCGGTTGTTATCCAAAACATGTTGGATCGCGCCGATGGCGTCATCCAGCTCTCCCTTGTCGAATTTCGCGTTGGTCCATTTCTGACTAAATTCGCGAAGTTGCTTCTCGGCGTTGTTCAGCCGGTCGCGTTCGGCGCCTGAGAAACGCCGCGTGCTGTAGGCCTGGTTAAGATCCTCGTGGACCCGGTCAATCAGTATAGACACCTGACTCGGGCTGTAGCGATTCTCAGGCCCGAACTGCGCCTTCGCCAGCGGCGCACACGCGAGAAACGCAGTGGCGACAACGGTCGCAATGTTTAGACGATTCATAACTGCCTCCTACTACTGGAGAGTCTGCACGGCATGGACCAACCGGATAACCTCAAGCGCCTCAACAAGACCGCGGCTTCCGCGGCACTGCTCCTCTGGAACCGACGATTGACATCCCTGCCTCACCGGTAAATTCTGGATAATCCATCCATAATAGAAGACGGCATGCAAGTAAGACTTTCATTTGGCCGGGGCGGGCTCGGCGTGAATCTTCCCGCCGGCTTCGATTACACGGTTCTGGAGTGCCCCCCCACGCCGGCGTTACCAGACGCGGTCGCGGCGATCGAGGCGGCGCTGGACCGGCCCACTGCCGGACCATCCCTCGCTGCACTGGCGAAGGGAAAACGCTCCGCGGCGATCTCCGTCTGCGATATCACCCGGCCGGCTCCCAATCCCACCACGCTGCCTCCGCTGCTGCGGCGACTGGAAGCCGCCGGCGTGCCTCGGGAGAACATTCGCATCCTGATCGCCACCGGTCTGCATCGTCCCGCGACCGAGGCGGAGATCCGACACATCGTGGGGGAAGACGTGGCCTCGCATTACTGCGTCCTCAATCACGATGCGCGCAATGCCGCTCAGCATCGGCACCTGGGAACGACCAACAGCGGAACGCCGGTGTGGATTGACGAGCGTTTCCTGAGCGCGGAGCTGCATCTCACTCTCGGCTTTATCGAGCCGCACCTGATGCTGGGCTTCTCCGGAGGTAGAAAGCTGGTGGCTCCGGGCCTCGCCGGGGAGGCGACCATCAAGGAGCTGCACAGCTCCCGCTTCATCCGCGACGCACGATCTTATGAGGGGAATATTGAGGGCAATCCGCTCCATGCGGAGCTACTGGAGATCGCGCGCATGGCTCGGCAGGATTTCATTCTGGACGTTTCGCTGACGCGCGACCGCTCCATCTCCGCAGTCTTCACGGGGGAGCCGGAAGCCGCGCACCGCGAAGGGATGCAACGGGTGTCCTCATCGCTGTTGCAGCATGTGGGACCTCCGCTCGACGCTGCCATCACCACCGGCGCCGGCTATCCTCTGGACTTGACTTTTTATCAGAGCGTGAAAGGCATCACCGCCGCGGCAGGAATCGTGCGGCCCGGTGGGCGCATCCTGCTGTTCGGCGCTTGCGAGGAGGGCGCGGGTGCGGCCGAGTTCAGCCAGATGATGACGCGCTATTCCTCCCACCAGGAGTTCTTGAGCGCCATCGAAGGTGTGCCGGTCACCATCGATCAGTGGCAACTGGAGAAGCTGGCGCTGGCCACGCGCAAGGCCGAGGTGTTCTATTGCGTTCCCGGTTTACCCGATCCCTACCTGCGATCGCTGTGGGGGCCCGGTTTCAGAGAGCCGCAGGAAGCGATTCGAGCCTTCTTCTCCGGCCTTGCTCCGGGAAGCCGCGTGGCCGTGATTCCGGAAGGGCCGTATGTGCTAGCCAATGCCAGTGCGAGTTTCTGATAAAGTACGTCAAGCTATGCGGACGTCCAGAATGATCTTCCTCATCGCGCTGGGTGCGGTATTCGGCCTTGCGCAGGATCAGGGCAAGCAGGCGAAGCAAGGCAAGGGAGCTTTCGCCAACATCGACTGGAACAAGCCGTTCCCGGCGCATAAGATCGTCGGCAATATGTACTTTGTCGGATCTGAACAGCTTGGCTCGTTCCTGATCACGACACCGCAGGGGCACATCCTTATTAACAGCGACTATGAGGAAACCGTTCCGGTCATCCGCGCCGCGGTTCAAAAGCTGGGCTTCAAGTTTACTGACATCAAGATTCTGTTGAACAGCCATGCTCATCCGGATCACACCACCGGCGACGCGATGGTCAAGGAATTGACCGGCGCAACGGTGATGACGATGGCTGAGGATGTCCCGGCGCTCCAGAACATCCGGCCGGGCGGTAAGCCCCATCCGATCGACCGCGTCCTGCACGATGGCGACACGGTCACCCTCGGCGGCATGACTCTGACGGCCCATCTCACGCCCGGTCACACCAAGGGCTGCACCACCTGGACGATGAAGGTGGACGACGGCGGCAAAAGCTACGACGTGGTGGTGGTCGGCAGCGTCAGCTTGAACGCGGCCAACCTCGCCGACAATCCCGGTTATCCCAATATCCGCGAAGACTTCGTCAAGAGCTTCAAAGTCCTGCGCTCGCTGCCGTGCGACGTGTTTGTGGGCTCGCACACCGGCTTCTATCAAATGACGGCCAAGTACGCAAAACTCGAGCAGGGCGGCCCCAATCCGTATATAGATCCGGGCGGATACAAGGCCCTGATCGATTCCTCTGAGAAGGCGTTCTACGACCGCCTGGCGGAATTGAAGATTGCGCCTCCCAAGTAGGGCTGCATCAGTGGGGTTGCGTTTTCTCGCGCGAGGAATGCGGCAGCAAGCGACAGGGAATCGTTCAAAGCGCTTCTGCTCGGGCGAAGGCGAAAAGTTGATTCACGTAAGTGAGGGCGTAAAACTCGCCGGTGTCGGCATTATACGTGAGCGCGTTGGTGATGGCATCCGGAAGCTGATGCGTGCCGGTGATCTCCGCGGTGGCGGGGTCAAGCTCATAGACCATGCCATTGCACGCTCCGAAATAGATCCTCCCTTGCAACAATCGCGGCGGCGAGAAGATTTTGGAGCCGGCGTAAATTTTCTTCTTCACCACCCGCCGCTCGAGATCGAGAACGTAGAGGTATTTGTCAGTCGAGCCGACATAGGCCGTGTCGTCCACAACCAGCGGAACCGTATAAATCGTATTGTCGGTCTGGACAGACCAGACCTCCTTTCCCGTTTCGACGTCGACGATATAGATACGCCCGTCGGCACAACCAGTGACGAGATGCCCGCGCTTCACGTCAAAAGCCGGAGCATGGCGGATGGAGCCTTTCTCGCCGCCTTCGCCTCTCGTCCCGAACCGCCACCGCATTGCACCGCTGCGGGCGTCAAACAGGAACATCTCGTTGTCATTGCTGCCACAGGCCACCAGCTGTCTCTCCGGCCAGTAGGCGGGCGAGGCATGGGTGTAACGTTTGGTCATGTGCTCCCATACCTTCTCGCCGTTCTCCAGCTTGAGCGCGACGATGCTGCCGCGCTTCCCCTCGACCGCGAATTCCAATCCGATAAAGAGCAGACCCAGCTCGGGCGCCAGCGCGGGTGAAGAGCCTACCCAGTCCGCTCCGATAAAACGCCACACTTCCGCGCCGCTTTCGGCGTCGAGGCAATAAACATTCCCGTCATAACTGCCAAAATAAACCTTGCCGCAGTGAAGTGCCGGAGCCGACCAGAGATTCTTGTGTCCCTTGGCATTGACCCTGAACTTCCACGCCATAGATCCGTCGTGGGCATTGAGGCACCAGAAAAAGCCGCAGTCGCTGCCGAAGTAGACGCGCTTGCCGTCGGTGGCCGGAAAGGATTTTGGAACGCGATGGAAGAAATTCGGGTCGGGTGCGGCGAAATTCCATGTATTTCTGAACACAGCCTTAAGCGGCGGTTGCGGTCTTTCGACCGAAAGGCCGAATTCGGCGAGGGTGAACGGAGAACAAACGGGTATCCCGTGCTTGTGCCGCCAAGCCTCGCCCTTCACGCTGTGATAATCGATAAGCACGAAGACGAAAGCGATCGTTTTCTTCTCTCCTTCAAGAACCACGCGAACTTTCTCCATGCTGTTTCCCGAATTGAAGACATCGTCGACGATGACGATGGGCGCGCCGGTGAGCGTTCCCTCGATTAAACCGCCCGTGCCGTACGTCTTGCGCTCCTTGCGAACGATAAAGCCATTCACCGGCGCGCCGCGCGCCACGGATTTGCTCAGGATCGCGGAGAGGAGCGGAATGGCCGCGACCTCCATCCCGCCAACCTGAAACGGCATGACGCCGGCGCAGGCTTCCCAGAACAAATCGGCGATGGCGTCCAAAAGCTTCGCATCCATGAACAGCCGGCGCATGTCGATCATCCAGCTGTTGCTGCCGCCGCTCGGCGAAATCAGCCGTTGATTTTCCCCGCGCACAATCGCGCGTTCGCGAATGGCCGATGAAAGGATGTCCAGGAGAGGCGTCGCGGTTCGGTCTCTCGGGGGTTTGTTCTCGATGGGTTTGTTCTCGATAGCCTTGTTTTCCGCGGTAGGTTCCGGGGCCTGAGCCGGCTCTGGAGAGAGCAAAACGCCATTGACCGCAAGATGGCTGTAGGCCGCGGGCAACAAGTCAAATATGTAATGGATGCGCCACTCGTCGGATTCGTTGTGGGATTCGTGATACTGCTTGTTGTCGAACCACCATAGTTCTCCCTCCTGCATGCGCACCTGCTCGCCGCCGCTCTTCAACACACTTCCCGCGGAGCTGTAGAGCGCCAGATGGAAGCGGTTGCGTATGAGATAGTACGACCCAGCGTCGATGTGCCGGGAGACCTGCGATTTCGGCTTAAGTCGCACGATCGTGGCGCGCGATAACTGAGAATTCATCTCCTTCGCGACACCTGTCATGAAGGCCACGGCTCTCGGAAACAATTCCGCCACTGCGGTGAGTTTGCTCTCCTGATTTTCGTTAACGTTCAGATCCGGCCGGCGCACGGGGCTGCTGATGAAAATCGTGTTCGTATCGCGCTGGACCTGGATTTTATCCTGGCGGCTTGTATTGAGCAGCCAGGCCTGTTCCTGTGAGTACACTTCTTCCAGCAGGGGAGCGACATCGATACCGGAACGAATGAGCTTGAAATACTTCAAGAGACCGGTGGCGGGTTCGCAACCGGCATCTTCTTTTCCGGGGGGCATCTATCGCGGAGAAACAAACTTCTCTATGACGAATATAAAATGCTGCTGGGCTGGCGCTCCAGCGGGTGTCGATGGAGAAAAGTCGATCTGTTTTGCATCTTCCACGGCCGCCTGGCTGTTCGGATCGGACGGCTGCAACGAGTGCGCCTCGACCAGCTGTCCGGTTGGAGTAACGATGCCAAAAACACAAACCCCCCGGACCGTCATAGCCGAGGTAAACGGACCCTGTCCATGAATGCGCGAGACTTTTGTCACTGCTGTCATTTCGATCGCCTGTCCTCTTGCTGTCATCCCATCCGCGGGGAGAAACAGGTTCGGATCGGCCACGGTAATTTCCTCCAGCTTCTCAACCGAAATCTTCGATACGACTCTGCCCGCTTCGGTCACGGTCACCGTTCGAGGCAGCACATGACCGCCAAGTTGAGGAGCATTTGAGTAATCGTAAACCGCATAGCGCCCGGGCGCCTCGGAGTGCACCTGGAGGAAACCGGATTGATCGATACACTCCTCCGATTCTTCCCACCCCCTCCCGAGCGCCGGGGTCGCCTCCTTTTTTGAGCTCGACAGCAGGACGCAGGTAACCGGCACACCGTGAAAGGTCGCCGCCGACGTTCGAATCGATTCGCGACTCGAGTAAGCAGCCGACGGAAGTGGGTGGAGTAAGATCCCGCGCGCTTCCTCCAAGCGTAGCGGAACGCCGTTCGCCGTCCCTTCTTCGTAAAGTTCCCCGGCCGCGGCGACGCCGGTTATGGTGTATCCGGCCGCGGCTCTGGCCGTCCAGTGGAGTCCTTGTCCGGGGACGAATAGATCCTCCATTTCCCAAGCGCCGTCGTAATCTGTTTGACCCCGAGAATCCACGGCAAAGTTGATCTTGAGATCATAACCCTGCCCGGCCATTCGCAGGGCGTAATTGTTTCGAGCACGGGCAAGGAGTTGAAGAATGGCCTTCCGACTCGCGGGCGTGGCGGCGACCGGAATCTGACCGGCCACCAGTTCGAGAGTATCACTGGGTACGGGTGCGATCCTCGGCGCATTTGAGCCGAAAGTCACAAGAGGCAATCCGCCCCCTACGATCAACCACAACATTCCCTTGGAGATCACTGTGTTCACCTCATTTCTGAGCCCTCTCTAGCGGAAATCAGCAACCGTCGCCACCGTCGCCGCCATCACCGTCACCATCGCCGCCGTCACCCCCGTCGCCGCCGTCGCCCCCGTCACCATCGCCCCCGTCACCATCGCCCCCGTCACCGTCGCCGATATAGATACAATCCGGGATTATGGATGAGACACCCTGAAGCGAAAACACCAGATCCGCTTGGGTTTGCATTCCGCCGATGCCAGCCTTAATGGGTACGTCACCCTGGCCGAGGCCGGGTGGGATGACCAGGTTGATCTGATAGAGACCGGCGCTTGAAAGCCCGACGAAAGCAGGCTGTACAGGGACGTTATTAATGTAAAGGTTTAAGGCGCTGTTGATCGGCGCGGCACTGGAAAACGCCGTTCCAGCCGGGACCGTAGGGGTGGTTGGTCCGAACCCGACGCCGAAAATCTCAACCACGTCGCCTGCCCGCGCGGCCACGGAATAATAGCCGAAGCAGTCTCCGGTCGGACCGAGGATATCGTAGGCTCCATTACCGTAAGCTCCGGAACCGTCCGGCCTAAGAATGATGCCGGTCACATGGGTTGAGTCGCGCAACAGGAACGAGGGCGAGAACTGACTTAATGTAACGGTGGAAGTTGCTGTGCCGACATTCGTCTTCACGACCACGGACACAGGACCCGTAGCCGTGTCGTCCGGCGCTTGCAGGTTGATTTGCCCGGGACTGACAAAGGAAAGAAAAGCTGCTTTCCCATTGATTTCCACGCTGGTACCGCCCAGGGACGTTGGGAAATCGCCATTCCAGATCGCTGTTCCTGTGGCGAGGAAGGTTCCATAAATCGAAACCCATTCGCCCGGCTGGATGACGTTTGCCTTACTGTAAGAAGGAACGATGCCACCAGAAGCAATGACTGGTAACTGCGTCTGGCTCGCCTGGGCCATGGCCGGGACTCCGCCTTCGATGAACCGTCCAGGATTCCGCTTGGCCATCGCTAACCTGACGGCGTTTATCAGTGGCGTGTTCCGCGAAATCGCCGAGGGTTGTTCGGCCGGGAGATTTAGCGTTGGCCCCGCTGTGATATCCCGAATCCCGGCGCCGGTGCTGGGTACCGAGGCATTTGTCGCGATCGCCATGGCCGAGCCGGTAACCGCCGCATAAAGCTGCCAGTGGGCCGCGCAACGCTTCAGCGCCTCCTTCCAAGATGGAGGGCGAAGGGCCGCAAGGTAAGCTTCCAGACGATCAGTCCGATCGACTTTTCGCGCACCGCTCATAATCACCTCCCGAGACTCGGGATTCGCTTAGTAGAGATGTTAAGTCCAGCTTGTTTCGAAACTGGCAGGAATGCAACCCGTATTTGGACCACTCTCGGGCCCTGCCAAATTACCCTGGATGAAAGTACCTCTTCCACAGCCAGACGGGAATACCTGTACATCGGTATTTTTCGCAGATTTGGAGCGGTAGTCGCGATAAGCCTAGAAGTGGATGCGTTCCGCGTGCTGAAGTCGCAAGGACCGGAGGCCACGGGAGGTGCGTTAGACTACTTGGTGAACGGCAGAACGATTGGTGGGTTTGCGTTGGCGGCGAATCGATTTGGAGTGATGGAGGATTCCTGGGCGACTCGGCGCTAGGCTCCAGCCCTGTGGGTGCACCGGCACACCCGCAAAAGCCGGCGATCGTCGCCAAGGCGAAGAATCCGAACATTCATGTTTCACCGGCGGTGCTCGACGCCGCACGCAAGGACGGCGAAGAGCTGCTTCGTTCGTTGGGCACAACTTCGGCTGGCCTGACGCAAGCCGAGGCCGAAGAGCGTGCGCGCAGGGCCGGTCCGAATGAGGTTGCGCAAGAGAAGCCGCAGGGCTGGTTCGTCCGCCTTCTGAAAATATTGCGCAACCCGCTGGTGATCCTGCTCGCGGCACTCTCGGCGATTTCCTTCGCTACGGGCGACGCTCGCGCGGGCACCGTGATGGCCATGATGGTGGTGCTGGGTGCGGGACTCCGCTTCATACAGGAGGCCCGGGCGGACGCGGCGGCAGCCAAGCTCAAGGCCATGATCCACGTGACCGCCACCGTCATGCGAGACGGCAAGGCCGGCGAAATGCCGCTGCGAGACTTAGTGCCTGGGGACATCATCAAGCTCTCCGCGGGCGACATGATTCCGGGCGACGTGCGCGTGCTCTCTTCGAAGGATCTGTTCGTGAGCCAAGGGAGCCTCACCGGCGAATCGCTGCCGGTGGAGAAGTTCCACGATCCCGAGACCAAGGACATCAGCTCAGCCACGGAGCTCAAGAACACCTGCTTCATGGGAACCAGTGTCGAAAGCGGCACGGCGACCGCGGCCATAGTGACAACCGGGGTCAACACCTATTTCGGCAGCATGGCGAGCTCGATCACGGGAGAGCGTGTGCTGACGGCCTTCGACCAGGGCATCAACCGCTTCACGTGGCTCATGATCCAGTTGATGGCCGTGATGGTGCCGCTGGTCTTCCTCATTAACGGCTTCACCAAGCACGATTGGAAAGGCGCATTTTTCTTCGCCCTGGCGGTGGCCGTGGGCCTCACGCCGGAGATGCTGCCGATGATCGTCTCCGTGTGCCTCTCCAAGGGTGCAATCGCCATGAGCCGCAGAAAGGTGATCGTCAAGCGGCTCAATTCCATCCAAAACTTCGGCGGCATGGACATCCTATGCACCGATAAGACGGGCACGCTTACCGAGGACCGCGTCGTGCTCCAGCGGCACTGCAACGTAGCTGGACGTGAAACCGAGGAAGTGCTCCTGGACAGCTACTTGATCAGTCACTTCCAGACGGGCCTGAAGAACATTCTCGACCGCGCCATTCTGGACAGTTCAGATTTCCATGACCAGGAGATTGTCAAGAAGTATAAGAAGCTCGATGAGATTCCGTTCGACTTCACGCGGCGCATGATGTCTGTATTGGTGGAAGATCCCGAAGGCAAGGCGATTCTTTTCACCAAGGGCGCTCCGGAAGAGATCTTTCATCAGTGCTCGCACTTCGATCTGGATGGGAAGAGGTCTCCGATGGATCCAGCTCTTATGGTCGGATTGAAGCAAGAATACGAGAGCCTAAGCGCCGATGGCTTCCGGGTGCTGGCGGTGGCCACCAAGGAGCTTTCAGGGAAGCAAATCTGTGGGAAGGGCGACGAGAGCGACTTGGTGTTGCAAGGCTACGTCGCGTTCCTGGACCCGCCCAAAGAGACGGCTGGCCGCGCGCTGGAGGCGCTGCGGCAACACGGAATAGCGGTAAAGATTCTGACCGGAGACAACCAGCTCATCAGCCGCAAGGTATGCAAGGACGTGGGCCTCGTGCCCGACCCCATGCTGCTGGGCGGCGATGTGGAGAAGATGTCCGATGCCGAATTGGGGGAAGCGTCGGTGCAGACGACGCTCTTCGCCAGGCTCTCTCCGGCGCACAAGGAGCGAGTGATCCGCGCCCTGCGTGCCAAGGGACACGTGGTCGGATTCATGGGCGACGGAATCAACGACGCTCCGGCGTTGCGGGCGGCGGACGTCGGCATCTCGGTGGACACGGCCACGGATATCGCCAAGGAATCGGCCGATTTGATCCTGCTGGAGAAGGATCTGATGGTGCTGGAAGGGGGCGTCACCGAAGGCCGGAAGATCTTCGCGAACATCCTAAAGTACATCCGCATGGGGGCGAGCTCCAATTTCGGGAACATGTTCAGCGTGCTGGGGGCGAGCGCTTTCCTCCCGTTCCTGCCGATGGCCCCGATCCAGGTGCTGACCAATAACCTGCTGTACGACTTCTCGCAAGTGCCGATCCCGACCGACGCCGTGGACGACGAGCAGGTGGTGAAGCCGCGTCCTTGGAACATCGAAGAGATCCGGCGTTTCATCCTCTTCATCGGCCCCGTCAGCTCGATCTTCGACTACACCACTTTCTTCGTCATGCTGTATGTCTTCCACTGCTGGGACCCATCCCGCGCGCCGCTGTTTCAGACCGGCTGGTTCGTCGAGTCGCTGATGACGCAGACGCTCATCATCCACGTCATTCGCACCAATAAAATTCCGTTCCTGCAGAGCCGGGCGAGTTGGCCGCTGACGGTTACGACGTTATCCATCATGGCCTTCGGAATGTGGTTGCCGTATTCTCCCGTGGCCACTGCGCTGGGGCTCACAGGCCTGCCACCGCTGTACTGGCCGATCCTGTTGCTGACGCTGCTCAGCTATGTGTGCCTTACGCAAATCATCAAAGTCTGGTTGCTGCGGAGGAGGTGGATCTAACAGGTTGCGGAAAAGCGGTACGGCGTATCCGCTCCCTGGTCAACGGCTCTGTAAGGAGCGGTGAACAGGGAATGCCGATTCCGAGCGACGACCAAAGGAACCGGTGCCTTCGAGTTTTTCCGCAACCTGCTAATGTCGATGTGCCCGAGGGAACGGCATCCCCTGCGGCGGCCGGTAGGACGCTTGGAAGAATTTGCGGCGGCCGCAAATTTACTGCGCGTGCCACGTCATCTCGACGCGTATCGGTATTTCATTTTTCACCGGGATCGCCAACAGGGACGGCGGGTCGATCTTGAAATCGGAGAGCGTCGCAGGAATGGTTCCGGATACCTTGATCTGCTTTCCTTGAGCCGCCAACTGAAGGGGGACCTGCTTATACGTGAACGTCTGGCCGGCAAACTGGATCTCCAGATCGGCATGAATGGTTGCCGATGCGGATGCGGCTTCAGGCAGTTGGGCGCGCACGGTGACCAGGGGAAATTCACCGCCGCGCGTCACTTGCAGCATATGCAGGTCGCGGTTGCTGTCCCCCGAATCGAACGACTTCACCGGTACGGCGATCAAGAAATCGCACTGCCCGGCGTGGCAAACGCCTTTGCCTTTTGCCATATGGCTGACGCCGTCGGTATTGTGTAGCGGGTGCGACACATGGTAGCTCAGGGTGGATTGATCGAGGACCCATTGGGTGTCCGCCGCCGCAAACGCGGGAATCGCCGCAAGCAAGAAGGCTATTTCTTTGCGCATAAGCCCCTGTTTAGAATTTGATCGATACGGACACAACCGCGAGCCCCAGCGCCACGTAGGTCACCGTGGCTACGTCGGAATGAATCTTGGCGATGCCATGGACCCGTTCTCCCTTGTATTCCTGATCGAAAGCCATCGCACCCAGGATGGGGGTCAGAATCATTCCTGGACCGTGAACCCACGCCAGCGCCTTGTGCAGGCGGATCTGCCCGCGGGTTGGCGTGCCTGGTATTTTGGGTGCGCGAAGCGCATAGTAGGCCGTCATGAAGTACATATCTCCGGTCACCGCGCCCAGAGCGCCGTGGATGTCGCGGCCTGTCGCACTGGGGTGCCTTCCTCCCGCGAGGCTGGAAGTCGCGATTGTGGCAATCAACGGAGCCAGCGTGATCAAACCGTACCGCTGATGCATCTTAAGCATGTGCGTCCGCCGGTCCAGTCTCGCCTGATCCGCGGCACTTCCTTGAGCCTGATCGGCGGGGATGCCCAGATCCCCCAACGAAGGCGGCGTAGGGCCGGAAGAAGCCGCTAACGCGAAGTCCATCGTTTGCCTGGCCCCGGCCGCGATCGTCACACTGGCAACCTTATTGCCGAATCCTTCCGCCGAAATGGAGACCTCGTAGTCACCCGGCGTGAGATTCGGCACATTGTAGATGCCGGCCGAATTCGCCTGCGCCTCCGTCGATTGGCCCGTCGTCACGCTCTTGACCGAGATCTTCGCGTTGGGAACCGCGGCTCC
>Ga0209415_10006338_pt1 | contig 21071 bp, 14 predicted proteins | sample PeaSoiSIISIP2007_FD_187696 | JGI IMG/M metagenome (GOLD analysis project Ga0209415, IMG submission 187696) | Peat soil microbial communities from Weissenstadt, Germany - SII-SIP-2007 (SPAdes) (version 2) | ecosystem: Environmental > Terrestrial > Soil > Wetlands > Peat | place: Germany...
GCTGATCTTTCGGCACGACTGAAGTCGTGCCCTGACGCTTCTTGCCCCTCACAATTGAATTTTGCAAGAGGCTCCTTCGATAGAAAGAATCGAAGGATGGGGCACCCAATCGGTTGTGGTTGTTCAAGGATGCGCCACCCGCCAACAATCTTGTTTTTCTTGGCGCATACGTCTTTTGCTCGCTGCTTCCGGTCGCGATAAGATCAAACCAGCATGACAGACTCTGGCACATTGACTTCTTCGACTGAAACTATCCTGCACGGGTCGGTTCTGGTCCTGCTGCAATTCGACGTTTGCGAGGCGATTCGGCTGGATCTCTTGCAGGAGATTGTGCAGGCCCGCTCGGCACAGGCGCGCACGGTGCAGCCCAGCCTGAAGCATCCGGCACCGGCCTACATTCGCTATAAATCGCCGCCTGTGGTGGCTCCGCTTGATCCGCTGATTCTGGAAAGCGGCGAGCAGTTGCAGGGGGAGATCAAATACTTCGATTATGGGGTGGTCAGCGTGGTCTTTGAGCTGGCCTTTGTGGGCGGGTGGAGCAAGCTAACCTCACTGGCTAGCCGGTGGGTTTGGGAGGTAGACTTTGCCGCGCAGGCCGCGGCGATTGTCCGCGCCAGCCTGGAGCGCGCCGCGCCCGCGCTGATCAAGCCCTATGAAAACTGGCTCAGCGAAGACTACCTGATCTTTCATGCGCGGGAGATTTCCGGCTCGCCGACGGTCACTGAGCTGATTCAGCAGCACGGGCTGCGCATCGCTCAAGTGGTGCGCGGCGATGTGGGGCAACTGGCGGAGAGCGAATGCAACGAAGTGCTGCAATCGCGCATTTCTTATTACGCGAATGATCTGGCCGTGATTGGCTGGAACGCGGCCTTTCTGTACGACAGCGTGCAGGGCGCGGAGACCGCGATACAGTTGCTGGAGTATGCCAACTCTCAGTTGCTCGTCTTCCGCCACTACGACGACCTGCTGACGGCCGAGTTGCAGCGGGTTTACAAGCTGCTGGACGAAGGTACGGGGACGCTGGCACGTTGGCGTCTGGCGCGCTCCGCTACGCGGCTGCACACTGTTCTGCTGGACGTGGCCGAGCTTACCGAGCACGCGGACAACGCCATCAAATTCCTGAGCGATATGTTCTCCGCGCGCTTGTATAAACTGGCCGCGCTCAAGGTCGGCGTGCCGGACTACAAGGATCTGGTGACCAAAAAACTCAGCACCGCCGAGGATCTGTACGAGTTCATGGTCGAACAGTTCAACCAGAGCCGCGCCTTCTTTCTGGAAGTTACGGTGGTGGTGATTCTGGTGGTCGAACTGGTTTATCTGTTCAAGGGCAAGCCGTTTTAGTGCATATTCGGAAATTGTGTAGACCAACCACCATGAATTGGTATTCGATGATGGAGATGTGCGGGCGAGGACGCCCACACTACAGCCGGTCTGGAGACCGGCTGTAGTGTCCGGTGGTTGCAAAATCAAGTTAGATTGCCTATCTGGCGATGTGACTGACTCACAGAACAAGCACACCTACACGCGGAGTTTGACCCAGCAATCATCGTGCAAACTCATTACCGCGCTACCGCGCCCTTGTCGATTCGTATCATCGGCGTGTGCCCGGCCACCTGGGTATTGCGGATCACGTGCGGTGTAATGACGATCAGCAGCGTCGAATAGCTTTTCTGAATATCGTTCTCGCTCTCGTTGTTCAGCCCTGGAATTTCGCTGATTCCCGGCATACCGCTGATCGCCTTGCTTTCCTGCTTGTCCAGGTTGCTGGCTACAACCACGCTCTGCCCTTCCGGCAGCGTCACCACGCCCGAATAGGATCGGCTGTTGAGGATTGGATTGCCGTTGATCGAACTGCCGGACAGCGCATCGATCTTCAGTTCCAGCGTCAGCGCCACGTCGTTATTGCGCATGACCTTGGGCGTTGCTGCCAGCGTCATCCCCAGATCCTGATATTGAATCTGCGGCACATTCGGTACGCTGCTGGTCAAAGACGACGCCAGCGACGACAGCGCACTGGACGTGCCTGCGCCGGTCAGACCTGCGATCGTCGAAGCACTCGAGCCCAGGCTCGAAAACGAAGACGTCTGAATTGGATACCGCGTCCCGAGCTTCAGCGTTCCCTTCTCGTCGTCGCTCAAATGCAGTTTGAGATCGTCCAATTGCTTTGAGTCCGACGAATTTATGTTGATGTTGAAGGTCATCGCACCCGGTGCCAAAGCAAAAGATGTTGGGCTGCACGTCGTCCCCGCCTTCAACTCGCAACTGCCGCCGAACTGCGCGAATCCACCTGAAAACAGCGCATTCGAGATTTGTCCCGAGGCTGCCAGAATCCCGATGATCGCGCCCACATCGCCCGGCGCGGCCAGCCCCGATTGGATGATCTGCTGAATCAGGCTCTGGTTCGCACTCAGGATCGACGAAACCTCCGCATCCACGTTATAGACCGCCATCGAGTTCGGCTGCTGCACACCCGATTTGCGCTCGTTGGTGTGCGCCAGTTGAATCAGCCGCACATCCAGCATCACCTGGTTGTGCCCCGCCAATACCCCCCGCAGCGTGGTATTGAACGCGTTGAGCGTGCCCTCGGGCGCGCTCAACGTGATGGTTCCAGCGCTGGTGTCCACGGACGCTTGCTTGGCCTCGAAGACGTTCTTGGCCAGATCCCCCACAGCCTTCATCTCCGTCTCGTTCAACCCGCTCAGGTAGACCGTCTCCAGCCCCTGCCGCGTGAACTCCTGACGGTTCTCCTTGGTATCGGCTGCCACCAGCACACGGTGCGCGTCCAGCCCCAGGTAGAACGTCTTGGTCGCCATTGCCAGCGTTTGCGTTGCATCCTCAAAGCTGGCATCGTCCATATCGAAGCGTACCGGCATCGATTGAACGCTCTGATCCACGGTCGCCTCCAGCCCATAAGCCTTGAAGAGCTCCTGGATCACGACTCGCGCGCTGGTGTGCAAATGGAAGCTGTGCGCGCTGGGAGAATGCTCGAGGTCCACCAGTGCGCCCACGGTCCTTGCGCCCTCTTCGTAAGTCGGCCTGACCTGGCTTTGCAGCGCGTCGTCGCCCAGTTCGTAAATATGCTGGGTCACCATCGGATTGCGCGGGTCCAACTCCATCGCATGCGCCAGCGCCGTCCGCGCTCCCGCAGCCTCGCCGCGCATCCGGTCCTTGGCCGCCTCCTGCACCAGCGCCGTCACGGCGTGGCTCCGCGCAACGTCCGCCGCCAGCGGGTAATCGCGATTGGTCGGGTCCAGCTTCGCCGCCAGCTCATACTCACGCAGAGCCTCTTCAAACCGTTCGCTCGCAAACAGCTTGCTTGCTGCGAGAAACAGCTTCGCCGCCCGCCGCCGATCACCGGACCGCGGCATTTTTTCCTGCTTCTCTGCCGGAGGCTTCACAGTCTTTGCCGCCGCAGGCGGAGCCGTCGCCTGCGCGTTGACAACTCCGCCGCAAACCGCAACCAGCACCCCCGCCAGAAGAGCTGCGGAAAAACTCGATTGCGCTCTTGCCTTGTAACTGAGCACGACTTTGGAGACTGCGGAAAAAGGACGGAACCCAGGCAGAGTGGACTGAGAATGATCCGCAGGGGCTAAAGCCCATTGTTTTTTTTGTTGCATTTGTGGCCCGGCTAAAGCCGTGCCCTTGTTACAGAACCTGTAAAGGAGCAAGTTTTGCGGACCCATATTGAGTTTTTCCGCAGCCTGCTTAGTCGTGCCACAAATACCGCAAACTTGCTGGTGCTTTGCTGGCTGCGGAAATAGTGAGAATAGCAAGCGAATGGACCCCGCAAAGCGTCCCTCAGGGGCTGAAGCCTCAATGATTCTATGTAGCTTTTCGGCATGACTGAAGTCGTGCCCTTTCAAAACTGGGGCTACATCCGAGTTTTTCCGCAGCCTGTTTAGCCCTTGACATACGCTGGGTGCCCCATCCTTGCTACGTTCTTGTTTCCTGTCGCAAGGGTGAGAAACCTCTGCCCTTATTGAGGTGTGGAGAGCAATCTCAGTCGGCAATCCCGTAAAAAAATTCATCGCCCCGCGCCCTTCATCGCCATCAAGTCGGCCAGCGATGAGGCACAGACCTCCGCGCCTAGCCCCGCCAGCTCATCGAACCCATAATGGCCCGTCGCCACAGCGATCACCGGCAGCGAATTGGCGTGCGCGGCCTCGATGTCGCGCGGCGTATCGCCCACTACGCACACACGCGCCTCCGGGCCTGCAATCTCCCGCGCCTTGCGCGCCGCCTGGCCCACCAACTCAGCGCGATTCGGGTACTGGTCGCTGAATCCGCCGAAGCGAAACCACTCCCGCAGCCCCGCCAGCTCGATCTTGATCCACCCGATCGCCTCCAGGTTGCCGGTCGCCACACCAAGCAGAGCGCCCTTCGCCGCCAAGTGCCGCAGCGTCGCTTCCACCCCCGGCATCAGCCGCAGATCCATCTCGCCCCGCCGCTCGCTCACCGTCTGACACATCGCCGTCAGAATCCCCTCCAACTGCCCTTCGAATGCCTCGGCCGGTATCCCCGCCTGCCGGAAGGCCTCGCGCAGAATTCCGGTATCCGTACTCCCGTGGACTGGAACTCCCGCCAGCGAAATCTCGAAGCCCGTCACCCGCCGCACACTGGGCACAAACGAGTCCATATGCACCCGGTCGCGATTGCGCGAGATCGTCCCGTCAATATCGAACAGATAGGCATCCTGCTCGTCCCATGCAAACCCCGGCACAGTCTGAATACGCGGTGCGGTGCTCGGTGCTTTGGTTTCGGTTTTCATCTCTTTTAGAATAGACGCTCCCCACTCGCCCACCGTTCGGCCTCGCTTCTGTTCCCCGGGGCAATCGCACGAACGAATTTGTTGATATGAGCCAAGAAACGGCAGCTGAGACCCTTGAATTGGTGATCTTCTTCAAAGCGCAAGTGGTTCTATCAATTGATAAATTCACCTTTTTGGGAAGTGCGGAGCCGTTCAAAACTCGTGCTGGCAGGGACAACCAAGCCCATCTTTCCGCGGGTGAAAATTTAGCAGGGACTGAAGCCCAACGTTTTTTGTAGCATTTGTGGCCCGGCTGAAGCCGTGCCCTGGTTACCAAGCACAAACTTTGAGTGATTCTCAAGCCTGCCCGTTTGACTCTTCGAAACGCCACTCAACTGCCATTTTCAGGATGAGTGGTTCTGTTGTCGTAAAGGGGTCTGCTTTACCGCGCCGGAGGCGCAATGGTTGTTAGTCCCCGCGCTTCAACGTGGGGATTGATGCCGAAATTTGGAGTAAAGCCCTGGTAGGGGCGATGTAAAATTCGCGAAATTGCTTTCTGTTCCCTGTTCGCGCACCTTGCGACCTGCCAAAAACATGAACATGTGACTTGCATCACAACTCCTCCGCCCTCCCGGATGGAATCATGAAAAACGTTCTTCCCTTATTTCGCTTTGTTTGCGTCCAGGAGGCCAAACATGGAACTCGACCCGTCAGCATTTCTCGCTGATCATCAATTGATTCAAGCACTTGGCAAGCAGGCCGCGCCCATCTCCTGTGACCACGATCTGGTCCTCTTCCGTCAGGGAGACGCCCCGCTTGGCCTCTATATCCTGCTCAACGGCAAGGCGACTCTGACCATGGATTCGCCCACCGGCGACCCTATCCTCTCCGTGCAGGCCGCCGCCAACTCCCTGCTAGGATTGCCTGGCCTTATCGGCAATCAGCCCTATACTTTAACCGCCGTCGCCCACCCGGGCGCGCAGTTGCGCTTTGTCTCCCGCGACGAGTTTACAGCCCTCATGGAGTCTCAGCCTCTGCTCTCCCTGAAGGTTCTGCAAGTCCTTGCCGCCGAGTTGCTTACCGCGCGCCACGCGCTGCTGCAAAGCTGACCGCTCACGGGCCTTCCCCGGCCCCACCCCTTACCTGTTAAACTCAGTCGTTATGCCCCTTGCAAGCTTCCTCATCCCGATCATCGCGTACCTGCTTGGCTCCATTCCCACTGGGTTCCTGCTCATCCTCTTCTTCCGCAAGCAGGACATTCGCTCCATTGGCAGCGGTAACATCGGCGCCACCAACGTTTTACGCTCCGCAGGCAAGGGCCTCGGCGCGGTCACGTTCATTCTTGATGTGCTGAAGGGCGCAACCTCGGTCTGGGTCGGCGCGCTGGTCGCCTCGCTGCTGATTCCCGCAATGCCCCATCGCGACGCGCAGGCTCTAGCCGCCCTCTTCGCCGTCCTCGGCCACGTCTTTCCCGTCTGGCTGCGCTTCCGTGGCGGCAAGGGCGTCGCCACCGCTTTCGGCGTTTTTCTGGTCGCCGCGCCCTGGGCCGCTGTGGCCTCAATCGCTGTATTTGCAGTGGTTTTGGCCATCAGCCGCTACGTTTCCCTGGCCTCGATCATCGGCGCAACCTGCTTCCCGGTCTTCGCCTACTTCCTGGTCCACGGCGACCGTCCGCCGTTCTATCTCGCCGTGCAGGCCGCCGTCGCCCTGCTCATCATCGTGAAGCACCACCAGAATATTCGCCGCCTGCTGGCCGGCACCGAGTCCCGCCTGGGCCAGAAAAGGAAATCCGCATGAGCAAAATTATCGTTTTAGGTTCCGGCGCATGGGGCACTGCCATCGCCCTCTCCCTGCATCGCCGTGGCGGCCATCAGGTCACCCTCTGGGCGCATAGTCCAGAATTTGCGCAGGAAATCATCGACGCAAAAGAGAACAAGCTCTTTCTGCCCGGATTCCCGCTCCCGGCGGAAATTGCCATTACCGGCGAGGAAGCAGCAGTTGCCGATGCGGAGATCGTCGTCTCGGTGATACCCAGTGAGTTTCTCCGCGCCACAGTGGCCCGGCTGCGCCCGCATCTGCACGAAGGCCAGATCGTCGTCAGCGCCACCAAGGGCGTGGAAGACCGCACCTTCCTGCGCATGACCGAGGTGATCGCCTCCTGCCTGATCTGCGCCGATTCCGCACACCCGGCGCTGCACTTGCCCATCGGCGCATTCAGCGGACCCAGCTTCGCTCTGGAGGTCGCGCAAGGCCAGCCCACGGCCGTCACCGTGGCCTTTCATGACGCGGCCATCGCCGCCCGCATTCAGCAGGAGTTCAGCTCCGAGACCTTGCGTCTGTATACCTCGACCGACGTGATCGGCGTGGAGTTGGGCGGCGCGCTGAAAAACGTGATCGCCATCGCCGCCGGCGTCGCTGTCGGCGTCGGACTTGGCCATAACTCCGCCGCCGCACTCATCACCCGCGGCATTGCCGAGATCACCCGGCTGGCCGTGGCCTGCGGCGGTCAGCGCGAGACTCTGGCCGGCCTCTCCGGCGTCGGCGACCTGGTGCTGACCTGCACCGGCTCGCTCAGCCGCAACCGCACCGTGGGCCAGGAACTGGGCCGTGGCCGCAAACTCCCAGAGATTTTGGCCGGTCTAGGCGGCAAAGTCGCCGAAGGCGTGCTCACCACCCGCGCCGCGCTTGGCCTCGCCCGCCAACGGGGCATCGAAATCCCCATCACAGAGCAGATGGAACTGATCCTCGACGAAGGAAAAGACCCCCGCGAAGCGATCAAAGACCTCATGCTCCGCCCCGGCAAGGATGAGCAGTAGAAATTAATTCGGAAAGGAAAACCGGCGAGCTGTTTGCGGATTACAACAGCTCGCTGTGCGAGCCTAATCTCACCAGTCGCAATTTCTCTTCATCGGGCTTTATATAAATTACCGATAGCGCCGCGTCGCTTTAATTACCATCGAAATCACGCCGGATTCGTCGCGGGCCACAAGAAGAGAAACGTGGTGATTGATGGCCACTTCGGCCTGAAGCAACTGCTGGGCGGTGGTATTCACATTGGTCGCGTAGGTCAGAGTTACATTGGGACCCAGTTGTTCCTCGGCAATGATGCGCGAGGTGGAGTTGCCCAGAGTGCCCAGGTAATTGGGGTCCACCTTCACCGAACCCGCGCCGAAGAGCCTTTGCACGCGGCTGCTTACCGCGGCGTTCAGCGCGCCGCCCAGCAATGCATCGGTGGTGGGATTGGCACCTGACTGCTCCTGCTGTTGGGTATAAAGCCGCTGCTGATTCTGAGTGCGCCCAAGGGCCAGCAAGGCCACCACGTCGGCCTCGGGCAGAGGCGGATCGCTGCGGTAGACCACGCCCATTTTGTCCGGTGTTCCGTGCAGGCCGAGGGTAATATCGTAATCTTCCACGTGCGCCGTTGCGTTCAGGTCGATATTGGGCTGAATGCGCACGGGATTGGTAAAAGAGATTTCGCCGCGCTGCAACTGGTAGCGAGTTCCAGCGAGTAAAGCCGAACCTTCCGAAACGGAGATGCGGCCCAGCAGCGAGGGCGAGGCCACGGTTCCGCGCAACCGCAGGTCAACGTCGCCAGCCAACTTGGCGTAAGAATTCTGAAAATTCAATTGCTGTGAAGAACCCACATGCACATCAAGCCGGATGTGATTGGAGGCAGCATCGGGAGAGGCGATGGACTGCACCGTATTGGCCTGCGCGGCCAGTGCGGCAATATCCAGATCCGGGCTGACGCTGAAACGCGTGATGAGCACATCGCCGCTCAGCAGCAGGTTGCTCTGCGTTCCTTGCAGGCGGAGCGTGGCATCAGCCAGCGAGCTGACGCCTTCTGGATAGCGGATGCGGATTCCACGGCCGATGACCACCAGATTCGAGTAGATGCCGTTCTGCCAGCTCAGATAGCCGCCCACGGTCAGCAGACCGCCGCCGCTCATGGCCGTCAGTGATCGAACTTCCAGACGGTTCTGATTGAACTCCAGCGCGCCGTGAATCTGGCTGAGGCTGTTGGGCACGTCTTCCAGCGCCAGCGAGCCGTTCTGGAAATCGACGCGCCCTTTGAACCCCGGATTCATCAGCGGGCCATGCGCCTCGAATTGGAATGTACTGGTGCCGCTGGCGGTCAGGTCAGGATCGAGCGTCTCGGCTACTTTCAGATTAATGTTTCCGTTGGCCGCAAAGTCCAGTTGCCGGTTTCCCTTCAGCGCCAGAGTTCCCTGGGCGCGAAGGTCGGTTTGTTCGCCGGTAATATGCAGCGGGTCCAGTTGCAGGCGGGCGTTGGCCAGCGAGGCGTGAATGCCACCCTCGCTTTTGAGATGAACGCCGGAGACGGTCAACTCGACTTGCTGTAAACGGGCTTCGCCGCGCATTTCTTCGGGCCTGGCCAGCGGCCCCTCGACGGTGATGGTTCCAGCCAGGGCGGATTCGCCGTGCAGCGCCTTGATATGCGCCAGTTTGAGCAGCGCGCCAATATTGAAGCGCGAAAAATCCAGCTTGGCCTGCGTGGCATGGTCGCCGCCAAGCGCGGTCTGCCCGTGAATGGCAAGTTCGGTCGCCTCCAGCCGCGAGGTCAGATCGTAGGTAACGGCGCGATTGGCGGTGCGCGCCGTCAGTTCCAGCGCGCCCAGCGGTTCGCCGCCCACGGCCAGATCGTTGAGGCTGGCGTGAACTTCCAGCAACGGGTCTTCAAGGGTTCCCGAGCCGCTGATCACCACTCCCAGCTTGCCGGTCGCATTCCATCCCTGCCGCCGTTGCCAATCGAAGCGGGAAACGTCCAGCCCCGCGCCCTTGGCATCCAACTGAAAATGCTTCGAGTTGAGGTCGTAACTTCCGGACGCGGTCATGCTTCCCGCCGTGTGCTTGACGGTGATGGAAGCCAGGCGCAGCACATCGTTGGCCACCGTGCCCTGAGCGCGCACGCGGTCAATCGGCTCGCCGTAGACGCTGCCACCGGTCAGTTCGACCCAACCGGAGCCGAACAGCGCATGGAGCGGCCCATCGGCCTGAAACTGGGCATCCAGCGTGCCGGTAATCGGCAATTTCTGGCCAATCAGCGGCTCGAAATCATCCAGGCTGGCCTTGGTGGCGCGCATGTGCAGGTGAGCCAGCGAGTTGGTATCGTAGACGGGTTCTGAAGCTACGACTGTAATGGCATTCAGACTGCCGTCAAAGGCGATCTGGCTGCCACCGCGCCGCAGCAGGCCGTGATCGATGGAGATACGGGCGGCTGAGTAACTGCCCGAGACCTCGGCTGCATCCCAGTGGATAAACTGAGGCGGACTGGGGGGAGTTTTGGGAGTTGCGGGAATCTCCAGAGCGATTTGCGTGGCTTTGGCGGAGCCGGTCAGGTGTGGATCCGTTATGGAACCGGCCCAGGAACCTTGAAATTCGGCCTGCCCGGTCAGCGCAATTGGCAATGCGGCAGCTCCGTTCTTGCCGTTGCGGGTCAGTCCCAGATCGCGCAGTACGGCATCGAATTCGCCCAGATTGCCGGTGCGAAGATCGACCTCGATCCCGGTGGCGCTGGACAGCGGATACGCGCCCAGGTGACCGTGCGCCTCGATTTGACTGGAGGGCAGATGCAGTTCAAATCGACGCAGGTCCACCGAGCCGTCGCGCTGAAAATAGGTTGCGTCAATCACGCCACTGGAAGGCGCTTCGCCGGCAATCGCCCGAGCGGAAGGGTTCAAAGTCAACTGCGCGTCAACTGAAAGGGTCTGCTGGTCGCCACGCACCCAGGTGGAGAGAGTGGGACCACTTACGCGCGCGTCCAGGCCCATCCGCTGAAACGGTCCCTGCCCCACCATATCCATGATCGTATCGACGGAAACGTCTTTGAATTGAGCGGTCACCTTGCCGTTGACCGGAATGGTGATGACGTCAGCGGGCAGAACCGGAGGCGGTAGCGGCTTAACTTTGTGATTCTTGCCAGTGGCCTGAGAAGCCGGACGCAACTGCACCGCACCGGGAACCGGAGGCAGCCAGTGATCCAGCGCCACGGTACCGTCGATCTGCCCGCCCTGTCGCAATTTGGCGACGATCGAGGTAATCAGCAACTGCTCGGCATCGGCGTGAACGCGAGCGTCCAACTGAATTCCCGTCGCCACCACGCCGGTGCCAATGTAAGAGCCGTCGTCCACATGAACACCGCCATCGATGCGGAATTGCCCGGCCTGCCCGGCCAATTCCAGTTTCAGATGGGCGATTCCCTCGGGCGCAAACGGATAGCCAGTCACCGGATCGAGCAGCCTCAAATCCAGTTCGCCGGTCACCTTGCCCTGCCAGCGAGGACGGGTGAAATCCTCCAGCGAACCGGAAACCTCCAGCATTCGGTACTTAAAACCATGACTGCGCGAGGTAATCTGCAAGGAGCGCAGAAACGCGGCATTGCGCGTAAAGTCCATGGAGGCGCGAAAGTATCCCTCGACGGGAGGCAGCGCAGCTTTGGTCGAGGGCTTGGAGCCAGCGCCAGTCGGGGTGCCGCGCATCAGATTGAGATCGTCCGCACTCGCCTCGATCCGGTAACTTTCCGGATTGGTTGCCAGGGCGGGAAGATAGCTCAGGGCGAGGGAAACGTCGTTGGCCTTGAAGTCAAGCGGCAGAAAACGGTCCTGAAAATCGAACGAAGAGGCTCGGTTATCGTAGTGAACTGCGCCCTGCGCGACCTCCACGCGGCCTGCTTTGAGATTGAAGAGGCTCTCGATCACCGGCTTTCCGGGCTTGCTCGGCTTGCGCGGCTGAGGAAGGTTGGTTGCGCCGCCGGGATAAACGATCACGTGCAGATTGGGCCTGGAGAATTCCAGATCGCGCAGCACCACGCTCCACGGATCAAGGAAATTGCGCAGGCTCAACTGCACCCGCAACCGCTCAATTTGCGCGAATGGGGTTTCGCCGGGGGCTTCAGTCCCGTGAATGACCACCCCGCCCGCCTCCGCCTCCAAATCCAGCAAACGCCACTGGAAGGAGGCAATCTCCACCCGCCCGCCGGTTGCAACTTCCAGCTTGTGGACCAGCCAGTTGCGCACAAAGTCCTCACCGCTACCGGAACTGGCCCAGAGATAGAGACTCACGACAGAAGTAATCGACAAAAGCAAGACCGCAGCGACCGTGAGCGGAACGTGGCGCAGGAAGAAGCGGCGCAAGCGACTGGGCCTCTTCGGCTCCTCGGCGGGCGCGGATTCCACGGGAAGGGGCAGTTCGGATTCTGGTTCGCTCATTTGCTTCCCTCCCCTCCGCTGCCCGCCGATTTCGGAGCCTCCAAAGCCGGGTCCAGCACCTCGACCTCACCCTGCGCGCGCAGACTCTTCAGCCAATCGTCAAATAGAGCGCTGACTTGCCGTTGCAACAAAATCTCCTGAATGCGCTGCGCCACTTTCTCCAGCGGCGGAACAGTATCCCCCGGCGCATACTGTGGAAGCAGGGTTTCTCGATAGTAAGTTTCAATCTCCTGCGGCGAAATCTCAATCCCCTGGCGAAAACGCTGCTCGATAAAGCGCAAAATCTCGACCCGGTTGCGCAAATGGTTTTCAACCTGCTCCTGCGTGAGGCCATGCGCGAGCAGGAACACCTTCCAACCCGCCTCCGAGGCGCAATTTTCACGCACGCAGTTGGGCAATTCCCGACGAATCTCTCCCAGGCGGGTATCCACCTCTGCCTGAGTAGGCGCAACGGTCTGCGCATCTTCGCGGCGAATCTGCTGCTGGATCAGGGCGCGGGCAATCAACTGTTCTAGCGCGCGCCGGGGGGTGAGAACGCCCAGCCCGCCCCGTCCGGGGTCCAGAACCGCCAGCCGTATTTCGTCGTCCAGATCGCTGGCCAGAATTGCCTGATTGTTCACCACAGCCACCACGCGGTCCAGCACCACCGGAGATGCGTTCTGCTCGACCTGTGCGCCGCCCCAGAGCGGCTGCAAGACCGCAAGGCATACAACCACCAGGAACGGAAGGCGCCAGCGCCCTGCGCGAGCACTGAGCGAGAATCCGGTCCGGATTGGGGTGCGACGACTCATCAAAACGTTTGCCCCAGACTGAAGAAGAAGCTGAAGTGCGTGCCCTCGCCGGTGCGCGGGTTTGCGTAGTAGGGCGTCTGCGAATAGTTGATATTCACAGGATAGAGGGGCGGATTCAGGTTATAGCTGAAATCCAGTCGGATCGGTCCGACCGGGGTATGGTAGCGCAGCCCAACCCCCGGCGCATGAGAAAAGTAATTGAAATTGCACGATCCCTGCTGGCCGGTCGAAGTTGCCGGTCCCGTGGGGGTTGGAGCTGAGGTGGGAGGCGTTGGAGGAGACGCAACCCTGCAACCTTCGCGCCCCGGCTGCCGAGTTCGCAACGCGCTGGCCCAGGCATCCCCAGCATTGGTAAAGACGTTGCCCATATCGTGAAAGAGCACAAAGCTGATCGAATCCCCGAACCATGGCAGCATGGGCGGGGGCAGGCGCAACTCTGTGCTGTTGATCAGCGCGCCAGCCCCCCCAATGGGGTAGCCCGTCTCTGGATCGCGAGGGCCGGCCGAGTTGCTGGCAAAGCTGCGCAGCGAAGCGGCTCCGCCGGCAAAGAGGCGCTCGGGCAGCGGAATCAGCTCTTCGCTCGGAGGGCCGTAAGCCCGCTCCTGCCCGTAGCGGGTATTGCGAGCCAGAACGAAACGCCGCTTACTGAAGGCATAATAACTGGAATTCGAAACGTCCAGGCGGTTGAACTGCGCCTGCGCGCCAAACTTATCACCGGAGAGGAAGTCTTGAAAACTCGTGTAGGTGCCGTGACGCGCATCCAGCGCCGAGTCGCGGGTATCGCGAATCCAGGTGATTGCCGGGCCAGCTACGCGCACAGCAGTCGATAATTCCTTGATCTCGGCGGGATAAACCTGCAAGCTTCCGGCTTCGACCTTGACGCGACGAAAATCAAACTGATAGACCAGCGTATTCGCTTTGGAGATGTGCGACCCGGGCGAATTGAAGTGCTCGGTCCAGCGCATACTGCCCTCTAGCCTGGAGGCCACGTAGGTGCTCACATCCAGGCTATTCGCGTAGCCAATGGAAAAAGTGAGTCCAAAATTGCGATTGCCATCGAAGTGCGGATTCTGAAAGAGAAGATCGAGCTTTTGTTCGAGCAAACCGTAGTTGCCGCGCAGCGAGGCCGATTGTTCCCGGCCAAAAAGATTATTGCGGGTCAGGTCGAGAAGAATACGCGGGCTGACTCCGGTTTTCCCATTCGGATTGCAAGGAACTCCGCCGGCATCGGCGCTGGCACAGTTGTTCTGCGGAGTGCCGGTCTGCGACTCGAAGCCAAAACCACCGGTCAGCACCCAGCGCCGCGCCTCCGAAACCTGAAGCAGTACCGTCTTGTAACTCTCCGCGCCGGAGGCATTTTCGACCGCTGTATCAACTTCGCTGAAAAGGGCAAAATCATAAAAATTGCGTTGAATATCTGTAAGAGCGGTCTGATCGAGTGGATCGCCCGAATGCAGTGTAATCGCCCGCGCCACCGTGCTGGGGCGCGTAAAGTGCAGCCCACGCAACAGCACCTGACGGACAAAAATCTGCTCTCCCTCGGTGATTTGGAAGACCACATTGACCTTGTTCGCATCGCCTGGATCGGCCTTCTGCGTCACCTCGACCCGCGCCTGATCAAAGCCACGGCTCAGGTAGTCGGTCAGCAGCGCTTCCCGGTCGCCAACCAGATTCTGAGAGGATAACAACTGCCCCGCGGAGGTATTCAAGAGTGGAACGAGTTTTCCAGCTTCAACGTGATCGTTGCCCTCCAGCCGCACCGACTCCACGCGCACCTGCTGGCCTTCATCAATGTGATAAACGACAGACAACGGGGCCGTTTTGCCAACGATTTCGCCCTGCTCCGGCGCGGCATTGATTTCTGGCCTGACCTTTGCCTTGGGGAATCCGTTGTTCTGATAAACGGCTTGCAAGGCATTGATATCCGCATTCACCAACGCCTGGCTATAGGCGCCGTGATGATCGATCATATCGGCGGCATGAACGCTGAGGAACTCTTTGAGCGTCGCGGAATCAAAATAATGATTTCCGTCCACAGAAACCCGTTCCACGCGACGCCTCGGTCCCAGTTTTACTTGATAGAGAATGATCAACTGATCGGCTTGTGCGCTCTTTTGCTCATGCTCCACTTTTACGTCGAAGAAACCCATCCGCTGGTAATAGTCGCGCAGCCGACGGTTGCCTTCGTTGAGCAGATCCTCATCCACTGTGCCTTCTTCAAAGATGGGGATGACATGCTTGACGCGCCCCGAACTCAGGCTGGCCCCCTCCACCATCACCTGCACAATTGGGCCACGGTTCGAGGTGAAGTGATAATTTGTCTTGCCGGACGCGGCATCGAACTTCTGAGAATCGACCTTGATCTCCGCCTCCAGCCGATCCTGTTTCCGATACTGTTTCAGCGCCCCAACCAGGGCGCGATTGGCGGTATCGTGACTCACCTGCGAACCAGTACGCAGGTGAGCATGGCGGCGGAACTCCTCGGCGCTCATCCCGGAATCGCCTGCAACATCGACCGAGCCTACCCGCGCCCGCACTCCGCAGTCGACGTGAAAGAGCAAATCGACAAGCTGATCATTCGGGCTAAGAGTCTGGGTTGGGGTGATCTTCGGTTGATGAAAACCATTGGTTGCCAAAGTCTGGCGCATCTGCACCAGCGCCCGATCCATCTTTTCCTGCGTAAAACGCGCGCCGGTCTCAAGCTGTGAGGCGCGCTCCAATTGCACATTCAAGGTAGCGCCCTTGGCTCCATCCACACTCACCGTGCCGATAAAGATACGCGGCGTTCCGCGAAAGACCAGTACCACGCCGTCCTGATCGCGCGCCGCCTCCAGGGAAATCGAATCATAGAGGCCGGTGGCATAAAGTTGACGCAAACTCTTTTTAACTTTTTCCGCGCTGAGGGGGTCTCCCTCAGCCTGGGGCAAGTGCCCAATCAACGAAGCGAGTCGAGCGGAGGAAACCCCTTCAAACGAGATGCGCCGCACCGGAAAACCCACCCACTGAGCTAGAGATTGCGAACCGGGAGCAGCAGGAAGCGGAAGCGCCGAAGCACCGGGAACAACAGCCGGAGCTTGGAAAGAAATCGAGTCGTTTATTTGCTGGCCCCCGGCGCTCAACGCTCCCCAGGCCGCAAAGACAAGAATGCAAGCCAGCATAGCGCCGTGCCGATACTGATAGCCGCATTGCCGGGTCGGCTTTGCCGTCAAGACCTTATCCCCCAAAAGAACGAAAAAGCATCTGACGCACGCGCAATCAGCAGATCCGAAATTGCGCACTGCTTCCACACGGTCATTTTCCGCCTCTTGATTGCAGTGTGCTGCTCACTACTGCTCCCCTCCTATAGTAACGAGGAAAATTGGTTAGTGCAGCGGCTTTCCCAACTGGCGATTTCGAGTTGACTCCAATTCCGTTTTTCAAACGAGAAAAGGCCCAAGGTTTTCGCCTTGGGCCTTTGGAGAGGAAGAGGAATGAAAGGGTCTCAGGAACGCCGTGCAACCTTGCGGCGCATCATGCCAGCCAAACCAACCAGACCGCTGCCGAAGAGGAACAATGATCCAGGTTCTGGAGTAGTGACATGAATGTTCGGATTCGATGGCGTGTTAATCGTTGCGGAGTACTCGACTCCGCTCGGTCCCGAATTGTTCCAATCGACGAGTACGAGATAATTGGTTCCCACCACAAAGTCCGACGGGGGCGCATTGAAAGTGACACTTGGAACACTAGCGTTGCCAGTTTGAGGCCCGGCCAGCAGAACGCCATTCAAATAGATGTATCCGTTGTTATCGGCTTCAAACTGACCACTCGTCAAAGTCACGTTTTGAGTTGACGTGAGGTTAAAAGCCGTCAGGTAAAATCCGCTCGGCCAACTGGCCGAGCTATACTGATCCGCAAGAGGGACGGAAACCTCTGCCGCGCCGGAACCATTAGGAGGAGAAATCCAGCCATTTGCCGTAATGGGGGCCTCCGCCGGCACAAAAGACCCTAGCCCAATCAATCGATTGATTTCGTTATTCAATGCAGTGCTGTCGGAGATATATCCGAGGTTGCCGCCAGAACCCGCAGTCTGCCCCGCCCCAATGAAGCTGGAATCTTCCGCCACATAGGTCGTCGTTGAGCTGCTCCCAAATACGGTGCTCGTACCCGAGAGCGTGATGGGGATAATATCGGCCCTGAGTGCTGTCGCCGATGCCACAGCAATGGCCGCAACAGCCAAAGACCCAACGATTGTCCGAATTTTCTTGTTCATTCCTGCCTCCTCACACACACATCTTGCAAACCAAGTTCAGAATCGAGGCCACATCTAGCCTCTCGAGTAGAAATCTGCACCATGGGACGAACTCATGTTTCGTCTCCAATCCAAACGATCAAATAACGCACTCAGCGATTTGCGATCATCCGAAATGTCTGATTTCGATACACCCAAAGATACGGTGTGTACAAACATCACTCTCGGCTATCGTAATGCATTTGGGGTGCCATTGCAATAGACTAAAAACAAATAAGTTACGCAGATTAGCCCGGGGCAATGTGCAATATTTTGCAGTCACAATGGTAATCTTTTTACCATTTTCGACTGGAACACTGGGGGGGGTAAATTCATTTTTGGGATTTTTCTTTTATCTGTGAGCATCACGAAAACAGGCCCGAAGCGATTGCTTCAGGCCTGTTGGGATTTCTGTTGTAAATGGCGAATTACTCGGCGGCTGGTTCAGCGGCCTTGGTGGTGGCGACGGTCCAGTCGGGAGCACCAACCTTGAAGCGGGCGAAGCGGCGAACTGTGATACTTTCGCCGAGTTTGCCGACTTTCTGGCCGATCAACTCCTTGATGGAAATGCCCTGATCCTTGATGAAGGGCTGCTCGATGAGGCAAACCTCCTCGAAGAACTTAGCCATCTTGCCCTCAAGGATCTTCTCGATGACGGCGGGGGGCTTGCCGGTGGCGGCAGCCTGGGCGCGATAGACTTCCTTCTCGCGCTCCATATCCTCGGCGGTCACGTCCTCGGAGCGGACGTAGCGGGGATCGGTGGCGGCGATGTGCATGGAAATATCGCGCAGTAGTTCCTGAAAATCATCGGTGCGGGCGACGAAATCGCTCTCGCAGTTGAGTTCGAGCAACACGCCGATCTTGCCGCCGGCGTGAATGTAGGTACCCACGGCACCCTCGTTTGTGGTGCGGGAGGCCTTCTTCTGCGCCGAAGCCATACCGCGCTTGCGCAGCACGACGAAACCGGCCTCGATGTCGCCCTTGGTCTCCTGCAAAGCCTTGAGGCAGTCGCCCATGGGGGCGCCAGACTTCTCACGCAACTCTTTTACCAGCTTGGAATCAATCTTTTCGCTCACTTGTTCATCCTCTCTCGTTATGATGTCGCACAAATCCAGCGTTGGCCGCACCGCGAGTGCCAGTTGGGCGGCAGAAGAAAAGCGTGGCGCTGAAAACAGGCGGCCACGCTTCTCTCATTATGCGCACGGAAGTGCGCGGGAATGATTAAAGAGCGCCCTCGGCCACAACGGCCTCGTCCAGGGCCGCAACCGCAGCGGGAGCCTTGCGGATACCGCCCCCGAGGGCAGCTTCCAGGTCCACGGGTTCTTCGACCAGAGCAGCTTCGGCGACAGCCTCTTCGGCGGCGACGGGCAACTCTTCGGAGAAGGCCTTGTCGCCCACCAGATTCACGCCCTCGGCTGCCGAATCGGCGATCTTGGAGGTGAAGAGGCGAATGGCGCGCAGGGCGTCGTCGTTGCCGGGGATCACGTAATCGACCACGGTCGGATCGCAGTTGGTATCGACCACGGCGACAACCGGGATGCCGAGCTTGCGAGCTTCGCTGACGGCAATGGCTTCATTGTTGGAGTCAACGATGAACAGAGCGTCGGGCAGGCGCTTCATGTTCTTGATGCCGGCCAGGTTAGCCTGAAGGTGCTTGCGCTCGCGCTCGGCGCGAATGACTTCCTTCTTGGTCAGCAGTTCGTAGCGGCCATCCGTAGCCATCTCATCCAATTCCTGAAGGCGCTTCACCGACTTCTGCACGGTCACCCAGTTAGTGAGCAGTCCGCCCAACCAGCGCTGGTTGATATAGGGCATCCCGGCGCGATTGGCTTCTTCGGCCACCGCGTCCTGGGCCTGGCGCTTGGTGCCGACGAAGAGAATCGTCTTGCCGCTGGCGCACAGTTCCGTGACAAACTTTGACGCATCCTTGAACAGCTTGAGCGTCTTCTGCAGGTCGATGATGTAGATACCATTGCGCTCGCCAAAGATGTATTCCTTCATCTTTGGATTCCAGCGCTTGGTCTGATGCCCGAAGTGAACACCGGCTTCGAGCAGCTCCTTCATTGTGATCGTGGCCAAGGGGCCTCCTTTTTTGAATTGCATCCGGACGAGGGTTACCGGGTCCGGATTTATCCCGCGCGGGCGGGGAGTGGTAAAAAAACAGTGACCAGAGGCCAGTGATCAGAACGACAAAAGCCGAAAACTGATCACTGACCACTGAAAACTGACAACTATCTCTTGCTGAACTGGAAGCGTGCGCGTGCACCCTTCTGACCGTACTTCTTGCGTTCCTTCATGCGCGAGTCGCGGGTCAGCAGGCCTTCGGCCTTGAGAACCTTGCGCAGTTCGGGATTGAACTCGACGAGGGCGCGGGCAATGCCCATCTTGACGGCATCGGCCTGTGCGGCAACGCCGCCGCTGCGGACCGTGGTCAAAACGTCAAAGCTGGAGGCCATATCGACCAAGGCCAGTGTGCGCTTTGCGGCGACGCGTTGCTGCTCGGTGACAAAGTAGACATCGAAAGCCTTGCCGTTAACCTTCCACTCGCCCGTGCCGGGACGCAGGAAGACGCGCGCGATCGCAGTCTTGCGCCGCCCCGTCCCGTAATACTGAACCAAATCTGCCATGCTTTGCTCTCTCTCCACCAGCCAACTGTTAGCTGTCAGCTGTTAACTATTAGCTGCTACGCAATTTCCAAAGCCACGGGCATCTGAGCTTCGTGGGGGTGCTTGTCGCCGCGATAGACCTTGAGCTTGGTGGCCATCTGGCGTCCCATTTTGCTCTTGGGCAACATGCCTTTGATCGCCTGCTCGAGGATAGCCTCGGGCTTGCGGTTCAAGAGGCGCACGAAGGACTCTTCGCGCAGACCGCCGGGAAAGCCGGTGTAGCGGCGATAGAGCTTGCTCTGCGACTTGAGGCCGGTGAGGCGCACCTTCTCCGCGTTGATGACGATCACGTGATCGCCGACATCGATGTACGGCACGTACTGGGGATTCAGCTTGCCGCTCAGCACATCGGCGGCCTTGGTCGCCAGACGGCCCAGCGTCTGGCCGCTGGCATCCACTACAAACCATTTGCGGACAATATTCTTGCCGCTCGGAACAAAGGTACCCATCTCTCTCCTGCCCTCTTAAACCCTATACGGCAAAGGATTTACGGGATTCCCCGGCCTGCCGCACAGTCTTACAAAAAACCTTTTCGCGCAAAGCGTAATTGCCCACGCCAAAACGCGCACGGGCCTGAAACCTACCCACGTCCAAACAAATCTGTTCGGGTGAGGAGTGCGGGAGCCGGCCCCCGGAGGGACTTTGGTCAAGCGAAAGGAGCCGGTAAAGCACTCATTTCACTGCCGATGGCCTGTTCCAATCGTGCCCCATCAGGGGAACCGCTCGAATGAGTCCGGGTGAATACACACAGACCACAGGCACAACACCACGCAAGGACTCCAGAATACCCGAAACGGCTTCACGAGTCAACGAAGAACTGTTCGCGCAGGCGCGTAGCCTGAGGAGGGGAAAAGTGAACCGAACCGCGAACCTTTAGAGGGAAAAAGTTCGCGATTTGGAGATCTTGCGAAATTCCATGGAGAATGAGTCTCCCTGCGTTTTTCGGGTCGCGAAATTGGCAAAAGAGGGCGTTTTTGAGGGTGAAATCGGGATTTTTGGGGTCAAAAAGGGCTAAAAATGGGCCTCTCTGTTTACTCTTCAGTAACTATGTAATATTTACAAACGGTTGATTATTTAGGGTTTATATAACTTTTCCGGGAGCTTAAAGCGATTTCCACAAGGGGAGGGGGTGGGGGTACATTCAAATTCAGGTCGGATTGGGTTCTACAGAGGGATTTCCTTCAACTCTTCATTGTGCGCGTTGCGCGCTTAATACTGTGCAAGATGCCGTGACCCCGTTCTGTTGATGGAATTTTGTATGAGGTTCCTGGGGGGGGGCTGGATTTCGGTGGAGCGATAGAGCCTCTTGCAAAATTGACTTTTGTTAGCCGATAAGCGTCAGGGCATGACTTCAGTCGTGCCGCTTAGGTC
>Ga0209415_10006339_pt1 | contig 21068 bp, 11 predicted proteins | sample PeaSoiSIISIP2007_FD_187696 | JGI IMG/M metagenome (GOLD analysis project Ga0209415, IMG submission 187696) | Peat soil microbial communities from Weissenstadt, Germany - SII-SIP-2007 (SPAdes) (version 2) | ecosystem: Environmental > Terrestrial > Soil > Wetlands > Peat | place: Germany...
TCCCACATGGGAAACCAGCAGTTCGCGGTTCAGTTCGGGGCAATGCACCGCCATCTGATCCGGGTTTTCGCCCGTCACCACCCCATCAAACATATTGGCGATGCCGATGAAATCGGCGACGAACGAGGTCGAGGGAAATTCATAGATCTCGACCGGCGTTCCCAACTGCTCCATCTGCCCGGAATTCATCACGGCGATGCGGCATGACATGGTCATGGCTTCTTCCTGGTCGTGGGTGACCATCACGAAGGTGATGCCGACCCGGTCCTGGATGTTGACCAGTTCCAGCTGCGTCCGCTCGCGCAGCTTCTTGTCGAGGGCGGCCAGAGGCTCGTCCAGCAGCAGCACCTTGGGTTCCTTGGCGATACAGCGGGCCAAAGCCACGCGCTGACGCTGACCGCCCGATAACTGATGGGGCTTGCGGTCGATGAATTTCCCCATCTGCACCAGATCGAGCACATCCTTGACCCGCTCGATAATACGGGCCTTGGCCCAGCCGTCCTGCTTCAGGCCGAAGGCAATGTTCTGGGCCACGGTCATATGGGGAAACAGAGCATAGCTCTGGAACATCATGTTCACCGGCCGTTCATAGGGCGGAACATGGGTGATATCGACGCCGTCGATCAGGATACGGCCCTCGGTCGGCTTCTCGAATCCCGCCAACATACGCAGCAGGGTCGTCTTGCCGCAGCCCGACGCCCCCAGCAACGAGAAGAACTCGCCCTGATAGATCGACAGATCGACCTTGCTGACGGCCGTGAAATCGCCAAAACTTTTCGACACATTGTCGAACTGAATCAGCGGCTTGGCCTTGGGATCGTTCCAGGGAGCAAAGCTGTTCTGCGGCTTGACGGCCAGGGCCATGATCATTCCTCTCATCGGGCCCGCGCGACGCGAAGGCTGATAAAAGAAGTCTTCAGGACCACGGCCCGGCTGTCAATCACCGGGCCGAAGCTGTCACCAAACGGCAATCAGATTTCGATCTGATTGCCCAGTTCGACCACGCGATTGATCGGCAGCGAGAAATATTCCATGGCCGAGGCGGCGCTACGCGACATCCAGGCGAACAGCTTTTCCCGCAGCGGCCCCATGCCCGGCTTGGGCGAGGGAATGATGGTTTCGCGGCTGAGGAAATAAGAAATCTTCATGGGCTCGTAGAAGAAGCCCAGTTCCTGCTCGGTGGCGTTGGCCAGGGTGCGCGGAACATTGGTGTGGTCCATGAAGCCATAGCGCAGGAACACCCGGTGGATGCCCTCGCCCAGATGATAGCTTTCGATGCAGCCTTCCTCGGGGACATGAGGAATGTCCTGCACCTCGATGGTCAACAACACCGTATGTTCGTGCAGAACCTGATTATGCTTCAGATTATGCAGCAAGGCCGGCGGAATGGCGTCGCGCACGCTGGTCAGGAACACTGCGGTGCCCTTGGGCCGCGAAATGTTCGGGCTGTCCAGCACCGAGCGCAGGAAGTCCTCGACCGGCATGGCGCTGTCGTCGCGGCAATCGGACACCAGCTCGCGGCCGCGCTTCCAGGTCATCAGCAGAGCGAAGACCAGAATGCCCATGGCCAGCGGGAACCAGCCGCCATTGACGATCTTGGTGGCGTTGGCCAGGAAGAACGACAGATCGATCACCAGGAACACGCCCAACATGCCATAGGCCCAGCGGCTCTTCCATTTCCAGATAAAGGCCGCGACCATGCCCACCATGATGGTGGTGATGCCCATGGTGCCGGTCACGGCAATGCCGTAGGCCGCCGCCAGATTGGACGAAGATTTGAAGCCCAGCACCAGGGCGAACACGATCACCGCCAGCACACTGTTCAGGAAGGGAATGAAAATCTGCCCGCGCTCCTGGGCCGAGGTGTGCAGCACCCGCATACGCGGCAGATAGCCCAATTGCATGGCTTGGGCGGTCACCGAGAAGGCGCCCGAGATCACCGCCTGGCTGGCGATGACGGTGGCCAGAGCCGCCAAAATCACCAACGGCATCAGCGCCCAATGGGGAGCCATCAGGAAGAAGGGATTTTCCAAAGCCTCGGGCGAGGTCAGCAGCAACGCACCCTGGCCGAAATAGTTCAGCACAAGGGCCGGCAGCACCAGCAGATACCAGGCCAGGGCGATGGGAGTACGGCCGAAATGGCCCATATCGGCATAAAGAGCCTCGCCGCCGGTGACGGCCAGCACCACCGAGGCCAGGGCCAGGAAGCCGGTCAGGCCGTGATGCACCATGAACATCAGCCCGTAATGGGGGCTGAGGGCGGCCAGAACCAGCGGCGCATGGGCGATGTTCTTCAGGCCCATGATCGCCAGAATGGCGAACCAGACCATCATGACGGGGCCGAACATCTTACCCACCAACGCCGTGCCGTGACGCTGAATGGCAAACAGCACCAGCAGAATGGCCAGGGTGATGGGGATAACGTAATCCGCCAGACCGGGGGCGGCGACTTCCAGGCCTTCGATGGCCGACAGCACCGACACCGCCGGAGTAATGGTGGAATCGCCATAGAACAAAGCGGCGGCGGCGATGCCCAAGGTGGAAACCAGGGGCGTCAGCCAGGGCTTGCCGCCCACATGATGGAGCATGGCCAGCAGGGCCAACGACCCGCCCTCTCCCCGATTGCTGGCCCGCATGGTGACGATCACATATTTGATCGAAACGATCATCATGATCGACCAGAAGATCAGCGACAGGATGCCCAGCACATTGCCGCGATCCACATCGATGGGATGTTCTCCGGCGAAGCATTCATGCAGGGTGTAAAGGGGGCTGGTGCCGATGTCACCGTAAACGACGCCAAGGGCGCCGACGAACAGCGCGCCCAGCGAAGATTTGCCGTGTCCGGCGGTCGAATTTTGTTGGCTCATGCGGCGCACCATAAATCAATCGCCACAGGGAAGAAAGGGAGAAGGAGGCATAATCCGGCCCCTCCACCGCATCGCACCCTTGCGGCAGACGGCAAGCTTTCCTTGCCAAGCGCCGATGCCGATGGGATGCTGCGCGGCGGCGGCTCCTGGCGTCTGGGCCATGCCGCCAGGTCGATAAAGCCTTGAAAGCCGTGCCATGTCCCTGCCCGCTGAACCAGACATTCAACACGCCGTCACCGCCTTCAACCAGGGCCGCTTCCCAGAGTGCGAGGCTTTGTGCCGCCGCCTGTTGGAAGACCAGCCCGGTATGCCCGCCCCCTGGCAGCTGTTGGGCCTGTCCCTTGCCGAACAGAACCAGCCGGAAGCCGCCCTGACGGCCTTGGGCAAAGCCTGCGCCCTTAGCCCCGCCGATGCCTCGATCAGACTGGATACCGCCCTGGTGCTGGCTGGTCTGGGACGATTGGAAGAGGCTTTCCTGGCTTTGACCGAAGCCCACCGGCTGGCCCCCGCCGCCGCCGTGGTCCTGACCAATATGGGCAGCCTGCGGCAAAGCCAGGGCCGCTGGGATGACGCCATGGCCTTGTATCGTCAGGCCATCGCCCTCGACCCCGACGACGCCATGGCCCATGGCAATCTGGGCGGCTGCCTGCTGGGGCTCGGCCAATGGGACGAAGGCTTCGCCGAATATGAATGGCGTCTGCGCCAGCCGCAAATCCGCCGCCCGCCGGCCCAGGCTCCGTTGTGGCAAAGCGAGCCCTTGTCGGGAAAACGTCTGCTGGTCAGCGCCGAGCAAGGCTATGGGGATTCCCTGCAATTCACCCGCTTCCTGCCGGCTTTGGCCAAGTTGGGGGCCGCCGAGATCACTCTGGAATGCCTGCCCGGCCTGGAACGGCTGTTCGCCGCCCTGCCCGGCATTGCCCGCATCATCCCCCAAGGCGGCCCCATCCCCGCCGTGGATTTCCAAATTCCGCTGCCCAGCCTGGGGCATCGCCTGGGTTTCCCCGCCGCCACCCCGGTTCCCTATATCAAAGGTGGCGGAGGCTCCAAAGGTGGCGAAAGTATGGGCCGCTTCCGCGTCGGCATCGTCTGGACCGGCAAGCCGGTGCAGGGTTCGGCCTTTCAGAACCGCCAGCACGGCCTGCGCCACTGCCCCATCGAACTGCTGACGCCGCTGACCTCCATTCCCGGCGTCGAATGGGTCAGCCTGCAACAGGCCTGGGCCAGCCCGCAGTTGGAGGCTTCGGGCCTGCCCATCAGCGATCTGGCCGCCCAACTGAGCGACTTCCAAGCCACCGCCGACATCATCGCCGGGCTCGATCTGGTGATTTCCATCGACAGCGCCGTAGCCCATCTGGCCGGAGCCATGGGCAAAGCCTTGTGGGTTCTGCTGGGATCGGGCCGAAGCGATTACCGCTGGGGCCGCCCCGACGAGGCGCAGTCCCCCTGGTATCCGCAAGCCAAATTGTTCCGCTGCGGCTCGGATGGCTGGAGCGGAACGATCGGTCGGGTCGCCCAGACTTTGCGCTTCGACTGCGCCCTGGCCTATCATCGGGCCGGAGACACCGCCGCCGCCCAAGAGATTTACGGCCAGATGCTGGCCGCCGATCCCTACCACCCCCAGGCCTTGTGCAATCTGGGGCAGATCGTCGCCCAACAGGGCGATGCCGTCGCCGCCGAAGCCGCCTATGACGCCGCCTTGACCGCCCGCCCGGCCTTCCCGGAAGCCTGGAACAATCTGGGCGCCTTGTTGCAGGACCAGTCCCGTTTGCCCGAGGCCGAGGCGGCATTCCGCCAAGCTGTCGCCCATCGCCCCGGCTTCGCCGCCGCCTGGAGCAATCTGGGCAACGCCCTGCGTTTGCAGAACCGCCAGCCCGAAGCCGTCGAGGCCTATCGTCGGGCCATTGCCCTCGATCCCTCCCACGTCCAGGCCCATTGCGGCTTGGGCAACGCCCTGAAGCTGCAACTACATTTCGAGGAAGCCGACGCCGCCTATGCCCAGGCCATCGCCCTGAAGCCCGATTATGCCGAGGCGCTGATCAACCGGGCCGGCGGGCTGGTGATGGTTGGACGGCTGGAGGAAGCGGTACGGGCCACCATCGCCGCCCTGACCGTCCGTCCCAATTTTCCCGAAGCCGAGGACACCATCCGGCTGGTGCTGGTCGAGCTTGGGGTGGCCCTGCTGGACCGCTGGATGTTGGAGCCCGCCGAACAGATCTGCCGCCTTGCCGTCTCCCGCTATCCTGATGACTGCGAATGCCATTTCCGCCTGGGCAATGTCTTCCTGCGCCAAAAACGCCTAAAGGAATCCGAAAAGGAATATCTGCAAGTCATTGCCATGGATCCGAAATTTGCTCCCGCTTATAACAATCTCTGCTCCATTCATCTGGATTTGGATGAAGGCCGCAAAGCCCTGGAACGGGCCCGTCAGGCGGTGGCACTGGACCCCAGCCTGCCCGACATCCACAACAATCTGGGCAACGCCCTGCGCGCCTGCGGCCTGCCTCAGGACGCCATGGCCGCCTATGCCCAGGCCATCGCCCTCAGGCCTGATTTTACCGAGGCCTTCAATAATCTGGGGGTATTGATGGGGGAGTTGGGCATGATCGAAGGCTCGCTGGCCGCTTTCGGCCAAGCCATCGCTCTGAATCCCGACTACGCCGAAGCCTACAGCAATATGGGCAATGTGCTGAAATCACGCCGCCGGGGCGACGAAGCCATCGCCGCTTATTCCCAGGCCTTGGCGGTGCGCCCCGACTATCACGGGGCACGGCTCAATCTGGCGATTGCCTTGCTTCAGCAAGGGCGCTGGCAGGAAGGCTGGGAAGAATATCGCGCCCGCTGGTTCACCGGAGCCTTGGCCCGCCAGCGCGTGTCCTTCAGCCAGCCCGAATGGAACGGCGAACCCCTGGAGGGCAAGACCATCCTGCTCTATGGCGAACAGGGCTATGGCGATCTTTTGCAGTTCATTCGCTATGCGCCGCTGCTGGCCGAGCGCGGAGCCCGCGTCATCGTGCTGGCCCATAAGGGACTGGTGCGCCTGTTCCAGAGTGTCCAGGGCATCGCCGAGGTGCTCAGCTTCGACGAGCGCCCCGAATCCTTCGACTATCACCTGGCCATGATGAGCGCGCCACGGGTGTTCGCCACCACGCCCCAGACTATTCCCGCCCCGGTGCCCTATCTGGCCGCCGACCCGGCAGAGGTCGAACAGTGGCGGCAACGGCTGTCCCATCTGCCGGGCCGCAAGGTGGGTCTGGTGTGGTCGGGTGATCCCCGGCCCCATGACCTAGCCGCCAACATGCTCGACAGACAACGCAGCATGGACCTGCAAGCCTTTGCTTTTACAAAAAAAATACCCGGAATATCGCTGGTCAACCTGCAGAAAGGCGGCCCCGCCGCCCAGCTCGCCGGCAGCGACCTTGAATTGTTCGACGCCATGGACGAGATCAGCGATTTCGCCGGCACCGCCGCCTTGGTCAGCGCCCTGGATCTGGTGGTCAGCGTCGATACCTCCATGGTTCACCTGACCGGAGCCATCGGCAAGCCGGTGTGGATTTTGTCCCGCTATGACGGCTGCTGGCGCTGGCTGCTGGACCGCGAGGACACCGACTGGTATCCATCGGCCAAGCTGTTCCTGCAAACCGCCCCCAACGACTGGAGCGCCGCCCTGGTCCGCCTGGAGGACGCATTGCGCGCATTTGCCGAGGAAGAATGATCCGCCTGCCCGCCAACGCCAGTATCGAAGCCCTGTTCACCCAGGCCGTCACCCTGCATGGGGCCGGTCAGTTGGAAGCCGCCGAGCAGCTTTACCGCGCCTTGATGGTCAAGGCTCCGGCCCAGGCGGCCATTCCCTTCAATCTGGGCGCCTTGCTGCAAAGCCAGGGGCGCTCGGCCGAGGCCATCAAAGCCTTCAAAAAATCCTTATCCATCAGGCCGTTGAATGCCGATGCTCACAACAATCTGGGCGTCGCGTTGCAATCATTGGGGCGCGAGGCCGACGCCGCCGCCGCCTTTCGCAAAGCCATCGGCCTGAAGCCCGACAGCGCCGAGGCCCAGAGAAACCTTGCCATCGCCCTGCGCCGCCAGGGGCAGCTGGAAGAGGCCGCCGCCAGCTTCATCCAAGCCGCCACGCTGCGCCCCAATCATGCCGAGACCTGGGCCGAGCTGGGCCGCACCCTGCACGAGCTGGAACGGCCACAGGAAGCGGTCGAGGCCTATGAAAAAGCCCTGGCCCTGAAGCCCGATTGGGCCGAGCTGCACAGCGATCTGGGAGCCGCCCTGGAGCTGTGCGGCCAGACCGGAGACGCCATCGGCCATTTCCGCGCCGCTATCGCCCTAAGCCAAGACTTTGCCAATCCGTACAACAACTTAGGCAAGTCTCTTGAATCATCCGGCGATCTTGACGGAGCCGAAGAGGCCTTTCGAAAAGCCATCAACCTGAACCCGCAAGTCGCTGAATTTCATGGGAATTTAGGCAATATTCAGATGGCCCGCCGGCAAATCGACGACGGCATCGCCAGCTATCGCCGCGCCGTCGATCTGCGCCCCGATTTCTTCGAGGCCCATGTCTCGTTGGGCATGGCTCTACTCACCCAGGGACACAGCCGTGAGGGCTGGGCCGAGTGGGAATGGCGCTGGTATCGGCGCAACTGGCTGACGCCGTCCCTGTTGTTCCAACGCCCCCTTGGCCCGGACGAGCGACTGGACGGCAAGACGGTGCTGCTGTTCGCCGAACAGGGCTTTGGCGACGTGCTGCAATTCTGCCGCTACGCCGACCTGCTGGCCGAGCGCGGCGCCAAGGTGGTGCTGAAGGTCTATGGCCCGCTGGTGCGGCTGATATCCGGGCTGTCGCCCCATTACAGGGTCATCGCCGAGGACGAAGCGGAACCGCCTACCGATCTGCGGTTGCCCATGATGTCGGCCCCCTTTGTCTTCTCGGGAGACATTCCCGCCCGTTCTTCCTATCTGGCCGCCGACCCGGCCCTGGCGGAGCTGTGGCGGCAACGCATATCCCACCTGCCGGGGCGTAAAATCGGTCTGGTCTGGGCCGGCGATCCCCGCCCCCATGATCCGGGCGCCAACCGCATCGACCGCCGTCGCAGCCTGCGCCTGGATCAGTTCGCCTTTCTGGGCGACATCCCCGGCCTGTCGGTAATCAGCCTGCAAAAGGGCGCGCCTGCCGTTCAGGCCAAAAACGCCCCCTTCCCGTTGTTTGATCCCATGGATCAGGTCAGCGACTTCGCCGACACCGCCGCCTTGATGGAGGCGCTGGATCTGGTGCTGACCGTCGATACCTCGATGGTGCATCTGGCCGCCGCCCTGGGCAAGCCGGTGTGGATGCTGTCGCGCTTCGACAGCTGCTGGCGTTGGGGCGAAAGCGGAGAGGCCAGCCCCTGGTATCCGTCTTTGCGCATCTTCCGCCAAAGCCGTCCCGGCGACTGGTCGGCAGAACTTCAGGCCATCAGAAACAATCTGTAAGTTATTTTATTTAAAATGACGCCAATTAATCCCGTTACACATTGATACAATTCGAGCATTTTTGCGAAACGGCAGTTTCCCTATGGTGATCAAAATATGATCAGAGACATAGGGCCAATATCATGCTCAATAAACTTCGCATTGCATCCCGGTTGTTCTTGGGATTTGGCATCCTGGTTACATTGATCGGTATCATTGGCGCTTCGTCGCTTTACTCGGACGACAAAGTTTTTCAGGCTTTCACCGACTTAAAGCGTCTGTCTGGCAATGTGGCCGACGATCAGCGCCTGGAAAAGCGCGTCCTGCAGGGGCGGATGCATGTCTGGGCGGCCCTGGCCACCGATGACCAAAGCCACTGGCAACTGGCCGAAGACGCCTTCACCGCCGCCTTGCAGCATAAAGACGCCCTTCTTTCCAACACTCAAAAAGCCGTCAACCGCGACAAAATCAACGATCTTGGCCGCTCCATCGAGGAGTATCGAACCGTGTCGCTGACGCTCCGCCAGTTCCACGACGACAACCAAGCCTTGAAGACGCCTGAAGCCCAGGCCGCCCTGGCAAAATGCCTGGCCCTGGCCCAGAAAATCGAATCCCTGGGGAATGAGCTGACCGGCATTTATGAACAACGGGCAGGAGAAACCCAGACCAGCACCGATCAGGAAATCGACAACAGCGAACTGACCGTCATCATTATCGGCGCCATCAGCATCATCATCGGCCTGTCCCTGTCGGTGTTGATCGCCCGCAGTATCGCCTTGCCGGTGCGGTCCATCACCGACAGCATGAGGCGTCTGGCCGCAGGCGATCTGGAGGTGGAGATTCCCGGCCTGGATCACCGCGACGAAATCGGCGCCATGGCTCAGGCCTTGCTGGTGTTCCGCGACAATGCCCGGCAGGTCGAGAACCTGCGCCGCCAATCGGCCGAACAGGAAGCCTCGGCCAAGGAAGAACGCCGCCGCGCCATGCATCAACTGGCCGACCAGTTCGAAAACAATGTGATGGGCGTGGTTCAGGCGGTGTCGTCGTCGGCCACCCAGATGCAGGCCACGGCCCAATCCATGGCCGCCGCCGCCCAGCAGGCCAACGCCCAGGCCAGTTCTGTCGCCGCGGCTTCGGAACAGGCCTCGGGCAATGTGCAGACCGTCGCCTCCGCCGCCGAAGAACTTTCGACCTCTATCACCGAAATCGCCCGCCAGGTAAGCGAGGCCGCCAGCATCTCGACCACCGCTTCCGAGGAAACCGCCCGCACCGACGCCATGGTGGCCTCGCTGTCCAACACCGCCGACCGCATTGGGCAGGTGGTCAATCTGATCAACGACATTGCCGCCCAGACCAATCTTCTGGCCTTGAACGCCACCATCGAGGCCGCCCGCGCCGGTGAGGCCGGCAAGGGATTCGCCGTGGTGGCCAACGAGGTAAAACATCTGGCCGCCCAGACAGCCAAGGCCACCGGCGAGATCGGCGAGCAGATTTCCGCCGTGCAGGAAGAAACCCGCCGCGCCGTCGGGGCCATCCGCAATATCGGTCAGGTGATCGACAAGGTTCGGGAAATTTCAGCCGGCATTTCCGCCGCCGTCGAACAGCAGGGCGCCGCTACCGGGGAAATCGCCCGCAATGTCCAGGAAGCCGCCCGCGGCACCCAGGAGGTCAGCAGCACCATCGCCGGAGTATCGGCAGCAGCAGCCTCGACGGGCGCGGCCGCCACTCAGGTTCAGTCCTCGGCGGCTGTTCTGGCCGACAACTCGCAGCGGCTGCGCCAGGAAGTCGGCAGCTTCCTGGCAACCGTGCGAGCCGCATAAGCGGCCCGCACGGACAGCCGATTATTCCCGCTCCGTCTTGAGAAGCTCTTCGTCCGTCGGTTCGGAGAGCTTACTCAAGGAGCCGCCGGCGGCGCAAACCGCCTTGGCCTGCTCGGCGGTCTTCTTGTAGATGGTGGTTTCCAGCTCCATGCAGACGTCGTAGCTGTCGTTGGTCCAGCGGCTGGTGCAGGCCGACTGCACCTTGGAGGGGTCCAGCAACGGATCCTTGCCCATATCCGCCTGCCAGCAAGCGGCGATCATGTCCTGACGCATCACCTTCATGCCCGAATTGAAGTTCTCGGAGCCGTCTGAGTTATAGGCGGCATAGAAGATCATGCTGGGATGGTTGGAACCGATCACCGGAACCGTCACGCCATTGGGCAGAGTGGCCGTCGCCGACTGATCCACCGACAAAGTCAGCTTCAGATAGGTCTTCACCCAATCGCGCACCGGAGCGCCAAAGGCCACCAAGGGCTTGCCCTTGACGCCGGTCTTGTTGGCCGCCCACCAGCCCAGCAGATTGCCGGCATAAGGGTAGTAATCCCCATAAACATTGGCGGCGGTAATGGCCGAGCCGGCGCTGGCCGGAGCGGCGATGGGAGCGATATCGACGATGGCTTGATAAGCGTCGGTCTTATCCTTGGCCACACCCATATAGGCCAGCAGATCGCCCCAACGTTCGGTGGTCTTGGCGTTCAGGTAATCCTGGCCGGTCAAAGAGTAGTCCGGCGGGAAATGCAGCAGCTCGATGGTGGGATTGAGGGTCATGGCCAACCCCCAGGGCAGGAAGAAGCGCCAGTCGCTTTGCCAGCGGCCATCCTTCTGAATGGCCAGAGTGGCGCTGTAGGCCTTGTCGCCATCGGTCAGGAATTCGCCCAGAACCTTGGCGTAATCCTCGCTGCCGTCGCCCTTGAAGTCGGCAACGACATGGCCGTTGACGGTTTTCACCGCGACCGCCGAATGAGCCAGCCCGCTGCGCTGCAGGCTTTGACGCAGATAATGTTCGACGGTCTGATCCAGGGTCTGGGGCTGGCAGTTGGTGACGCAGTTGGGATAGGAAACCAGATTGGTCACCCGATCCACCGACCCCATATCCAGACTGGCGGCCTGGGCCTGAACGAACAGCAAGAAACCGGCAGCCGCCAGAACGGTGCCGCGCAAGAGTGATGACGACATGAGTCCCCCCTTTTGGGAAAGGCGCCCCTCGGCGCCGTCGGGGGAAATGACAACACATCCATTGGTGGCATTCAATACAAGAACACCCCAGAGACGCTAAAAAAGAACAAAAAAAGAACTCACTCAGTCGAAAAGGGATTCCGCGAACTGGGATTGGATAGCCTTAATCAACCCCTGATTGTTCAGCATCACATCGACGCAAGGCGGATAGAATTTCACCCCGCTCATCTGCGACAGAAAATCCAAAGCCTGCTCGTTGCTCCAGGCCTCTTTATAGGGACGCTTGCTGGTCAGGGCGTCGAAGACGTCGGCCACCGAGGTGATCCGCGCCTCCAGGGGAATTTCCTCACCCTTCAGCCCTTGGGGATAGCCCGAGCCGTCCCAGGCCTCGTGATGAAAAGACACCACATTGCGCAAAATCCCCACATGGGGCACCCGACCGATACCGAAATCCTCGGTCATCAGGTCGATGATGTGGGCACCCTTGTCCACATGGCCTTTCATCACGGCGAATTCTTCGGAATCCAGCCGCCCCGGCTTGAGTAGAATACTGTCCGGCACCGCCACTTTGCCCACATCGTGCAAAGGCGCGAACTGGAACAGATATTCGATATATTCGTCTTCCAGCTGATGGCTGACGGCCAGCCCCTCGGCGATCATCCGGGTATAACGGGACATACGTTCGAGATGAGCGCCGGTTTCCTCATCCCGCTGGTGACTGATCTGACGGACGGTGCTCACCGCCGCCTGGATCACCTGGATGCGCTCCAGCTCCATGGTGGCGATGAAGGCGGCGATCTGGGCATAAGGCCACAGCTGATGCAGCACCTGAGGCGAGAAAAACCCCGGCTCGACGGAGTTGAAAAACAGAAAGCCCGACAGCCGCCCATTTTGCATCAGCGGCACGGTATAGCTGGAACGGAAACCGCCTTCGACCACCCGACGGGAGTGAATGGCTCCCGGATTATACATGGCCAGGTCGTTGACCACACGGGGATGACCGCTGCGGGCGATGTCGGCCAGGGACGGCACATCGGACAGGCGGGCCACATAATGGTTCAGCGGAGATTCTGTCGAACTGGAGTGAATGAAGGTGCGCAACAGATCGGTCTTGCCGTCATAAACCGCAACAGCCATACGGGTCAAAGCCGCCAAACCGCCAGCTTCGCGCATATGTTCGTGCAATTCGGTCAAACCGCCAACCAGCGTATTGACGTCGGACATTGCCATACTGTCCACCAGCACCTCTCCACCTCGGCTAAAAGCCTTAATACTCCTGACCAAGGAAACATAAGCGGAAAACTTACCCAGGAAAAGACAATGATCGGGAATTCCAACCTTTGGCGTAGAATGCATAAAATCCACTGAAATATTGCTCTTATCGGCGGGATAAGCCAAAGTGGGCCCGCAAACTCAGTCGGGCAGCCCCGCCCGAAGGTAACGGGCGCTACGGCAAAAGCCGGAAGAGCGCCCTCAAAGACCGCCTAAACAAAGAACAACATGGCTGATCCCAACGTCAAATTCCTGGTGCATCTGAAAAAGCTTGGGGAAAACCCCGAAGCCTACCGCGTGGCCCATCTGCACGTATCCCAGCTGCCCCCAGGAAAAAAATCCCGAGACAATCTGTCCCGCGCCATCTCCACCTTCAGCGATCTGCGAAATCGCTATAAGGAAGGCGATGTGTTCCTGATGAAGAATCTCGACATCATCTTCATCACCGCCGACATCTCGAAGCCGGTGCTGGCCGCCACCTGCGAACAGGTTGAACAAACCTTCGTCGGACAGGCCGGCGTCGCCTTCACCAATGTTCATGGCGGCGAAGCCGAGTTCTTCACCCTGTTCGATCTGGGGCATGATTACCCCACCTTCCTGGCCTGGGCCGAAAACGCCGCCGGCGCCGCCATGGCCAGCGGCTCGTTCAACCCCGACGGTTCGACCGAGCCGAAGGGCGTGGTGGATCTGCCGCTGCTGGGACGCATCAAGGAAGAGCTGCAAAAGATCGACATTACGCCGATGCTGTTCAATCAGCCGGTCTATCATCTGGCCGACAACGGCAAGACCATTCCGCTTTTCACCGAAATGTATATCTCGGTCCAAGTCCTGGAAGACATGTTCTGCCCCGGCCTGTCCCTGACCTCGCGCCATTGGCTGTTCAGCGATCTGACCGAGGATATGGATCAGGTGGTGCTGCGCCTGCTGGCCGATCCCGACGAACGGGGCAGCCGCAAGCGTATGAGCCTGAACGTCAACCTGACCTCGCTGGCCTCGGAAGAATTCGTGCATTTCGACGCCGAATTACCCGCCGAACATCGCCAGGGCGTGGTCTTGGAAATCAATAAGACCGACTATTTCCAACATGCCGCCTTGTTCACCGAAGTGGCCCCGTTCCTGCGCAGCCGCGGCTATCGCCTGCTGCTGGACGGTATCAGCCTGCCCAACATGCTGGCTTTGGACTTCGATGGGCTGGATTTTGATTTCACCAAAATTTTCTGGTCGCCCACCGACATCGCCGCCCTGAACGAAGACCAGTTGGCCCGCATCATCGCCAAAGTGAAAGGGCCGCAGAAAACCCTGTTCATGCTGGCCCGCTGCGATTCCGCCGACGCCATCCGCTTCGCCAAAAGCCTGGGCCTGCGCCTGATCCAGGGACGGCTGGTGGATCATATGGTGAAAAAGGACATTCCCTTTTAGGGCCGGAATCCACCCTGACGCGAAATGTACACGCGCAAAGATTGACTCGATTGCATCTCGCGCCTAGACTTCCCCATTCAAGGGAGGGGAAAGTTGTTTGTCGCCAAGGCAAACCGCCTTTCCATTGGTCTGGGGGGATGTCTTGACTGGAAAATCGCGCCTGCTATGGGCCGTATCCGCCATTGCGGTTTGCACCGCTTTCGGACACCGCCCAGCATGGGCCGATTGCCCAAGCTCTGGATCCAGCTCCGGCACGGAGTACATCAGCTACGGTGCGGACACCACCCTTGTCCAGTTCAGTGGAAACATGACGATCTCCACAAACCAATTAAACATAAACAACAACAGCACAACGATCTATTACATAGTAAACAATACAAATAATATTTTAACAAACGACACCAACTTAACAAATAACGGCGCAGACTATTTTACAGGGACATCAACGAGATCATCCCTGCTTAAAACATCTTCCCCTGTGACACGCCCCTCCAAGGTAGGCGACGTCATAACCTGCACCACCTCCGTAACCCTGGATAACAGCCAATATCAGATTTCCACCATCTATAATGGCAACACAGCTCAATATGTGGTGGCCCTTCCCAACAACGTGGCGCAGACCCCGATGGTCAGCGCCCTGAGCAGTCAGCTGCAAAGCCTGCACGACAACAACCCCACTTTGTTCGGCATGGTTCTCAACGCTTTCAGCCAAACTACCGCCGACGGCGTGCAAAAGGCTGTGACCCAATTGCAGCCGGTGGCCAATGGGGCCACCAGCCAATCCTCCATGGCCGCCACCTCCCAAACACTCAGCACCGTGCAGGCCCATAACGACGCCATGCGCGCCGACGCCAACCAAACCGGCTCTGCCGCCGGCGACACGCCTTTGGGCCTGTCGGTCTGGGGCCAGGCTTTCGGCGGCGTCGCCAGCCAGGGACAAAAGGACGGCGTCGACGGCTTTGACAGCCGCGGCTGGGGCTTTGCCGGCGGGGCCGACACGGCGGTTCTGGATCATCTGCGCCTTGGCCTGTCGCTGGCCCAGGCCTTCACGCATGTGGACGACAGCGGCAGCCGCACAGGCAGCGGAGAGCGCATCAAATCCACCATCGCCACCTTGTACAGCGCCTATGACATGGGCAGCTGGTACGCCGACAGCAGCCTGAGCTATGGCTGGCATTCCACGGATTCAGCCCGCCTGATCGACATCCCCGGCGCCGCCCAGCAGATCGCCACCGCCTCGTTCACCGCCCAGCAGGTCGAGGTAAAAACCGAAGTCGGAATGCCCCTGCCCTTGAATACGGCTTTGGGAACCATGACGGCGACTCCGCTGGCCTCCCTGAGCTATGCCCATTTCCATCAGCCCGGCTATACGGAAAGCGGATCATCCGCCGATCTTTCGGTGTCGTCGCTGGATACGGACTCGGTGCGCTCGGGCCTGGGCGGATCGCTGGCCATGCCTTTCACCACCGCCAGCGGCTGGGAGATCAAGCCCGGCCTGCGGACCGTCTGGCTGCATGAGTTCGATGGCGATGCCGCCCAGCAGACCTCCAGCTTTGCCGCTGGCGGCGCCAGCTTCACCACCAACGGCCCCAAAGTGACCCGCGATCATCTGGATCTGGGTTTGCGCCTGGACCTGGACAGCAACCAGGGCACGCGCCTGTCGGTGAAATACGACGCCGATCTGGCCCAGCATTACCAGGGCCATTCGGGGATATTGCAGGCGACGGTGGATTTCTAGGACGGACGCCCAAGCGGGGCTGATGTCCCCCGCTTGGTATCATCTGCCCTTTATCCCGGCGCGTCCCAGAAGTGACGCCCCTCATTGTCCCTCAGCCTTGGCCGCCGCCTAAATCACCAGACAGGTCAGACCGGCCACCACGGCTCCGGCCATTGCCGCACCTGCCGCCGCCCGCCGCCCCGGATTGACCGCCCGAGCCGAATTGCTGCCCAGAGCGGTCAGGGCCAAAGCCTTGGCCAGCACCACCAGCAGAACGCCCGCCGCCAACGGCAAGACTCCTTGCTCGATTTCCTCGGGCAGGCTGATCATCAGCCCCAAAGGAATCAGCAACGACAGCAGCGCCGCCAGAACCCACCGCGCCCCAAGCGACAAGCGGTCGGCCAGGGAAAACACCACCATCCCTTCGGGCAGCTTATGGGCCACCGCGCCCACGAACACCAACGGCGTCAGCAACGGCCCCGAGGCGGCCAGAACAATGCCTTCGCACAGATTATGCAGGCCCATACCGGCGATGGCCGCCCCATTGCCGATGCCTGAGCCGCGCTGACCGGCCTTGAACATCAAGGCTCCGGCCAGCACTGCCCCCACCGCGATCAGCCCCCATCCCCAGGGATTGTTTTCTGTGGCGTCGGGAATGATGTCGGCGATCACGATGCAAAGGGCGAAGCCAAGGCCGAAACAGGCCAAAATCGCCCGGCGCACACCGTCTTTGGTGGCAATGAAAAGGGCCGCGCCGCCCAATTCGGCCACAGCCATGATGGCGGTCAGAATAAGAGTCTCAGTGTTCATCGGTCTCGATCCTTGTCGCAGTGCGGCCATCAGCAATCAGCGTCGCGGGCCGCGACTGGCCTGACAGCGGATTCCTGGCCGTATTCATGGGAAATAGGAAAGTGACGCCGCCCAACAGGACGCGCCTGTGGGGTCAGCTCAATCGGTTCAAACCGACGTCGGACGTCCGTTCCAGGACGTCAGCGCCCGGCTTCCCGGTGCGCGGCCTTATGTGGGCCGGCTCCATTACCAGCCCACAGGCGATCATCTGTCAACAGAAATACACCGCAGGGTTTAGCCTTGCCCCAGCCTCGCCTTCGACACTCGATCCAACAAATAAGCGATGGAACGGTAAGGCACTCCGGCATGGGAGGTCAGGCCGACCTCGCAGGTGCGGTTGGCGGAAAAGCCCTCGCCACATCCCTCGCCCACCGACAGACGACGCAGAGCGTAATCGTTCAGTTCGGGCACCAGGAAGCCGCGATCGCCGCCAAAGCCGCAGCAAACCACCGCGTCAGGCACCACCACCTCCTCGGCCAAGGCCTTGGCCAGGTCCAGCAACTTGCCTTCCAGCCCCTGCTTGCGGATCGAGCAGGGAATATGCAGCATCACCGACCCCGGCTGGGGAGTAACGCTCAGGCGCGGCAAAACCTTGTCGTGCAGAAACTCCACCAAATCGAACAAGGGCAACCCGGCCTCCTGCACCGTCTTCAGACGATTGGTGCAGGCCGAGCTATCCATCACCACCGCCAATCCCCTGCCCGCATCGGCAGCGGCAACGGCGCGGAACAGCTCCGACGACTTGGCATCGGCGGTATCGAACTGGCCTTTGCTCTCGAAGGGCTGGCCGCAGCACAGGCTGTCCACCGTCTGGGGGATGATCACCTGGAACCCGGCCTTGGTTAGCAGGCGCACCACCAGATCAGGCAGACTGTCCGTCTCGGGGTCGTTGCGGGCCGGTCCCATGGAGCGCGTGGCGCAGCTGGGGATATAGATCACCGGCTCGCCGACGCCGTTGCTTTTTTCCAGCTTCGGATGGGCGGCGCGCGGCAGGCTGGGCTTGACCAGACCACCCACAGCCAATCCCAGGCGCGCCGCTCCCATAGCCAGTCCGAAATGATCGGCGGCCAGCTTGCCCACCGTCTTGGAGAAAGCTCCCGCCTTGCGACCGCGCAGGGATTTGATCAGCGATCCCGTCTCGATCCCGACCGGGCAGGCAGTCGCGCACAGCCCGCAGGCGGCGCAGGTATCCAACCCCATATAATCATAAAGCCCCGACATCGCCTTGGCTCGCTCTCCTTCTCCGGCCTCGGCGGCCCGCGAAATCTCGCGCCAACCGGCAATGCGCTGACGCGGCGACAAGGTCATGCCGTGAGACGGGCACATACGCTCGCAGAAACCGCATTCGATGCAGCTATCCACCAGCTTGTCGGCAGGCGGCATGGGCTTGAGGTCGGTCAGATGGGCCTTGGGATCATCATTGAGGATGACGCCGGGATTAAGCAGCCCTTGCGGGTCCAGCGACATCTTGATGGAGCGCATCAAGGCCGTCGCGTCCGCGCCCCATTCCAAAGGCACGAAGGGAGCCATATTGCGCCCGGTGCCGTGCTCGGCCTTCAACGAGCCGTCATATTTCGACACCAGCAGTTCGCACAGCTCGTCCATGAAGGCGGCGTAGCGCAGCACTTCCGAATCATGCCCGAAATCTTGGGTGAAAACGAAATGCAGGTTGCCGGCCAAGGCATGGCCGAACAGGATCGCCTCGTCATAGCCATGCTTGGCGAACACCGCCCGCATATCCAATGCCGCCTGGGCCAGATGCTCGACGGAAACCGCCACATCCTCGGTGATCACCGTGGTTCCGATCTGACGCACGGCGCCCACCGCCGGCAGCAGGCCCTTGCGGACCTTCCACAGCTTGCCGAACTCGGCGGGATCGGCGGTGAAAGCAAAGGGACGCTCCAGGCGGAACCCCTCGATGACCTCGCTGGTCTGGCTGATGGCGGCCAACAGCTCGACGGCGTTGGGGGCGCGGCATTCGATCAGCAGAGCCACCACATCCGGCCCCAGTGCGCTCAAGCCTTCGGGCATCCCCGGCTTGTTCTCCACCGAGCGCAAGGAAGCGCGATCCATCAGCTCCACCGCCGAAACCGGGGCGCGGCTCAAGGCTGCGACGGCGCGGCAGGCTTCGGCGATGTCGGGATGGAAAACCAGGGCGCTGGCCTTGTGGGGATGCTCATCCACCGTGCGATAGGTAATCTCGGCGATGAAGCCCAAAGTGCCTTCCGAGCCGATCAGCAGATGTTGCAGCATCTCCAGCGGATCGTCGAAATCCAGCAGAGCGTTCAGACCATAGCCGGTGGTATTCTTGATGGAGAATTTGCGCCGCACCCGCTCGGCCAGGGCGACATTGCCCCGCAGCTGATCTGACAAAGCCTGCAAGTCGTTCAGCAGCCAGGCGTGGCTGAGGCGGAAAGCCGAGACGCAGGCCGGGTCTCCGGTATCCACCAAGGTTCCATCGGCCAAAATCAGCCGCATGGACAGCAGGGTCTGATAACTGTTCTCGGCGGTGCCGCAACACATGCCGCTGGAATTATTGGCAGCGATGCCGCCGATCTTGGCCGAGTCGATGGATGCCGGGTCCGGCCCGATCTTGCGGGCAAAGGCGGCCAGCTTGCGATTGGCCTCGGCCCCCACCACGCCGGGCTGCAGACGGATGCGCTTGCCGCCGTCCTCGATCTTAAGGCCGTTCCAATTGTCGCCCAGAATCAGCAGCACCGAATCGCTGATGCTCTGCCCCGACAGACTGGTGCCGGCGGCGCGGAAGGTCACGGGGGCTCCGGCATGGCGACAGGCCGCCAGAATGGCGATGACCTCCGCCTCGGACTCGGCCTTGACCACCAGTTGGGGGATAAGGCGATAGAAGCTGGCGTCGGTGCCATAGGCCAGCAGCCGCAAGGGATCGTCGATCAGACGCTGAGGCGGCAGGAAACGGGCCAGCGCGGCTCGCAGCGCAGGGTAATCGCAGGTCGGCATGAAAAAACGTCCTTAAGCGTCGGCCAGAACCAGGACGATCAGTTCCTTGGGGCCATGAACCCCATAGGCCAGCGTCTGTTCGATATCGGCGGTCTTCGAGGGGCCGGAGATCAGCAGGGCATTGGTCGGCATTTCATCCACCCAGCCCTGATCGGCGATCAATTGGGCCAAACTGTCGGCCAAAGTGCTGGCGGCCAGCAACGCCACATGGATGGGCGGCAGCAGGCTCATCAGCCGAGGCTCGGCGGCGGTGGGCCACAGCACCAGCGATCCCGTCTCGGCGATGGCGGCGCGGCAAGAAGTGATGCCCGCCTGAACCTGCCGGACCAGGGTATCCTTCATCTCTTCGATGGGGCGGCTATAGGGCACCAGGGTCGGCGCGACCTTCCCATTCCAGTTCTGGGACAGCACGGCCCCATGAGCCGTCGCCGAACCGAACAGAACAGCGTTCACACCCTTGTTTTTCAACAAGATCCGCAGATGTTCCGGCCAATCGGCCTGGGTGGTTTCGTGCACCTCGCCATGGACCGATTCGATCATGGCGCGAAACTGGGCCAGCTTACCCTCGCCAAAGCTCGGCGGCGTCCAATCGGGCCGCTCGGGGATCAAGGTGTGCGGAGCAGCCTTCAGGCGGGCCAGGATATTGGTGCGAGCCTGGTTCGAGACATCACTCATCGCAGAATCCCTTTTCTCGGGCCAATTCATGCAGGGTTTTCGGAGCAAATTCCGGCTTGGCCCGCACCGAAGTCCAGGCCTTCAGCGGCCCTAAGGAAGCTGGGGCCAAATTGCCGAAGCGCGACGCGCCAAACGCCACCAGCCGGTACAGCCAGGGCTGGGAATAGACCCAGGACCAGCCCTTCCAGCCTAGGCTTTCGCTCAGACTGCGGCGCGACCCGCCGCCCTTGACTGCAGGACTGTCCGAGGGATGCACCGATTCGGCGCGCAGACGCACCAGAATGTCGGCAATAGGAATTTTCACCGGGCAGACTTCGACGCAGGCATTGCACAGGGTCGAGGCGTGGGGCTGATCGCCAGCGCAATCCAGTCCCTCCAATTGGGGCGTCAGGATTTTACCGATGGGACCGGGATAGACAAACTTGTAAGTGTGGCCACCGACCCGCGAATAAACCGGGCAATGATTCATGCAGGCGCCGCAACGGATGCAGCGCAAGGTGTCGCGCAGTTCGGGGTCGGCATAGACGCGGGAACGCCCCGAATCCAGCAACACCAAATGAACCTCTTGCGGCCCATCCAACTCGCCGTCGCGGCGGGGATGGGTGATCATGTTCACATAGGTGGTGATATGCTGGCCGGTGGCCGAGCGCGGCAGCAAGGACAGCAGCGGCGGCAGATCGTCCAGCGTCTCCACCAGCTTTTCGATGCCCATCAGGGCGATATGCAGCGGCGGCAGCGTGGTGGACAAACGGCCATTGCCCTCGTTTTCCACCAGCACCAGAGTGCCGGTTTCGGCGATGGCGAAATTGACCCCCGAAATACCGGCGTCGGCGTCGGCGA
>Ga0209415_10006340_pt1 | contig 21065 bp, 22 predicted proteins | sample PeaSoiSIISIP2007_FD_187696 | JGI IMG/M metagenome (GOLD analysis project Ga0209415, IMG submission 187696) | Peat soil microbial communities from Weissenstadt, Germany - SII-SIP-2007 (SPAdes) (version 2) | ecosystem: Environmental > Terrestrial > Soil > Wetlands > Peat | place: Germany...
GTTGACACAGTGTCCGAAAGAAAGTTCGCTACGTAAATGTACCCATTGGAGGGATCGTAGGCAATCCCTTGCGGGGAACTTCCAACAGTAACGGTCGCAACAATTGAGTTTGTTGAATCGACGACCGAAACAGAACCTGGAGTTGGCAAATATCCGTTGGCGTTCGATACGTACATGTCGCCATTCGCTGGGTCGTAGGCGAGATACTCAGGATTGTTTCCCACTGTAATAATCGCATCGACCTTATCTGCAGGGCCAATCACGGATAATGTGTCTGACCCAGAATTTGTTGAATACATGTTCCGATTGGAAGGATTGAAGGCTATGAAGGGGACGAAATAGGGGCTAATGTCTCCAACGTTCCCGACATCCACCGTTTTGACCTCTTGACTGCTGGGGTTTATGGCTGACACAGTGTTCGACCCAAAGTTGATTACATCCATCCGGTTGTTAGCCGAGTCGAACGCTGACTCGAACGGGGATGATCCAACACTTACGGTCGCGACGACGCGGATTCCAGGTGACGATGAGGCTTGGACTCTAACCAGTGAGGGACACAGCGACAAAAGCAAAATCAATCCCAAAAAAAAGTCCTGTAGGCAAAGGTAATTCGAACCAATTAACAAGTCGGGTTCAGTTGTCTTATTTAAGTCTGGAACTATTTGATTAAGTCTTGTCATGGTATCCAAGTTAAAGACCCAATTAGTAGCGGGCCCGGTGGGATGCGCTTAGATAATCAAGCGAATCCTACGCCCACTGCAATGATGCCCCGGCCGGGGTTCAGCGCCAAATGGGTTTGATATCTAAGCACGCATCCCGGCTAGCATTCACTACTAGGATTGGTTTGGAGCCAAGGTTGAGGAACGTGTCACCAGAGGCTTTCAAAGCTCTTGGCCGGGGAAGCCGAGGAGAATCCGAAGACCATGCGGTCCGGTTGAGGTGAGACGACCATCGTATCGGGGTAGTCTTCGCCCCAGCGCCAGAAGACCTTCCAGAACGACTGGTCTCCCGTGAGCGTCCTGGCATGTGGGACACAGCTCCATTCTGTGGTGAGGACCGCTGGACATGTCAAGGCAACTGTCCACCCGCTGTGGCCGATGGGGTACCTGCTCATGATGCCGAATTGGAAGAAATAGCTCCCGCTCTGTGCCGCGGTTGGAGTCCCGCCAGGGAGTACGCCCGTGTTGAAGTCATGGTTCTCGGAAGTGGGAGGGACGAAGCTAGTGAAGTTGGCGAACGGCCCTCCTTGCTCTGAGTAAGTCCACAGGACCGATGCGCCTGATCGGTTCTGTAACCACTCCATCCTGAGTGTCACGTTGTCACTTGATCTTGTTGGCTGGTATGGCTGCGCATCCGAGAACATCAGCACCTTCCACGAGTGCCCCCCACAGGCGGCGTTGTCATCGCAGACCTGCCAGGCCGTCGCGACCAGCGTTTCACTCCCGTCATGGAACTGGTAAAGATCGAAACGGTAGGAGTAATCGATGCCGTCGACGCAACACCCAGCCGCATGAATCCCTATGCCCCCCGACAGAAAGTTGTCCGCCTGAATTGAGGAAGCGTTGGTCCCTGCGAAGCTGATCGTTACCTCTGCGCCGGACGCGTGCCCTGGTGGTGCATCCATGTACCCGCCCAAATAGACCGGGGCACCCATCACAAGGGAACCGGACGATGCGGCAGAGGCTGGAAGGACGCCGTTCACCGCGTCCGGGATTAACAGAAGCATCAACAATAGGACTAGGACCAAGCCCGTTGCGAACGCCCCGCTGAACCACGACCCGTGGCGCTTTGCCAATGGCCTCTCTATTTGGACGAAGTACGCACCGATGGCTGCGGATGCAATCACGACAAGAGCGAATGTAGCGATGTCCGAGGCGATGGAGTCGAAGTATGCGCTCGCGATACCAGCGGAGATTGCGAAAAGTGCGGCGAGGGAAAGCAGAGGGGCGGCGAATCCTAGTCGAGGCCCAAGTCTCAGCGATACGATCACCGAGATCGTGACGGATGCCAACGCCAGAAGTAGCGCAGCAGCCCAGGGATGGAAGGGCGAGAGCAACTTGGTGCCGGCGAAGGTGAAGATGACAGGGTAGAACCCGAACGCGGCGAAGCCGAAGAAACCCGCTACGAAGTGCCCCAGACGAGAGAGAGCCTTGCCTCTGATGGTGGCGCCCAGGGCCGAGCCGGAAGTGGTTATGGAACCGAGGAAGAAGCCGAAGCGAAGGGGTTCAAGACCGCCTGGTCCCGTCGCGTAGCACACCCGGGGATCGTACAAGGCGTAGACGGCCACGAAGAAGCCGACCAGGGCGACAGTTTCGGCAATGACAGCGCCCCAAAGCTCTTTCAGGAGTATACCAGCGCCTATCGCCCCGACCACGGCAATGATGATGAAGAGCTCGAGCCTCCAACCGGATATGCTGTAGAAGCCGGCAAGGTTGTCGGAGAGAAAGTAAGCATCGGCTTGTCTTTCGATCAAATACATCGGCACAAATGTCCAGGCCAAGGGAAGCAGATACTTCACGGCCCTTGACCAGGCCATGCGGAACCAAGATGCTCTCTACTAGTAAACCATTGTTAACAAGCCGAAAGGTCGAGAGTGCGCGCAGGAACAGAGCAGATGAGGGGCTAGGATCGACGGACCTCCGAGTGAACGTCAGCAGCGTGAAGCGCCTTTTAGCCACTCAACGATGGATGGGCAAGCAGTACAAAGGAGACCAGCTCGGCGAAGTAACCATCTGAAGACCGCCATATGCGCCGTATGTCATTCCGACGTTGAAGTAATGGAATGAAATCGACCCATAGTAATTGAAGACGAGAACACCTAGGGGGCATTGCGTTGACCCACCAATGGGATAGCAAGGTTCGGTTGCGGTCTGGGGGACGACTGGAACGAATAGCACGAACAGGGTCGCACACTCGGCCACTATGAGGCTGAGAACTACGACCATGGCGAGGCCTCTCGTGCCTCAGAGGGTAACCTGATGAGGTGTAAAGTTCTACTTGTGAGAACGGCCTAAGCGATTCTGGTTTTGGCGGGCTGCCCCGACCTGATGGTCCGACTGTCACCGTGGGATTCAGGTCAGCACCGCAGACTACGGGTGGGCTTATGTCTTGTGCAGAGTTTTTTCGAGCAGAGCCCAAAACACGATGTTCTCATACATTTGCAGAGTTCCGCTGTTCTTGACTGAGAACCCCTCTTTGGCGAATGCGTTCAGATTTTCGCTCCAATCTTTGGCTTCGTTTACGGATTGAGCTTCGCTCAGTACCCTCGACTCGTCTACTTCGTGAATCTCTCTGAATTTTCCGGTTGTATTGCTCCCCGCGAGTTCTCTGTGACTATATGCGCGATAGATTACTTTGTATTCCACGTTGCTCGCTACTCCTTCCAACATACCAGCACGATCAAGAGTCGCTGGAGAATATACCGCTTCTGAAGCGGCAATCTAGAGACGACCTCTATCAGCCTTATGAACGCCCTGCTTCTGCGAGTCCCGCCCCGACGGAAGCGAGAGAGCGCGCCCTCGGGGGAAGCCTCCGAAAGCGCTGTGCCCAAACCATTTTAACGGCAGGAAGAACAGAAATCCTGAGAGACCTAGTTGCCAGGGGACCAGAGCAGGCTCGCGGCCATCATGTTCACGGACATGGTCGGGTACACGGCCCTGGGGCAGAAGGACGAATCCCTGTCGCTCGCTCTCGTCGATGAGCAGAGAAAGTTGATCAGACCTATCCTTGCACGCCATGAAGGTAGGGAGGTGAAAACCATCGGGGACGCGTTCCTGGTTGAGTTCCCCAACGCAGTGGAATCCGTGAGATGCGCCTACGACATCCAGAGGGCCGTCAGGGAGTTCAACCTATCCCTCGCCTCCGACAAGAGGATCCACCTCAGAATTGGGATCCACGTAGGGGAGGTGGTCGAGTCACAGGGGGACATCTCCGGGGATGCCGTCAACGTCGCGTCGAGGATCGAGCCGCTTGCAGAGGACGGAGGGGTCTGCCTCACTCACAGGGTCTTCGACCTCGTCCACAACAAGTTGGACCTCCAACTGTCGAGCCTCGGTTCCAAATCTCTGAAGAATGTCGCCGAGCCTATGGAGGTCTACAAGGTTGTCATGCCCTGGAGCGGCGAAACATCGACCGAGCCGGCGCAGCTTGACAGAAGGCGCCTTGCAGTCCTCCCCTTCGTCAGCCTGAGCCCCGACCCCAACGACGAATACTTTGCCGATGGTCTTACCGAAGAGCTGATCACGAGTGTATCGCTGGTGAAGGGTTTGGAGGTCATCGCTCGAACGTCTGTGATGAACTACAGGAAGAAAGAGAAGAACGTATCGCAGATAGGGAAGGAGCTCAACGTCGGCACCGTAATGGAAGGCAGCGTGAGGAAGGCAGGGAACAGGATCCGGGTGACTGCCCAGCTGATCAACGCCAGCACAGAGGGGCACCTCTGGGCCTCGAACTATGACAGGAACCTGGACGATATATTCGCGGTCCAGAGCGAGTTGGCGGAGAAGGTTGCTGGCGAGCTGAAGATCCAGCTGTTAGGGTCGGAGAAGACCGCTCTGGAGAAGAAAGCGACAATGGACTCCGAGGCCTACATGTTCTACTTGCGAGGCAGGCAGTTGATTCTTCAGCCCGAGGAGACGCCACTCAGGAGCGCTCTGAACCTGTTCGAGCAGGCCATGGCCAAGGACCCGAGGTTCGCGAAGGCGCAGGCGAGCGTCGCAGAGAGTTACGTTCGACTGGCCAACGAGGGATACATCCATTACGACGAAGGGATTCAGAAGGGACGGGCGGCTGCGTTGAAGGCCGTGGAGTTGGACCCCGCCCTCGCCGAGGCGCACTATAGCCTGGCTTTTGTAATGTTCACGGCAGACCAAGACAGGGATTGCATCATCGAGCTCAAGAAGGCCATCGAGCTCAACCCCAACCTGGCAGACGCGCACCTCTTGCTGGCAGACGAATCGTCCGTCCTCGGGGACACCCAGGAGATGATTCGGTCAGCTGAGAAGGGGTATGAGCTCGACCCCCTAGCGCCGAGGGCCATCAGTATGCTGGGCCTGATGTACTTCTGGACAGGAAGAGCGGATGAGGCCCTAGCGCACTGGAAGAGTGCCATCCACATCGAGCCCTACCGCACCAACCGTCTTCTTTTCGACTACTACGTGAGCAAGGGTATGCACGATGAGGCGGAGAAAGTGGTGAAAGAACTTGAGAGGCTAGGCCCGACCCTGGGGTCCACTTACCTCAACAGGGGATACTTCGCCGCAATCACTGGTGACATGAAGACCGCCAATGACATGATAGCGAAACTCGACAAGGGCGCGGGGTGGGGCAAGTCGTCCTACGCTGGATACATCTACTATGCTCTCGGGGACATGGACAAGTTCTTCGAATACATGCTCAGGTCGGCGGATGACCACACCATGCCGGCTCAGGCCTTGCGATACAGCCCCCTGCTGGAGAAGGCGAGGAAGGACCCCCGCTTGGGGGAGGTCTTCAGGAGAGCAGGCCTCCCCTACGGACCTCCGAGCTGAGCTGCTTCTGCGGTTGGCAGCTGTCACCTTCCACGAATCTGGATATGACTGGACGAACTTTTTCACGCCGCATCTGACATGACCGAGTCCAACCAGCCCGGAGCGATTTGCGTCCAGACTTCCTTCCTGTCGCAACAGGAGTAAGTCTCGGTCGCGCTCATTCGGTGGGGTGCAACAGGCTGAGGTGCGAAAAGTGGGGTAGGCTGTTGCAGCTCCTGTGCAGTCCTTTGCCGCATGTCTCACACAGTTCGTCTGATGGCATGTCATCACATAAAACGCCTTGATTTATCAAATAACAGATTTGAACGGCCTTTCCACAAGACCTTCAAGTGCCTCCTCTGCATCCACGCGAGTCTCTGGCTCTTCATCGCCCACGCAGGAGAACGACCTAGCGATTCCTGTTTTGGTCGAGCGCCTGGACCTGATGGTCCGGCTGTAAGCATGGGATTCTGGTTTCCCAGCCTTTGAGGGCTTCTGAGAGCGCCACATCGTTGAACTCGGTGCCACATGTAGAACACACCAGATCCACGATGGCCGGATGGAAGCAGACCTTCGCAACCTCCGCTTCACCGAGCCTGTTTCCTGCTGCCCTTGTCTTCACTCCTTGCTTAGGCTTGGGCGCGAGCCGCTGCGGACGGTGTCGCTGAATTGTGTCCATTGCCTAGTGGCTCTGAAAGGGAAGAGCGCTTTTTCACTATATAAGCTAGGCAAACCCTACCTGGACGCAGTCGAGCCCCGAAAGGGGGACTCGAGATGATTCTGACCCGACCAGGGCCAGACGCTTGGCAAGGACATATGGTTCGTGTTCTAGGAGATAGAACTATAGGCCTTCGGCCACCCGTAAGGGCGTAGAAAATGTCCCGAAAAAGAGCAATCATGACGGCGGCCGCGGCCTTCGCCATCGTGGTGGTCATCCTTGTGGGAGCGGTAGGCTACGTCTCACTTTCGCGGAGGGGGACTAGCCCATCCGGTTCAGGCACCCTGACTACCTCAACGACGACCCAATCCACCGGCATCCAGACTTGTCAGACTGAGTGCGGCGTGCTCGTCCAAGGGACTGTAACAGTGGGGCCGGCGACTCCCGTGTGCACTGCAGGGCAATCATGCAACGTGAACATCACTGGCTACCAGCTGGAATTCGACAAATATCCGAACTGTATGCCGAATGGAGCCTGCCCGCAGTACGTAATTGCCTACACTTCCATCCTTGGTTCCAACGGTACCTACAGTATATCATTGCCTTCTGGAAACTTCACCATCGCAATGCCCGATTGCAACTGGATGGGCTGCTCCAACGTCTTTCCGGCGCACGAGACCTTCGTCGCCGGCACATACACCGTCAACTTCAACATCGACACGGGGATCAGATGATGAGCACTTTGTCTGCTACAGACACGGGGCCTGCAAACCTGACTGCCTTCGAAGGGCGCAGCGAGTTATGCATCAATCGAAACCCATGGCCTGTCGTGCAGACTTGTTCTCTTCGAGAGTGAAACCAGGCTCAGCCGATAGTGCTCCCAGAGAGATCACGGGTTCCGTCGTGCCGTTGGCCAGAACCGCTGTCACGATGCACGTCTCCTTTACGTTGGTATACGTATTGCCAAAGTTTACCGGGGCGAAGTCAGCGAGGGGCAAAACGCCGGTATTGCTCACGATAAAACTGCCTGAATTGAGCGGCGGAGTGAATGTTGAAGGAGACTTTGCGTACCCTGTCACTCTAAGTCTGTGGTTTCGTCAATTATCTGGTCGTGCCAGCCGTGGGTCTGCGGCGACCACTTCCCCTGTGCTTCAATTACGTCCCCCGCGTGGAGATGTTCAATAACCGCTAAATGGCACGTAATGACGTTATATGTCTGGATGCTCAAGGGACTCCGGAGGCCCGAGTGATCAGATGAGACGCCTCACGCTTTCTTCGATATCCACGCTGACGAAGGTCGTAGCGCTGGCCGTGATAGCCTCAATGGTTTTAACTGGCGTGTCTATCCTGCCGGTGTCGTCAGCTTCTGGGACTGAAACGCCCATAACCCACGTCGTCATAATCATCCAGGAGAATCACACCTTCTTCAACTACTGGGGTGACTATCCGGGGGTCGAAGGTGGGGTTGCTAGTGCGACCTGCCAGAAGTACAAAAACGGGACGACCCTCTGCCCGTATGAAACGAATAATCCTGACAACACCGGGCCCCTTTCCCACAGTGGAACCTCGGCAGACACTGCGTACAACAACGGTGCAATGAATCAGTTCCTTGTGGCCAACGATAATCAAGAAGTCATGAGCTACTTCAACGCCAACGTACTCGGCTACTATTGGGGGCTCGCCGAGCATTATACTCTGATGGACCAGTTCTTCTCGTCATACCTGAGCTACTCCCTCCCCAATCACTGGGCCGCGATCTCGGGCAACTCTCCTGCCATAGCCATAACCAATGTAGGGAAAACACTGTCGAATAATGCTTCGACCGCCGAGTTGATTGAACAGGCGTCCGAAATCGAAACGATGCTGGAGGCCCTTCAGTCAGGCAAGAGCATATCAGTAAAGTACTACGATAATACCATCAAATACAACAGTCTAACTCAGGCCATCGAAGTTGGTGGCGACAGCTACGTCATCTCGTACTGGAATCCGAGTCTGGAGAAGACGGATACGTACACGACACTAAAGTCTGATTTCGTTCCAAGAACGAACATAATCACGGACGCAAGCAGCGGAAACCTTCCTGCGGTGAGCTGGGTAATCCCGAACGAGCTTGACAGTGAGCACCCGCCGCACAGCGTCGAAGCTGGGGAGCAGTGGGTCCAGTCAGTAGTCGACGCAATAATGAACGGCCCGGATTGGAGCAGCACTGCCATCTTCATCATGACTGACGACTGGGGAGGTTTCTATGACCCGATAGTCCCCCCGACTCTGCCAAACATCAGTCCGGGCGGGACCAACGGATTGGAAGAGCTTGGGTTCAGGGTGTCTGCATTGTTGGTTTCGCCTTATGCAAGAGCTGGGATTGACAACACGGCGTATTCGTTTGAGTCTGTTCTTTCCTTCATAGACTACAACTGGAACCTGCCTTCGCTAAATGCGAGAGTAGGAGCTTCTAACAACATTACAGTTGGTGCATTCAATTTCAATCAGGCTCCTCTCTCTCCGTGGTTGGGAACGCCACTTACGCATAATCAGATGGGGAATGTTATGGCCATCGCAAGCCTGGATTTGCCCGATCCCGATTAGATCTGGCCAGGGGGTGAAGTGCCGTCAGGGTGCGGCGGAATGGTCGGGTCAACTCGCAACTGCGGCAGGATTGTGCCGGGTAGGGCCTTGTATGCGGGGACGCCCACCCCCACCGCGATCATCGCGCTCTTCCCTTTCGCGTGCGGGGAGAAGAATTCTGTGACCGCGTCGTCGAAGAAGGTCGAGCCCGAGGCCCCAATTAAAACGGAATAGGAGGATAGGTAGATCTTGCCCGCCCTTATTCCAGCTTCGAACTGGGCCGCCCTGTAGCCTCTGTCGCCGAGAGAGGAGACGACCTGGCCGAGGTCCGCCATCAGGAAGAACACAACGCTCGCGTCTCCGAACAGCGGTTGCTCCAGACAGAGATAGGCGGACATGCTCCTAAGGTGGCCCGCCTTCAGCTGCTCCAGCGAACCGGCGCCGCGGTTGAAGAAGTACGACCCCTGGGGTAGGCCCTGTACATCGTTCGCTATCATGTAGAAGTCGATGAGCGGGAGGAAATCGATGGGGATGTCCGACGTCGAAGCGTCAATGATTGTGGAGAGGGCCTCGAAGGAGATGCTCTTGCGGGCGAACCTTCGGGTCGATCCCCGGCGGAGGATCACTTCCGAGAGAGGAGAGGCGCCATGGCCCTCTTCGTTCCATGGGCGCAGCCTGAACTTGGCCCTGTCGTGGGCCTCGCCTCTGGGAGCAGGTCTGGAGCCCTCCCTCCAACTCTCTACCTCGGCGAGGCCCGCCAGTGAAGAGACCTCGTTCGCCCTCCATATCGCTGGGTAAACGACCTCGCCTTTCGATGTGGGCTCGGCTTCGGGTGAGGTCTCCAGGACTCCTTTCGTCGCTCGCTGAGGCACCTTTGCGAGTCCCATCCCGACAGAAGCGAGAGCGACGCTCGCCTCCTCGCCCCTTTGTAGGCCCAACAGCCTATCGATCTCCGCGTCTACGAAACCGACCGAGAGCTTCGTCGCCAGGCCCTCGGAAGAGCACGTCGCCAGTAGGTTGGCCGCGATGACCCCCCCGTCCCAGAACCAGTGGCGGTATGACCTCGCTTGGTACTTCCATGCGTTTCTCCACGCCAAGGACGTCAGTGCGATGGTGACGGGCGAGAAAAGGCAGTCGCGACCACAGGCAGCACCAAGTTCCGACCGGTAGTCGCCGTCCCTCAGCTTGACCAGGGCGAAGCCAAGAGGATCAAAATGATAGACACCCGCGCTCAATCCTTCGATACCCCCGCTGACCACATACAGTTCGATTGGGTAGAGGGCGCCCGTGGCGGATGCGGCACGCATGTAATACGTTTGGTTCCCGATCCCTACCCTCCTCGTCAGGCCGGCCGAGAAGAACAGTACCTCTGCAAGAGTTCGGAGGTCGACGCGCCCCTTCCCCGTAGCTGAAAGGACCCCTTTGATGGCCGCCTGAGACCCCTGCCCCGGACGGGGGATGTCGCGGGGGAGTGGGACCGAGGGCAGGTTCCTGTACGTCTTGAATGGAGAGGGCTTGTTCTCCCAGTCAAGGTAGTGAGCCGACAGTCTCACGCTGAGCTCGGAGTGTTTTGTCTCTTCGTGGTAGTCCAGTGTGGAGTAGGAAGGAGCGCCCATGGCTAGACGACAGGCACCCTTGCTATTGCGGAAGCACAGTCTATGCGTCGGAAACTATGGATAGAGCCAGACAACTTATCGGATAGAAGCGGGATTGTGTTAGGATTGAAGGGATTTCGAAGTTTCGACCACAATGTGGTCGAAAAGTGGACGTCAGAGATGGTTCCGTCCAACGACATCCTGAAGGAGATAAGGGCGCACCCGGGATTGAGTCGGCAAGGCACCTGCGCCCGCAGGTGCTACATTCCACCAGAACAAAGACACCACTTCACACCAGACAGGCCGTCCCGCCCTACGAGAGGGGGCGCCTACCTAGGATGACAAATCCCGGCCAAAGACCTCTCTTTTCACGAATTACCGCGAAAAAATAAATTATCGCAACAAACACTCCACAACCGCTTATATAGCAAGTGCAGGCCACGGCAACCCTAATGGGTAAGGGCACTCGGAAGGCCCGCTATGCGATTTTGCTTCTCGCGATGATTCTTGGTTCAACCCTTGCTTTCTTGCCTGTCCCTGTCCACGCTGCGCCGGCGCCAATGTGTGGCTCCACAATTACGACCAGCACTACACTGAACGCCAGCATTGGTCCCTGCCCAGGGAACGGCCTCATCATAGGCGCTAATGGTATAACCCTCAACTGCGCTGGGCAGACCATAGGCGGCTCCGGCGCTGCTGACAGCATAGGGATCAGTGAGATTACCGGGATAGCAAGAGTCACGGTCATGAACTGCAATGTTACGGGATTCTATGACGGCTTTGGCCTCGGCAGCTCTTCCAACACACTCATCGGGAATACAGCGAATGGTAATGGGGGCGGCTTCATCATCGTCAGCTCTCCCAGCAGCGTACTCATCAGGAACACAGCGAATGGTAACGGCCAGGTTGGCTTCTTCCTCGTGCTCTCCTCCAGCAACACACTAATCGGGAACACAGCGAGCGACAACAACGTGGCTGGCTTCCTCTTCGTGAGCACTTCCAGCAACACGCTCATCGGGAACACAGCGAACAGCAACAGCTTTGATGGCTTTGTCCTCGGTTATTCGTCCAGCAACACGCTCATCGGGAACAGAGCGAACAGCAACAACGGGGTTGGCTTCTTCCTCATCAGCACTTCCAGCAACATACTCATCGGGAATGCAGCGAGTGGCAACGGCTTCGATAACTTCCTCCTCGACAGTGCGTCTGCGACTGTTTCGCCACTAGTAACACAAATCGAGTATGGCCTCGTAGCGGGACTTATTGCAGTAGTCATAATCGCGGCGGTTACAACGGCGGGTACCGATTTGGCTGCAGTTTTCAATGAAATTGCAAGTAGAATATAGGATGAAGTGCGAATGCCTCGTCTTGCAGTTTCGGTAGCAGATTCCTTGAACGTGATGGTTAGTCCGTTGTTCTTAAGCTGAAACAAGCCATTGTCGGAGCCGAGGAGACCGCCATGTTGTGCACCCTGGCCGGGAATAGTCAGTTCAGGTAGGCGCCCCCGACCGAGCGCACAAAGATCCCGTCATAACCCTCATCACGGTCGTTCTTGTAGGTGATGCCTATATCGACCGAATGCAGTCCTGTCGCATTGTGAACGTGCGGCCAACGGACGTCCGATTTGGGCCATTTGTTTCTAGTTTGCTTCTCGGCAGTTCGTTGCTGGTCCTTGTCTTCACAGTCGCCACCCCGGTAGCGCACGCCCAGGGTGGTGTCACACTCACAGTCCCCAATCAAAGGGTCGACTACGGGTGGTCCGCTCATTTCAGAGCCCAAGTAAGCGGAGTGCCATCAGGATTCCCCTATACGATAACCTGGTCCTCCGGCTTCGGGACGCCGGGGTGCCCCACACCACCACTCCAGTCTGGACCGTCAGACAATTTCACAACCCCCCCGCTGACGCCATCTCAAACCCCAGCTACTGTTCCATTCTGCGCGCTGTTGAACGCGGGCTCTCTGGGTACCGCCTTGGCCAACGCCACGGCGATCGTCAACCCCGCCCTCGTGGCTCCCGTGATCTCCGTCTCTCAGCCTACGGTCAACGCCGGCCAGTCAGTCACCCTCACCACTACGACGCCGTTCAGCGGAGGGACACCACCCTACGCATGCCAGTGGCTTGTGTGGGCTCCCGAACTCAACGCCTTTGTGGTCATGGGGAACCCCTTCGCTTGCACAGCTACACCCCCACCGACAGTTCCAACAGGCAATCTTTCCACTGCAGGGATCTGGCATTTCGAGCTCCAGGTGACCGACAACGCCAGTCTGCCTATGACAGTCACTTCTCCCATCGCCAATATCACGGTCAGTCAAGCTACGAACACGACGACGAGCCCATCTTCGAGCTCCAGTAGTTCAACAGCAAGCAGCGGCACGACCACTAATGGTGCCTTGGCCTGGGAGCTCTTGGTTGCGTTTGTGGGTATCGGCGCTGCAATATTCCTGTACTGGTATTTCTCTGGAGGGGATGAGGACGACGAGAAGGAGGGAGCGGCTAACCCCCCGCCCAAGCCTCCTGGTCCACCTCCGCTGTCAGGAAAGCCCCCAGGAGATGACCTAGGGTTGGAGCCGGAGTATCTTCCTGGTCAACCGCCGTTGGAAGAAGACACGTTCATGGAGAAGCTGGAGGCTGAGATAGCGGCGACTGCACCGCCAGAAGAGCCGCCAGGCATTCCGACCCCAGCTGCACCCCCTACTCCCGCGGTGCCTATCCCCCCTCCGGCGGCGGCTCCAAAGACTGCTCCCCCCCTCGAACCCCCGCCTCCGAATCCGGCCGCACCGGATCCGTGCGCCGAAGCGGAAGCAGCCTATCTGAAAGCCCTAGATGTGTACCTCAAGCAAAAACGGGATTGGGATGCAGCAAACGAAGCCATGGGCTACGATAAGAACACTGGACGATACAAGAACAGCTCGCTGATTGACTCGAATCGATTGGATACTTTGGAATACGTCCTCGGAGAAAGCCGTGACCTACTCCGTGGCTATAGGGCGGCATATGCCAAGTGCCGAGGAATAACAGAGGATGACTTGGAGGCAGGAGAGCTGCCCCCCGATATGCGATAGAACTATTGAGGGAACCAGCCTCTTCTGCGATTCACAAACACTGGCCGGCATTCAGGGACTTCTTCGCCAATGCAGAGAATGGTCAAGACTCTGTGCTTCAGCCGACAGGGGAAGTCTTCGCTCTCCGTCCTGAGAATGGTCGCTTCCAGCTTCTTCCCGTGGTCATGGAAGTAAGTCACTAGTTCATCTGATGTTCCTAGTCTATGAGTACGTTGGGGCGCCTACATTGGAAGGAGGCGCCCTGGCCGGGCGTTGTCCGTTGAGCTGAAGGCGCCCTACCTAGCCGGGGAAGTCCGTCCGGGATTTGGGCCAAAATCTGGCATAAGCTAATATCTGCAGTACGCACTTCGTCTTTCAATGGTATTCGCAGACCCGGTTCAGCTGTTGATCATAGGGGCAATCGCTGTGGTTGTCTTGATGTGGGGCCCTACAAAGATCCCTCAACTGGCAAGGAGTTTAGGGAGGGCGAAGAACGAATTCGAGATGGGTGGGAAGGAAACCGCAGCGCCTGTGGCAGGTCACCCGGAGGCGGAAGTTGGTTCCCCTGACGCGCTTCGCAATACAGCGAAGCAGCTTGGGATAAGCACCGAAGGAAAGACCTCAGATCAGATTTCGGCCGAAATCGTGCAGCGCGTAAAGAAATTCTCCTAGAATTCTCACGGACCCCTTCCGAAAGTGCCAAAAGTCGTCCATTGATGGCGAGCAACAAATGGGGAAAAACGGAGTGACAGGGATAATAATTCCCATGGGCCGCGAAGCGGTGCACAACATCGTTCATCATAGGGTTCTTTACGTAGGGGAGAAGAGCGACGATTGGGATCTGATCGAAGAGGGAGACAGGGTCTTTCTGTACGATTCTGAGGTGTCAAAACAGCTTGAGGGAGAGGCCAAGATACGTCGGATTTACACGGAAAAAGGGGAGGACCTGCTCAAGAACTTGGATAGGCTGTGTCAGACGGAACAGGAAGTCCGGTCCCATGCCGCCCGGGCAACCGAGGATGAGTTCCCAGTCATCGAGGTCGAGGGAGCGGTCAAATACAGCCGGGGGATCATCTGCCCCTTCAATGTGCCACCTGGAGGGCTCAAGGTCACCGAGGAAGTAAGCTCAGGAATATTTCACGCGAACAGCTAGGGCCATCGGCGAAAACGGATCTTCACGGGCCGGCGGGCAACGCCAGGGTCCTTCCGTAGCGCCTGAACCGGTACAAGGACAACGATACGACCCATGTGGCCCCGAACGCCGCAACTACGAACAGCCCCAGGGTTTCAAAGTCGATTCCCCCCATCCAGGTCCAGAAAAAGCCCCTAAGGCCCAGCCCCTGTGAGAGGACCTGGAGCACCTCGACCCCCCCTATCAGGAAGGCTACGACGATTGACCCTACGGTCAAGGTCAGATTGTAGAATATCTTGCGCATAGGTTGGAGAAACGCCCATTCGTAGGCAAAAGTCATCATCACACCGTCGGTAGTATCGACCAGCACCATCCCGCAGCTGAAGGTAGCTGGCAATATGAGCACGGTCCAGACCGGGATCGAGCCCCCCACCGCGGCGAGCACACTGAGCGAGACTAGCGCGACCTCGGTCGCGGTGTCGAACCCGAGCCCAAACAGGATGCCTATGGGGTATATCTGCCACGGCTTCCGAACCAGGTCGAAGAGCCGGCCCATCCTCCTGCTGAAGAAGCCCCCGCCCTGGATGGCAATATCAGCGGAGTCGCCCTGATTCTTCCCGCTGTGTACAGCCCTCAGCGTTCGGTAGATTTGGATGGCAGAAAGGAGGTTGACTGTCCCGATGAGCCAGAGAAAGGCGGCCGATATGCCCGTACCCAGGATAGATCCCATTCCGGCTATCTCGGGCTCGGCGGCTAGGACCTGGCGCGCCCCGATCGTGATCCCAGCTGTGAGAGCGAAGACTATGGTAGAGTGCCCGAGCGAGAACCAGGTCCCCACCGTCATGGGGCGCTTCCCCCCGTTCATCAGCCTCCTGGTGACGTTGTCTATGGCTGCAATATGGTCCGCATCGAGCCCGTGCCTGACTCCGAGGATGTAGGTCGTCATGCTCAATCCCAGAATCAAGGCGAACGAGCGCCCGACGATCCCTGCTATCATCAGGCTGGCTGCCGTGGCTGCCCCGATGGCTGCGTAGATTCCTAGGACCGCCATCCTGTCCCCCATTGGCAGTCCCAGCTTCATGGATGGAAACCTACGAAGTCCGGAACCGGCCTAGGGGTCGTGCTCATGCTCGTAACCCTGGTAGGGAGTCGCGAGGTATGGAAAGCTTCCCAGGTATGGCGCGTTGGTGACATCGTTCTGGGCGTCAGAGAACTTTGTGACACCTGGATCTGGGGTGTCGGTGTCGGCCAAAATTCCTGCGGCCGCGTCAGGGGTGTAGCTGGGCATGACAAGGGGGTATGTGAGACCCGCTATGGCTCGGAGCTCTATGGCCACGACGTTGTCGAACACCCGTCGGCCGTTGGGATAGCCCGCCAGGTCTCCGCCAAGGATCCCCTGCCTGCTCGAGCTGTTGAAAGGCGGGTTGGCCCCCGCGGTTGTGTTTGGAGGGATGGCGACGTTCAGCCTGAGCATGTCTGCCTGAGTCGCACCAGTGAAGTTCTGGAACCCGGTGATTATCCCGCTCGGGATACCCGTCAGAAGAATGGCTGCGAGGTCGTTTCTGGGGGCGGCTGAGCCTGAGAGGCCGGCCAGATTGGGGAAGACGCCCGGGTACAGTACCGGCAGAAGCTTGGAGAGCTCGGGGACTAGATAGTAGGGGGCGAAGGCCGAGTCCATCGAGGGTTGTACAGTGTTCCACTGGTCCTTCGTACCGACCGGAATTACGACCTCGTTGATCAGAGGGTTTCCGAGTCTGGACACCTGAACGAAGGGCCCCGCTTCTTCGAATGCCTGGCTCGAAGAGGCTCCGTCTGGAACCCTGACCGCTCGCCGACTAGCTGTAGCCCAGAAACCAAGGACAGCCTCTTGCTTGCTAGGGTCGGTTGGTACCGAACCGTCCGACGTCAGTTTGGAGATGGGCACCTGAAGAGCGATACTGTGGCAGTTGTATCCCTTAAGTCCGTTCACCCCCGCAGCGTTCGGCGGGACTGGAATCAGGTGGTAGGACTCGAGCGGCCTTAGTGTCCCCAGGTCAAAGATCGACCCAAGGTCTACGTAGAACCCGTCCGCGCGTGCGCCGGCGAACACCGAAGATCCGTCGGAAAGGGCCTTGATCGCGGCGTCGGCCAAGCTCGCATAGCTGGGCGTTGACCGGGGACCTATGTTGACCGGCGGGCAGGGAAGGTTGTCACCAAGCACCTTTGCGATGCCATCTCCCTTGACTTCGGTCACCTTGTAGAACTGACGGACGTTCCAGTTCGGCGAATCGAGCGTTGCTATTGGACCGGTGTTGTAAAGGAAGGTGTTCTTGTTTGCGACCGTAGTCCTGAATGTGAACTGATAGGTGATGTCTGGTTTGGCGTCGGCGTCATTGTCGATCTTGATCTCGTAGAGTACGTCGTCCCCGAACGAATTGAAATTCGGGCCTCCAGCTGGCTCTTCAAGCGGTATGTAGTTGGCCAGGATTGTCACTGTGTTCGGCTTGTCGGGACTGACGAACGCATACAGATCTGTATTGTCCGCAACCGGGTCCTTAGAGATCGACGGCGCCTCTCTGTGGGATGTCATTTCCAATCACTCCAGGTATGACTCGAAGGAGGTGTGAAGTTGGGATCCGAGCGCAAGGTCATTCATGGCGACCTTCTGCGCACCCCTGTAGCCTGTGACCTGGCCGTTCTTCACTACGACTACCAAAGTGGAATCGTCCCCTCCGGCGCCACCCGTTTTAGTTGAAACAGGTGCGTATGCCGTTCCTGTCCCCAAAGCGGGGCTTACGGAAGCTGACCCCAACCCCAGGATCTTGGCATTCATCAAGAGCGGTGTTGCAGCGACAGCTACCCCTCCAAGCGCCACAACCTTCAGAAACTTGCGCCGACTTTCATCTGTTATGTCATTCATCGGAAGAGCATCGAGTGCAAAAAGTAGAAAAGGCTATGCCAGAATTATGCCCAAATCGGCAAATGAATCGCCCTCTGCCTCGACCTTCTTGTTTCGGCGCAGCTGTTGTCTTCAAGGGTGCCCTCCAATTCGCCTAAAATCACCTACGGCTTGTTCTCCTTCGACAAAGCTTCCTTTTGATGGATTGCAAGATCGTCTGATCAGAAAAAGAAAGAGGAGGCTTGCGCCTCCAGTGAGTTCTTACATCGTCGGTCTCATGGCTGCCTGAAGCTTCTGGGCTACTTCGGCTGGGACCTCATCCATCCCGTGAGCCTGCATCGCATGCGACGCCACTTTGTTTGTCACTTCGTCCGAAGTGGCACCGGTAGCTGCCCAGGCACAGCCACATACTTGCTTCAGGTCGGCTGAATATCCGGTCATCGGTATTATTCTTGGTTCAGACTAATTAGCGGTATGCCCAAATCCGACCCAAATCGGGTTGACGGGATCTGCCGAACCGGGCTGGGGCATGGCCAGCCTGGCTTGGACTAGCTCCAAGTGATCCTAACTAGGTTCGCGAGCGCAAGCGTCTCAAGGGCGTTGATTGCAGCAAGGTAGGGGGCCGCTGAAACCACGACCGACTGGAAGGGAGGGCCAAGACCGTAGAGGACGTACCAGAAGACTACGATTACCCCATTCTGAACCAGGAAGAATACAGCGAAGAGAATCAGTGCGAGGCTCAGCGAGGAACGCACCTTCTGCCAGCTCCTGAAGTAGAGGCCTATCAACAAAGCCACGAAGGCGATGTTGACGAACGCGAAACCTGCAGCGACGTTCATCCAGAAGATGTCGAACGCCATCAGCTATTCGACCCTCTCAAGCTATATCTAACTATGCCCAAATCGAACCCACATTTCCTTGACGATTTCGAAGTATTTTTCAAAATAAGGGGTCAGGAAATAAACCGCACCGTAAGCCCCCTTTGCATTCGAGATGATGACTCCGTTCTCCTCTAGAACCCCGATGTGATGACGGACCGTCTTGTAGTCGAGCTTGAGGCCCTCTGAGATCCTGTTGAGGTTCGACGGCTCTCCTCGAAGCATCTCCGCGATTCGTGCCCTGTTTTGTCCCCCTCGGCTAGCAACGAAGACGTAGACCATTATGCGTTTGAACGAAGGATCAAGAACGGCTGGAATCGGTGTCTGACCTGAGTCTCCTTCTGATCCCCGTTGGGGAGCGGCTAGTCGGAAAGGAACGAAGTACATCATGGGCTGAAGGAGTAGGGTTGAGCCCACGTCATCTTCGGGGAAATTGATGGCTGATAAATGGTTATTCGAGCTATGTGATTGCAGTTTAGGTAGCAGATCCGTTGATCGTGATGGTTACTCCGTTGATCTTAGGCTGAAACAAGCCATTGTCGGAGCCGAGAAGACCGCCCTGTTGTGCGCCCTGGCCGGGCCTAGACATTCTAGGTAGGAGCCCGAATCCCTCGGGCGCATTGTCAAGCAGGCCTAGGCCTAAGTGGCAATTCCAGACTCTTGCAGTAGCCTAACCTGCAAGATCAGAAGCTCCCCTCCCTGCCTCCGTGCGCTCAAGCAAGAAAGAAATCGGCCCCTTGAATGCGCTAAATAGAGATGGGAGCATCAGCAGGAAAAGCAGCGGTTGGAACGAGAGTGCGAATTTCAGACCTGCCGCTTCGAGGGCGAAAGTTCCCCCGTTGACCAAGGCGTAGGTGAAGTAGGCCGACGCAATGTATCCACCGCTGATCAGCGGGACCGAGACCGCCATCCCGTTCGTCAGGGCACCCATCACTTCGAGACCCGTTATGATCGCTCCGAAGGTGTAAATGAAGTCCAGGGAGAAGATCCCAGAGCCGGCGGCGCTCACTGCAGTCGGCTCGAGCTTTAGGAGGTCAGAGTACAAGAAATAGGGGACGACTACCCAGACAAAGATGTTCAATGCTGCGGCAAAGGCGGCTCCAAGAATCCTGCTTCGCCAGCTCACGTACTCGCCCATCAAGGCCTAGGGAACAACTCCTACCAGCCCACTCAGGTCGGTGGTGACCTTGAGCGAGACGAATGGATTGAGCGTCACATTCACGTCAACATCTATGGGCCTCCCGCCCGTTCCGGACTGGGGGGCGACCCCGGTGACATTCATGAGGAAGTGCACGGTCGCCGTTTGGCTCATGGCTATCGAGGTCGCGGGATTGTTGCATGTGGCGTTCAGGGCGCCCGGGGATCGGACGCACGATATCGAGAAGGCGAGGGGATAGAGACCATTGTTATGCAGCGTTATGTTCATGGATACCATGGCCGTCGAACCCTGGTAGACAGTCTTGGCACTGATCGCCGGCGTGCTGGAACCCTGGCCAAAGATCCCAAGGATACCGACGCTGTCCTCGTAGGCCGAATAGGCGATCGTGGCGAAGATGACCACGGAAAGGAGAGTTATGACTATGGATACGCCCCTCAGAGACCTCCCTGCGGTCGACTGTTCGGTCTTCAAGAGCTCTTCGGTTTGTTCTCTTCTTGATCAGGCTGCTGGGTCATGATCCCTACCCCCTTGTCCACTTTGAAGGTGACGACGCCGACGCCCCTCTCGACCTTCTCGAAGTCGATTCCCCGGATCATGAGGAGTGAGCCGGCCCAACCCATTATTCCCAGAAAGAGGGCCTGCACCGCAGCCTGTAACAGCGAAGCGAAGTTCGTGGAAAGGTCCGTCGATGTGAGTGCGCCCTGATGGCTGGCGAAGACGGAGTAGGCTAGGGCGAAGGTAATCAAGAGTAGGACGAGGCCGACGACTGCCGAGACGATTCCCAGGGTCCTGGTCGTCTTCACTGGCATCATACTCGCCTTTTCTCTATTTAATCATGACATTTCCCTTACCCTAACCGGGTTTTCTCAGTTCGCGTGGGCGCCCCAACATAATGGCTAACTTCTAGATTCGGCGCTTCATCTTAAGCCCAGACGGGCTATGATTGCTTCCATCCGGGGGTCCGAACGGAGGTCCTCGAAGGCGAAGTCGGCAAGGATCCCATTGAGATAGCCTGAATGCTCTTCGATGGCCTTCTCCAGCCACTCGAAGGCCTTGTCCTTGTCGCCAAGGTTTGCGTAGAGTGACACGAGCGCGATGGCGCCACGATGGTTCTTCGCGTGCCATTCGAGGGTTTCGATCAGAAGCTCCCTGAGTTCTGCGAACCTGCCAGCTTTGCTCAGCGCGTGTCCCAGGTCGCTCCACTGACCCGGGCTGGAGCCCTTTGACATCCTTATCGCATCACGAATTGAATCTATGCCTTCGTCTAACATCCCCTTCTGGACGTACGCCACGCCGAGGTTGCACAGCGCAGAGGCCGCTTCGGGATCAATTTCGAGAACCTTCTTGAAGAGGGTTATGGCGTCGTCCAGTTTGCCAGAATAGAGGAGAATTGTTGCAGCATTATTGAGGATGGACGGTGATAGGGGGTCAAGTTCCAGCGCCCTCCTTGCGAGCGTCGCGGCTTCGTCGAGACGCCCCCTGAAGAGCATTAGATTCGCTTTGTCGCTCAGGACCGTCGCGGAGTTTGGGTCCAGCTCCAAGGCACGGTTCAATTCTTCCTCTGAGCCTTTGAAATCCCATTGATTGAAAAGGACTTCACCCAATGACATGTGAGCTTCGGGGAGCGATGGGTCTATTTCGAGCGCTCGTC
>Ga0209415_10006341_pt1 | contig 21064 bp, 23 predicted proteins | sample PeaSoiSIISIP2007_FD_187696 | JGI IMG/M metagenome (GOLD analysis project Ga0209415, IMG submission 187696) | Peat soil microbial communities from Weissenstadt, Germany - SII-SIP-2007 (SPAdes) (version 2) | ecosystem: Environmental > Terrestrial > Soil > Wetlands > Peat | place: Germany...
ATACGATTCAGATTCATCAGCGTCCCTTCGTCCCGTCAAATTTATATCCAATTCCCCACACCGTTTGAATGGGAATGAAGGATAATCCCGCTTTCCTGACCTTTTCTCGGATGTTCTTGACATGCGTATCGACGGTTCGAATATCCCCCAAATATTCGGTCCCCCAGATCCGGTCAAGCAGGTCTTCCCTGGTAAAAACCCGATTCGGATGCTCTGCCAGAAACCGCAGAAGATCAAATTCTTTGGGGGTGCATTCTACGAGTTTGTCTTGAACCCATACTTGTCTGGCTGCCGTATCAATCTTCATATCATGACAGACAATCGTTTCTTCCGACGAGTTCGCGCCCTCCGTAAGACTGGAGCGGCGAAGCAAGGCAAATATTCTTGCGACGAGTTCTTCCGGTTCAAACGGTTTGACCAGGTAGTCGTCCGCCCCCAAATTTAATCCTCGAACCTTATCCTTCGTTTCCGACCGGGCCGTCAACATGATAATCGGCGTTTGTTTTTTCTCCCTGATTTTTTTGCATACTTCCCATCCATCCATTCCCGGCATCATGATGTCAAGAACAATCAGGTCAAATGAATTTTCCCCGGCTAGTTTGATCGCCTCTGTCCCGCTGGCTGCTTCCGTGACCTGAAACCCGTTTTTCGTCAAATAAATTCGCAGCAGATTTCGCATATTCCACTCGTCATCGACGATCAGCAGATGGATTTTTTGCATAATCCTCTCCTCAAATAAAAAAAGCAAAATCGTTATTCTCTAGGTTTTACCACACCCCGGCTTCTTAATTATACAAATGAAATTTGTTGAAACTATGAAGTTTGAACACAAAAAATCAACCCAAACTCTTCTGAAAAGTAGAATGGCTCGAGTTGATAAAAACCGTAACTAAGCAATTAGAACCATAAACGCCTGCACACCTCGAGTTCCGTTACGCTTAACAATGTGAGATTAGCCCTTACTGATGGTCCGAACATAAGCTGTAACGTTGCCCAAACAGCAGGACCCTTGCGGATTATTGACTTCACAGTCGCAGCGATTCGCTTGCACATGCTGACGGATATGGTCAATCGGGTGTTCATTTTTTTGAACTGCCTGGATCAGACGTTCTCTTGTCCAACCGAAACAATAGCAAACAGGCACGTCCAAAGCATCGTCCTTCTGATATACCGGTACTTTGAGCGTGTCTTTATCAAAGGAGCCATTCCTGTAGTGAATTAATTTAAGGTTTGAAAGAAAAGAGCGCCTCCTGTATGCTGGGTCTCGAATGTTGCGCACATTCACTGCCCTGATAAAAGGAGGACGCTCTAAATGAAGCATAACCCATCGAGCAAGCAGAATCAACGGATTTCGAGAATTTCGGAAACGACGCTGGTCATTGGAGCCGACATTGCAAAGCACCAACATGTTGCTCGCGCCTTCAATTACAGAGGTATCGAGTTCGGTCGTCGCTGCCTGTTTCAAAACGATGAAAACGGCCTGTTGAACCTGCTGGCGTGGACTGAAGCCATCAAGCAAGAGCACGGGTTTACCGACGTGCTGCTGGGCGTAGAGCCTACGGGCCATTACTGGTTTCCTCTGTTTCATTTCCTGAAACAGCGGGGCATTGAGGTGGTGCTGGTCAACCCGCATCACGTCAGGAAAAGCAAGGAACTCGATGACAACTTGCCGACCAAAAACGACATCAAGGACGCCAAAGTGGTTGCCAAACTCGTACTTGACGGTCGCTACACCCAGCCGAAGTTGCCGGAAGGCGTCTATGCCGACCTGCGAGTGCTGATGAACCAGAGAGACCGTCTGTGCGGGGATTTGCACCGCGTGAAGGGGAGAATCCACAACTGGCTGGATCGCTTCTTTCCCGAATACCGGCAAGTGTTTAAAGACTGGGAAGGCAAGGCCTCGCTCGTGACGCTGAAGCAATTTCCGTTGCCGCAAGATATCGTCGCGGCCGGTGAGGCGGCGATTGTGGCGACATGGAAGCAGCACGACGTAAAACGGGCTGTAGGCGCCAAGAGAGCCGAACTGCTCTGCCGGAAAGCCCGCAAGTCCATCGGTCTTACAGAAGGCGCTGCAGCGGCCAGGTATGAGCTGGCCATGTATTTGGAGCAGTACGCCATGCTGTGCAGCCAGATCGAGCAACTGATGGAACTGGTGGCACAGCTGGTGGAACAGATTCCGGGCGCCGCCCACATGATGAGCATCCCGTGTATCGGCCTCATCACCGTGGCTGGATTCCTGGCGGAGGTCGGCGACTTGAGCAGTTATGACCACAGCCGGCAAATTGTGCGTCACGCCGGTCTGAGCCTGCGGGAAAACAGCTCCGGGCTTCACAAAGGGAAAACGACCATCAGCAAGCGAGGTCGCTATCGTCTCCGCGCCTTGTTGTTCCGGGCGGCACTGACGATGGTTGCCAGGAATCCGGAGTTTCGGGCACTACACCTTTATTTCACAACGCGTCAGGATAATCCGCTGAAGAAAAAGCAGTCCATCATCGCGATTTGCAACAAGCTCATTCGCGTCTTGTTTGAACTGGGCCGTAAGCAGAAGAACTATGACGCTGGCAAGGTGCTCGGCCCCCATCGGGCGGCTCAATTGCAAGCGGCAGCTTAACTCATCCACAGCGGCAACTCGCTTTCGTTTCATCGCTTACACACATATTGATCTTTGACAAACGAAGCACGGATAGGCCGGGGGTAATCTATTCCATAAGGGCATCGACCCCGCTTAGGAGCTTGCCTGGCCTCCACCCCTTGAGAGGTAGAACGAAGGAATGTGAGGGCATCGACCCAGGGAGACATGGGAGGGTAAACCGCAAGGGTATCATGTGGAGATCCATCTGCGACCATACGGTTTTGAAATTGGGGTGACCGCCACCTCTATTCCCGCCAACCCAATCGATCCCAAATATTCACTCCTCGTCAAATCCTATCCAAGGGGGCTTCGGGTGTCAAAGATGAAATCTTGCGAGAAAGCGAGAAAAACAAAGAAAACTTTAATTTATTGAGGGAGAGTGAACCGCTAAAATAAACCACTTCACACGATGGATTTGAGCAAAACGCGTAATTCTCTTCGGGCTTGAGGGTTTCCAATGCGGTCGGCTTAAGCAACGACTTCAGGGTAATCAACGGAACTCTTTTGCCCTTTTGGTGACAGACAGGACAACCGTTCTTGGTCGATGACTCGTTGGCTGAAATTTGACAACAACTTGCCATTGGCATCACCCTCCATGAGATTTGAGGCATTATCGTTTTGTCCTTTCCATCCCGCCGTTTCGGCTAAAGTACACGGATAAATTTCGGGTCACTATGGCTATACGATTGGGATCTTTCTTTAGACACCCTGATTCCAAGGGGTTTTCCCCGTTCAATTGAACGTTCGTTGCCGACCATGTTTTCAAATCCGCTGAACGCACGAAGCCTTCCCCTTTCAACGCGAATACACTTTAGCGGATCATCACGTCCTTCCATTTCAATCCATTCGTTTTTTTCTCATCAGAATATAGATGAACGCCAAAAACAACAGTGAAAGCAACAGACGAGGGTAATTTTCCTCGATCCGGATAACGTCGTGCCCGATGAGCGTTTCCATCAAGATGGATGGCATCTTTCCAATGAAAGTCACCATGATAAAATCCCAAAATCGCATATGGGACACGGCCGCGGCGAATGTAATGACGCCGGAGGGAATCAAGGGGGTCAAGCGTGCCAAGAACAGTATGACAGCACGTCGTTTTCGACTCGCTTCATTTAATCGTTTTAGCCAAACCCAGCTCTCCTGTTTGACCGGCCGTATCCTTCCGAATCCCCGACGATACAGCCAAAAGGATACCCCTGCTCCAAGCACTTCTCCGGTTAAGGAAATCCAAAACCCCGGGATCAGTCCGAATACAACCGCATTGGCTCCTGATAAAAACAAAGTGGGCACAATGCCCAAAATCGCGATGATGATACTGAGCAGCAAGCTCACGAAAATGGCCCAAATCCCGAATGATCCGAGCCATTCCGCAAGCTCGTCGACCGGCATGAACCAATCCATACGCCACTTACCTTTCAAAATGACGGAAAAACAAACTTCGCTTAAGTTCCTCTGATTTTTACTACAAATTGTAGTGTAAATAAGTACATGTGTCAATTGCACCCGCTTCCATTTAAAGCATCGTGTTCTCATCACGATACTCACAACTTCTACACATTCTTGTTTTACAATAGAATTTGAAAAAACATCGACGTCAAAAATGAAATGGAGGGAATATCACGGTGAAAAGTTGGAAACTGAAAAGCGCGGCTGCGATCTGCGCCATCGCCATTTTGTTGACGGGGTGTTTCAATTCCGGCGGAAATTCGATGAACGGTATGGATCACTCAAACATGAACGGAATGGATCATTCAAACATGAATATGGGGCAAAAGCAAGATCAAGGGCAAAATAAAGACAACACCGCGGCAAAACCAGCTGTGTTGACCGGCAAAGAGTTTACGCTGACGGCAAAAGTAAGCAATCAAGAACTGGCACCGGGAAAAACGCTTCCGGTCTGGACGTTTAACAACTCCGTCCCCGGCCCTGAAATCCGTGTCAAACAAGGAGACACCATCAAAGTCACCCTGAAAAACGAATTGCCCGAACCGGTCTCCATCCACTGGCACGGGTATCCGGTCCCGAACGCGATGGATGGCATTCCGGGAGTCACGCAAAACGCGGTCCAGCCGGGGCAATCGTTCACGTACGAGTTTCAGGCGAACGTACCCGGAACATACTGGTATCATTCTCATCAAGACAGCGTCAATCAGGTCGACCGTGGCTTGTACGGGGCGTTTATCGTGGAACCCAAAGACGGAACCAAAGTTGACCGCGATTACACGCTGATTTTGGACGAATGGATGAGTACCGGCATGGACATGTCCGGCGGTAACATGTCAGGTATGGACCACAGCAATATGAATATGGGCGGCTCAAACGATAAAGACGGCAAGTCCATGGACCATGGCCGAATGAACATGGACAACGGCGGACACGATATGAGCATGTACGATTTGTTCACGATCAACGGGAAATCCGGTTCGCTCGTGGACAAACTGCCCGTGAAACAAGGGGAAAAAGTGCGCATCCGGCTCATCAACGCCGGGTATTTAACGCATCAAATCCACCTGCACGGACATGAGTTTAAAATTACGGCCTCCGACGGCCAACCGCTGAACAATCCAGGCGTACTGAAAGACAATGTGATCGCGATCGCACCTGGGGAACGTTACGACATCGAATTTGAAGCTAATAATCCCGGCCAATGGTTCATCGAAGATCACGGGGACAAAGAAGCCGTTAAAGGAATGAAAGCCATTATCGCCTATGAAGGTTCTGCCGGAGGGTCGGATCAACCGAACGAAAATGTACAATTGGCGGCGGTTGACCTCACCCGCTACGGACAGGCCGGAAAGATGAACTTCACATTGGATCAAAAGTATACGTTGGAATATACAATGAATTTGAATACGGAAACGAAGAACGGTGATACGGTCTACACCATTAACGGAAAAACGTTTCCGGAAACAGAGGCGATCAAAGTCAAAAAAGGAGATACCGTAAAGGTTCGCCTCGTGAACAATTCCAAGACCGACGATCATCCGATGCATCTTCACGGGCATTTCTTCCAGGTCCTCAGCAAAAACGGTAAACCGCTGGAAGGTGCCCCCGTCATCAAAGACACGTTGAATCTGAAACCCGGAGAGGAATACGTCGTCGCCTTCCAGGCGGACAACGAAGGCAACTGGATGTTCCACTGCCACGACTTGCACCACGCGTCGGCCGGCATGGTGACGGAGTTGAAGTATACGGATTATACAACCGATTTCGTTCCGGATCCGAAAGCCGGGAACAAACCGGAATAAAGCCGCATCTTTAAGGGGAACGGAAGATCATCCGTTCCCCGTTCGCATGTTCAGTTTCGGTTGTATGGCATACAAGAATCCGTAGACCGCTGCGCCGATCATCATCGCGGCGGAAAATCCCATCGTCAGGGAAATAATCACGGAAAGAATCGTACCGGCTACGGTCATCAGACCATTTATCGCCCAGCTTAATGCAGTATATCGTTTCGGGATACGAAGCAATCCGTTCGGGAATGGCATTCCCATCGTTATCCCTAACGGAATCAGCAGAAACAAGGCGGCAAGCACCCGATAAACCATAGGCCAATAGAATGATTGTTCATTGTACCATGTAATACATGCGTTTACTGCAAACGCCAGAATTGCAACCCCCAAGAGGGGAGCATATCGTTTCGTGTGGCCGGAAGACCATTTCGCGGACAGCAAACTTCCGATTCCGCCGGCTACCAACAAATCGCCGAGCACCAATACCCGAGTTCGACAGTAAATCGGCATTTTGGGGCACATGAAAAATCAAGAATCGCATAATAGCAAGGGTCTTCGGGTTTGCCAATAGAAAAAATACGAATTTTCATAGGCACACGTTTTGGTTTATGTTTTCTTGTATATAGCGATTTTTTATGTTATTATATAGGCATGTACATACGCCGCGTTTCTCGAAAAATAAAAATGGATCCACAACCGCTTACCTCCAATTAGCACACAATGAATGGGATCCCATCGCTAAACACGCCAAAGCCAAGGTCATTTATTCGTTCGGTCGGGAAGATGAAATCGATCGCTCAGTCCTGGAACGCTTGGTGCAAAGCATCGCCCGCTATCTTACGCCGGAAGCGGCTTTGCAAGCACAGAATGCGATCGGCGAAACGGCCCAGTTCCTGTTCCAGTCCAGCAAACGTCTGGGTGGGGCCTGGTTGCTCCATCAACTGTGGCACAAGATCGGCCTGGATGTAATCCTCGAGAAACTGTTCAGCGATCGCAAGCATCAAGCGTCGATTGAACGTCTGATCTTCGCCATGGTGGCGAATCGGGCGCTGAATCCCTCGAGCAAGCTGGCCATGGAAGATTGGGTGAAGGAAGATGTGTATCTGCCAGGCATAAGCGAGGTAAGCAGTCAGCAACTGTACCGGGCGATGGATGAACTGCTGGACGTTCAGTCGGAGCTGGAGCACCAGGTGTATTGCTCTGTCTCAGATTTGCTGAATCTGGAGGTCGATCTGCTCTACTTCGACACCACCTCCTCTTACTTCGAAGTCGATCCGTTCGATGTACCGGAAGACGACACTTTGCGCAAGCAGGGATTTTCGAAGGACAAACGTCCGGATCTGGTTCAGGTCGTCATCGGATTGGCTGTCACCCGTCAAGGAATTCCGATCCGCTCGTGGGTATGGCCGGGCAATACGTCGGATATGTCCGTCGTCGATCAGGTCAAGCGCGACTTGGTCGGCTGGAAACTCGGCAGAGTGATCAGCGTCATGGATCGGGGATTCTCCTCCGAAGACAACTTGCGCACATTGCAGCGCACAGGCGGCCATTATATTGTTGGGGAGAAAATGCGATCCGGCAAAGAAACGACGGACGCAGCGATGAGCCGCAAAGGCCGATACCATCATGTTCGCGAGAATCTGCAAGTCAAGGACATCGTCGTCGGTGATGGAGAAGCACGCAAGCGCTATGTCTTGGTTCACAATCCCAGGGAAGCTGAGCGGGATCGCCTTCGCCGTGAACAGATGATCGACCACCTGCAAGTGGAACTGGATGCACTCAAGCAGTTGAGCGGCCAAGCCCATACGAAGGCAACGTGTAAGTTGCGCTCCCATCCGACCTACGGAAAGTATTTGCGCCAGCTCAAGGACGGGACGCTCAAGCTGGATAAGCAGGCGATCCGCGATGCGGAGAAGTACGACGGCAAGTATTTGATCCGAACTTCGGATGACACGCTTTCCGCGGAAGATGTGGCGCTTGGCTACAAGCAACTCGTCGATGTGGAGGATGCGTTCCGTACGCTGAAGACGACACTAGAACTTCGCCCGATGTTTCATCGTCTGGAGGAGCGCATTCGCGCGCATATTCTACTCAGTTGGCTGGCGTTGCTGCTGGTGCGCATTGTCGAGGTGGAAACCGGCGAAACTTGGAGTGCATTTCGCAAGGAACTGGATCGCATCCATCTCGGACATATTTCTTCGAAAAACGGAGACGTGTACCAGAGCACCGAATTGACCGCCAAACAACGAAAAACCTTTGATACGCTTGGGATTGAGGCTCCTCCGAGGTTCCTCGAAATCCAACCCAAGTCATAGATACACGCCGTTTCACATGCTTATGCCCGAAAACCCAGACTGCGCAAGGGATGACGGGCATTTTATTTACCTAGCAACTGTCGAACTCGGGCAATACAAAGGACAGGGTTGGATGACCCAACGGCAAGATTAAGCGTTGGACAAGAGTAGTTTCGATGATCATAAAACCAACGGTAATGCCGGAGAAATATACGGCTGGCCCATTTGGAAAGTTCGTCCTTCTGACCAAGACCAATGTGATCAGTAACACCAGGGCAGCGATCCAGACGAGCTCAATCGGGACGTTTCCCGACTTATTGTAGAAAAAGGGCATATCGTCTCGATTTGCCACCAGGTTGGCTTTTTGCTCATCAATAATTGTATGAAGCCATGAAAATTGATCATGGACGTAAGGAACATGTACCGGGATTTGGAGTATGCTTTCGGCCCCCTCTTTCAACCGACGGGCCGAAGTCGCCGAAAAAGGCTCATTGCTCAGGATAAGCAGCGGCCGCGTAATTTTGCTCCCCCTCATCCCCCAAACCACATGGCCGAGGTGTTGATAAGTTCCGATCACAGCCATGTGATTCTTCATTTGATCGTCTTGGATTCCTTCGTCTTTAAGAGATTTCTCGGCTGCAAGCAAAACTTTCATCAATTCCGTCTCGTCATGGAGCAAAAAGGCGAGCCTTCCTCCCGGTTTCATTCAGCTTCTTCAAGTATTCTCCGACGGCCTCTTCCGTGAAGATGTAATTTTCCGTCAATGCCAGACCCAAACCGTTTTCCGATTCTTTTTTGACCAGCGATAAATAAATCAGGTCGTACCGTTTATCGGTTTTCCTTATATAGTTTCGTCCGTCGGACACGATCGCCGTTACGCCGGGCTGATGAAACAGGTTTCCTGAAAATCGGGAGAGCGCCCGTACGGCCCGGAAGCTCCCGGCGTTAATATCCACCGCTTCAATTTCCCCAAAACCAGCCATCCGTGCGGTCAGGACTTCCTGCCCACCTCCGGCCCCGATAATCAAAACACGTTCCTTGGGGGCGTCCTGAAAGCCAAATAACTCGTCGTCGTACGCAAATACTCAGCCTGCTTCAAGTTGCCCGCATATTTGGAAATCGGGGACACCGCCCCGCCGTCGATCATGATATATAACAGTTCTCCGTCACCCGCGTCGTATACGTCGGTGCGAGAAAATGAATTCCAGTCCGAATAAACGATTTTTGCGTCTTCATTCAGAAATACGTTTGACGGGCTCGTCAGGTAGGCCCGAAACGGAATCACGTTTGAAAAAGGAAAAATCCCGTTTATCAACAGCAAGGAAAGAGTTACACCATAAAAGACCTTCAATCGCTTTGTCACAATTCCGGCCAGAAACGCAGAACTAACCATCCATAACGCAGCCGATAAAAGACTAATCGTTTGCATCGGACCGAATATGTTCATCAACCAAACGGAACATCCTGCGCCGATCCCGGCGCCGGCCAAATCGGAAAAATATATCGCGCGTATCCGATCACGTTGCCTCTGCACGATGGCAGCGAGCAACGAACCTCCTGCCAAGAAGGGTACCAATGCCATTGCAGCGTAAGACCATATTCCAAGGTATGGCAGCGAATACATGGCAAAGACGGAGGCGATAACGAGAAGGGCGAACAGGCCCAGCCATTCGCTCCTAAACCGATAAATGAATCCGGACCATTTATATGCGAGATATCCGCCAAGGCCTATGCCCAATGTCGCCAACGAGATCGCCAAAAAGACGTAGTTATAATCCAATATGGCCGAAAAAATGCGGGAAAGAAACACTTCATATATGCTGCCGAAAATGTAATCATTACATCCTTTCCAATGGTTCGATTCAATGGGCGCTTCTCTCCTCTTTACATCATTGGCATTTTCTGAAATAGTTTGTACGAAATTGCAAAGGTTAAAACATATCGAATCTGAAATTCACTACAAAATGTAGTATAATTTCAATAAATGGCTCACTTTAATTTGGGTACCGAAGATGAACATAATTTGTTAACAGGGGTTGAACCATATGAAGACAATACTTATGGTGGATGACGAAGACAAAATTCGAGATGTCGTCGTGTCTTATTTAAAAAAAGACGGATTTCGCACAATGGAAGCTGGAACGGGAATGGAAGCTTTACAAACAATACGAAACGTCCCGGTCGATTTGGTCATCCTCGATCTGATGCTGCCGGACATCCCTGGGGAGCAAGTTTGTCAAACGATTCGGCAACAATCATCCGTTCCTATTCTTATGCTTACAGCCAAGGTAGACAAATCGTCCCGGGTACACGGGTTGAACATTGGAGCCGATGACTACGTGATCAAGCCTTTCGATCCCCTCGAGCTGGTGGCCAGAGTACGGGCTATACTCCGCCGGACCGACGAGCACCATCTGCTCGTTGATCGAATTTCTTTTAACGACGGTGAATTGATCATCGATTCGGCCCGTAATGAAGTGTTTTTACTTGGCCAACCGGTCAATTTGACCCCGAGTGAATATAAGCTGCTACTCGTACTGGCCCGTCACCCCCAACGACAGTTTCACCGGGAAGAATTGGTTGAAAAAGTGTTGGGGGCCGATTTCGAAGGGGATGTCCGCGCCATCGACCAACATGTCAAAAATTTGCGCCAAAAAATCGAACCCGATCCCAAACATCCCAAATACATTCATACCGTTTACGGAATCGGTTATCGTTTTATGGGAGGTTCCAAATGAAATCCGGATTGCGTTATCGACTGTCCCTGCTGATGATCGGGGTCGTTGTCGGAACCTTGCTCATTGCCGGAATCAGCCTGATGATGGAAACCCATTATCATTTTCAACAATACCAAGAGCAGTATGGGATGGACCACAACCTCCCTGGGCTTACCTTTCATCTGGAACAAGCCCTGCTTCAATCCATGATGTGGACGTTGGTCGGTGCTGTTGTTTTCGCCGTGATTATTAGCTTATATTTGGCAAAACGTCTTTCATCCCCTCTGGTGGAAATGAAACAAGCAGCGGAAGAAATGACGCGGGGGAAACTTTCCGTACGGATAAATGTACCAGGGAACGATGAACTCGCCGAACTTGGGAAAGCATTAAACCATCTTGCCGAACAATTGCAGAAACATGAGCGATTGCGTATTACGATGACGCAGGACATCGCTCATGAATTGCGGACACCTCTCGCCACCTTGAAGAGTCACATTCAGGCCATGCTTGATCAAATCTGGGAACCGACACCTGCAAGGCTGCGCGCTTGTTATGAAGAAACCGAACGTCTGATCGCTTTAGTCGCTGACTTGGAACAACTTACGGAAGTGGATTCTCCAGATTTTCGCCTTCACCGCAAGCCGGAAGATCTCACATCACTCATCGAGCAAAGTGCAAATATCGTATCAGCAGCTTTTATGGAAAAAGGCATCCGTCTTGAGGTGAAACCGTACCCTGCCATCCGTTTGAATGTCGACCGGGATCGGTTCATTCAGATTTTGGTGAATGTCTTGAGCAATTCCCTCAAATTTACTCCTGAGGGCGGGCATGTCGAAATCCGGGTCAAAGACGAAACCGATTCGGTTCTCATCACCGTACAAGATACGGGGATCGGCATTGCTCCGGAAGATCTGCCCTATGTTTTTGAACGGTTTTACCGAGCGGATAAATCACGGAACAGAAAACGGGGCGGCAGCGGCATCGGCCTCACAATTGTCAAAAAATTGGTTGATGCACATGGCGGAACGGTATGGATCGAAAGCGTCAATGGTACAACGGTGAACATTCGTTTGCCAAAGTCATAGGAATAATTAATTTTATGGTCGTATATTACTTCATGCCAAGTACACAAACAGATGCAACGGGTTTCATGGATTTTATTTCCATCCTGACATTCGTGAAGCCCGCATTTTCAAGGTAATTCATCATTTGATGTCCATATTCTTTTGCTTTTTCGTCTGTTTCGTTAAATGGTTGAACCGTTAACGCTATCACACCGCCCGGTTTCATGACACGGCGGATATGTTTTAATATCTCTATTGGTTTCTCCCAAAAGAATATCGTATTTATCGAAAGGACTTTATCAAAAGCGATATCGAACAAGGGAAGATTGGCAACGTCGCCGAGCCTTAAATCTACTCTTCCCTCTTTTATTGCTGTCAAATTTCTCTTTTGGGCTTGCTTAAACATCAAGTCTGAGTGGTCAATGCCAACAATATATCCGTTAGGAGTTAATTTAGAAAGCAACTCTATTGCAACCCCTGGTCCGTAACCGATTTCCAAAACTTTATCATCTTTCTGGATATCCAGTAACGAAATCGTCCACTCAATTTTTTCAGTGCCTTTTAATTCCATTAACTTTCCGGCAATTCTGCCCAATAATCCCTGTGGCTTGCCAAACTGTCTTTCGAATTTTTTAAATATGCCCATGTTTAAACTCCATTTCTTCGGATACTCATTGATTATGATACCCTTAGGTATATTTATTTCAATATTCTTGGTTCCCCCACCAGCTCTGACAGATCATCACTCGACTTTGGACGAAACCGGATATATGACAGGAAGCATCGTGGCGTCCGTCGATTGTAATGGTCATGGATTCTTTTGCAATCGTATACGTATCCGGAGTTACGCTACCCGAAACCACCGCTTCTCCCAAACCATAGCTGGCGGTAACGATCATTTCCCGGGCTTCACCGTTGATGGGATTGACGGTAAACATCACCCCGGCGGCATCGGCCGCCACCATCTCCTGCACCACAACGCTCAAGGCTACATCGGTGTGCGAATATCCATGTTTCTCACGATAATGTATGGCCTGCGGATTCCACAGAGAAGCCCAGCACTCGCGCACGCTCTGCAAAAGCGCCACTTCGCCGTGAATGCCCAGAAAGGTTTCCTGCTGTCCTGCGAATGAGGCCTCGGGGAGGTCCTCCGCCGTCGCCGACGAGCGGACGGCAACCCGCACTCCTTTCCCCAAGACGCGATAAGCTTGCCGGATTTCCGCTTCGATCTCAGGGACAATTGAAGTATTCAGAAACAGTTCTTTTACAGACGCACTGAGCCGTTCGTAGTCTCCATCATGGCCAGCCAATCGTGCGGTCAGCTCTTTCGCGATAGAAATCTCTTCAACCTGCTTCCTGTAGGCGGAAGCCGTGACGCAGAACGCACGGGGAATGGGGAATTTCGCCTGAAACAACTCACCGAGGTTTGCCCCCTTGCCGCCTACCAGGGGGATATCTGCCTTGCTTACCCGATCCAACCAAAGAATAAAATCACTCATAAGCGCCCCCACCTCCATGAAACCTTTGAAACCGTATACCGCTTACAAAAACGACATGTCGGCATGTATCGTCATTGGGCATACATCAACCCACTCACCTCCATGATTACGGAGTAATCTCGATCGGCCTGCTTGATTTCTCCTGATGTGCCTTGCCATCTGCATGCTCGTCATGCCAATCGATCGCGTGTTGCAAAATAGCTTTCACTCCCAAAAGCGCTTCTCTTCGCGACGAATGAAAATGCTGCCGCGCCTCTTCCGGAGAAAGTGCGGCCAAGATTGTTCTGCGCAGCTTCAAAATGTCGCTCACAATTTTCACTATCTCTTCCTCTTTCATTTCATTCATCCTCCTCATGACGGTTTGATATCGTCTTATTTTCACAACGAATGGTCAACTTCTGCTCTGTAAAACGCGCTCCTGTGATTTCTCGCCCCAGCAGCGTTCGCGGCAGAAGCACCTTACGCTTGTATGGACCTGCCTGTACAGTCAGTTCGTCGCCCTTTTGACTGAGTTGATGCTGATCCTTTTGGACAAACGGCAGGACCAGTTCCAAAACATAACCGTCTTCTTCCTTGCGAATCTCCTGCACTTTGCCCCGGTACAATACCGCCGCGGCATCCGTATTGGCAAATGCCGCTTCACCGATCCGTTTGAGCATCGGCAATCCGTATACCTCGGACTCCATCATAGGGATGCGGAGAATAGGAAGCGGGCTAAAGGAGTTGCGTATTTCCTCCTCATACTTGAGATGAATGTCGCGCCAGGTTGACCAGTACCCGGTGCCGGCTTCCGCAGGCAATACCCGATTGACAATAATCGCATCCGTGTTGAATCCGTACAAGTTCAAATAGGTAAAAGCCCTCCTTGCTTCGGCGATCACCATTTTTTCGGGATTGACGACGACACGCACAGACGTCATCGCAGGATCAATGATGATTTTTTGCAGTTTTTCCAATTGCCGAACCAATGATGCAAGACTATCCAGCACGTTGTCACCCGGCAGTTCCAAACCTCCCGCGACGACTTTCGCGACCGGACGCACCACCTTCAATAGTCGACGCTCGTAAGGGAACACCTTCTCCAGCCACCAACGGAGCAGATTCGGATAGCTGAGCAAACGCAACGTCTCTCCCGTCGGGGCACAATCGACGATGATGGCGTCATAGTCACCGCTCGTCGCATGGCGCCTGATTTCCAAGAGACTGAACAGCTCTTCCATTCCTGGAAAAACGAGCATTTCCTCGGTGGTGATATCATTCAGATTGGCCCAACTCATCAATCCGGACAGCCAATTCCGGACAGCGCCCCAATGCTTTTCGGTTTCCCGGAGACTGTCCACTTCCACCCCCCATAGCCGCTCGCTAATCCGTACCGGTTCACTGCCAAGGGCGACTTGGAACGAATCGGACAAACTGTGCGCCGCGTCCGTACTCAAAATCAAAGTCCGGTAACCCTGTTCCGCTAGCTTGACCGCTGTAGCTGCGGCGACGCTTGTTTTCCCGACCCCGCCTTTCCCGGTATAAATAATGACCCTCATCCGGCACCCTCCTTTACTACGAAATCGTAGTTTTAATCTAAAAAAATATACGTTTATACGTTGACTTTGAATTTAATCGTCAATCGGGATGTTGCGGATTTTGGAAGACGGGGCCACGGTCCCCCACGTTTCCTGCCCTTGTATCGCTTTTCCTATCTTTACAGCCAAGGAAAGAAATTGTTTTAGCTCATTGGGGCTGAGCGCAGCCTGCACGCGCGCAAACACCTTCTCAATGATCGCCCTTGCCTGCGAAACGATCTGCATTCCTTCTTCGGTAAGTTGGACAAGGATGATGCGTTGATCCTTATCGGAAGGGTATCGTTTAATCAATCCTTTGCGGTCAAGCCGTTGTGCCAGACTTGTCATGGTGCTGAGCGGCGCCCCCAGTTCCGAAGCAAGCGCGGACATCGTCATCTCACCGCGAAAATGCAGCATCAACAGTACGGCAATCTCGGACCGGTTAACTTTGCGCTCCAAACCGGCCATTTCCGGGAGCAGACTCAAGGGCCGCAATCCGTTCTTCAAAAAGAGTTCCAAAATCTGTTCCATAAGGTTAGGTTCCCCGTGTACTTTAATATCAATACATCTTCACACCTTCATATTACTACGAATTCGTATTTTTTTCAATAACTTATAAAGGGGCAAGCCAGTTTGAACCCCATTGAAGGGCAAAGTATAAAAGAATGCCAGCGAATAAAAAAAGAGCAGCACGCCGGTCTCCAGCAGCATTCACCACCGGAAGCAAATCCGTCGCCGCAACATACAGAAAAATCCCTGAAGAGAATGCAATGGCGACAGCGATTGTCTGTTCGCCCGGCAAATAAAAATCCGAAAGAACAAATGCCGTAACGGCACCTGCAAGAGTAGATACCCCTAATAAGAGAGCGGCTCCTATTGCCTTTTTCTGGTCTTGAAGAAGGGTAAAAATGATGGATGAAATGGTTAATCCGTCCGGAATTTTATGAAGGAGTACGGCAATAAACACGGTAATACCCAGACCAAAATCAACATCAAAGCTGGCCGCGATCGATAACCCGTCAAAAAATGTATGGATGAGCATTCCCACCATGGCTCCCACTGTCGTACTTTTGACGTGGTCATGAACATGAGTTTCCTCGCCGTAATGAAAATGCCCTGCAACATATTGTTGAAAAAAATAAACGGAAAGCATGCCCAAGAGAATAAATACCGGGCTTGAAGATTCATGCTCCAAAGAATCTGGAATGAAATCCAAAATAGCGATCGCCATCAAGAGACCTGCGCTCATCGCCATTAACGCATAGAGTCCTCTTCGCGACCAATTTTGTTTAAACACAAACATCAGCCCGCCCACCACATTCGCGCAGGCCGCCAACAAAACAAACAAAAAGCTGCTCCAATTCATTCCACCACTCCATTAATAGTGCCGAAAAAATCCTTTTCCATACATGACTGAACTTGTTACTGCGGGTAATATCAGCGTGACTGACACCACCCGCAAAGTAGATGTATCCAACAAAAATCACTCTTCCTTGGTTCTTAACAAACGTAACCCATTCAACGTGACAATGAGCGTGGCACCCATGTCCGCAAAAATAGCAAGCCATAATGTTAACCATCCCGGAACAATAAGCAACAATGCGATCGCCTTAATGACAAGCGAGAAGGTAATGTTCTGCTTAATGATTTTCAACGCATTCCGGCTTAATTTAATCGTAAAGGGAAGTTTCATCAGATCGTCAGCCATCAGGACAATATCTGCCGTTTCCAGTGCCGTATCCGTGCCGGCACCTCCCATAGCGATCCCCACTGTTGCATTGGCCAAGGCCGGGGCATCATTTACCCCATCACCAACCATGGCGACTTTACTCATTTGTTTCAGTTCTTTGATTGCCTCAAGTTTATGCTGCGGCAACAGCTCGGCTTTTACCTCGTGAATGCCGACTTGCTTTCCAATCGCTTTCGCCGTGGCAAGGTTATCTCCGGTCAGCATGACCGTTTTTTGAATGCCCAATGCGTGGAGTTTGCGAATGACTTCTTTGCTGCTTTGGCGAACTTCATCGGCAACCGCAATTACAGCAAATATCTGCCGCTCCGTACCGAGCAGCATGACCGTTTTTCCTTGCTCCTGCAATCGTTGAATTTGACTAGATACTTCACTGTCGATGGCTTGCAAATCCACAAAGAGCCTGGGGCTCCCGATATAGTAGAGCTTACCGTTTACAACCGCTTTCGCTCCTTTTCCGGTAATCGAAGCAAAATCTTCAGCTTTCCAAGCTTCCAGATCCACATGTTCTTCCTCGGCTTTTCGAACGATGGCAGAGGCAAGCGGATGCTGCGACCATTTTTCAATCGCCGCGGCGATGGCCAACAACTCGCTTTCGGCGGGGCCCTGCAAGCGGACGAAATCCGTTACAACGGGTACACCTTTCGTGAGCGTACCGGTTTTGTCAAAAGCAATGACCGATAGGCTGCCGGATTCCTCAAGGTGAATGCCGCCTTTAACCAACACTCCGTTTCTTGCCGCAGTGCCAATTGCTGTGACAATCGATACCGGCGTAGAAATGACCAGCGCGCATGGACAACCGACGACAAGCAAGGCCAATCCACGATAAATCCAATCGCCCCATTCGCCTCCGAAGAAAAGCGGCGGAATCACTGCTATGCCTAAAGCCATCACCATGATTGCAGGGGTATAGTATTTTGCAAACCGGTCCACAAACGCTTGTGACGGTGCCTTTTCAGCCTGAGCTTCCTCCACAAGATGTATAATTTTTGAAATGGTCGTATCTTCAACTCGTTTTGTGATTTCGACTTCGAGCAAACCCTCTTCGTTTATCGTACCCGCAAAAACTTCATCTCCCGGCGATTTCTCGACCGGAACCGACTCACCCGTAATCGCAGCTTGATTCACGGAGGAACGTCCTTTGACGACCCTACCGTCCATGGCAATCTTTTGACCGGGCTTCACGATCATAATATCCCCGATATCAATGTCATTTACACTGATCAGCATTTCTTGATCGCCGCGGCGAATTATCGCTTCTTTAGGAGCCACGTTCATGAGCGATCGAATCGATTGACGGGCTTTGTCCATCGAGAAACGTTCCAGCGCTTCGCTGATCGCAAACAGAAAAACGACCGTTGCCCCTTCGCCCCATTCGCCTATGGCTGCAGCTCCGATGATCGCAATGGTCATCAACGTATTCATATTGAAATTAAAGCGGACCAAGCTTTTGAATCCCTTGACAAACAAAGCATATCCGCCTATGACAATGGACAAGACGAAGGCAACCACAGAATACGGATGCTCTTCCCCCAAAATCCATCCGGCAACGAGAAAAATGGCTGACAAAACCGTTGTAATAGTGGATTTTCGTTTCCAAAACGGTTCTGACTCAATCGCGCGCTGCTCTTTTTCCGGATAAACCTTCAACCCTTCAAACGCCCCGGCTTGCTCCAATTCCTGAACGCTGGCTTCCCCATATACCGTTATTTTGGAAGCACCAAAGTTCACCCGTGCATCCTGGACCTTGGGCAGGGCCTTTACATTTTGCTCAAATTTCGCGGCGCAGTTCGCGCAAGTGAAACCCTGTACGCGATATACGCTTTTTTTGCTTATGTTTTCAGACATTTACTTTTTCCTCCTTCCCGTGTTCCAGAGCCAACAAAATAAGCTGTCTCACGTGTTCGTCATCCAACGAATAAAATACCAATTTACCTTCTTTTCGATACTTCGCAAGCCCCATATTGCGAAGCAGCCGAAGATGGTGCGATGCATTAGCCACAGTCGATCCGATGATGTTCGCGACATCACATACGCACAACTCGTCTTCCTGGCATAATGCTAACGCAATTTTCATCCGAGTGTCGTCCGCTAATGCCTTGAAGATTTTCACCATATTTTGTGTACTGATTGAAGAAAGCTGTTCCTTTACTCGATTTACCTTCTCTTCGTCATAGCAGTAAATTTCACAGATGTCATGAGACATAATATTCACCACACATTCAAATGATTATTTTATTATTATAATATAACAAACACCATCTATATTCAAACATTTATTTTACTATTTCATGAACAGATCAAGTCCATATTTCTGTGTAAATTCGCCCTTGGTTAGAATGCCCCCTTTCGCCCCCGAAGGGGGAGACGCAGGGAACCACACACCCTGCACCCTTTCACTCGCCCGTGTGGCAGCCCCAGCGTTTCGGGGCCTTGACAAGCTGCGATACGCATCCATTAGCCAATGCGTGTGACTTTGGAACTCCTGTTGGCGACCTTTGATTCGCGCCACTCCAGATACTCAGCCATATCCAAATACTTCCTGCCGCTTGCCCACTTCTCGTCAATTTCCATGAGCAATGCACCAATCAAACGTATGGCCGACTCACGATTCGGAAAGATCCGAATCACTCGTTCACGCCGGATTTCCTCATTCAAGCGCTCGAGAGCATTTGTTGTGCGGAGACGCTTGCGGTATTTTTCCGGCAAATGCAAGACCGCCGTCGCGTCTTCAAAGCCGGCTTCCAGGATTGCCATGGCTTTCGGTGCTTTCGTCTCGTATGCCTCCAGCACCTGATTCAAGAGAAGTCGTGCCGTATTCAGGTCTGGTGCATCCAAAATGGCCCGGATCCGACTATGCATCTCGTCTTGCAGGGCTTTCGGCGTGACGTCCAAAATGTTGCGCATGAAGTGTGTCTGGCACCGCTGCCAGGTGACGCCTTGGAAGTGTCTGCGGATGGCCCGGACCAACCCTCCGTGGTCATCCGACACAATCAGATCGACGCCTCGCAGCCCGCGGCTTTTCAGCCAGCCAAAAAATTCACTCCAACTGACTTCCGACTCGCTGTCGCGAAGCATGAGGCCTAATACCTCACGGTATCCGTCGGTGTTCACACCGATTCCGACGAGAACGCCCCGAGACCGTACTCGGCCGTCTTCACGCACTTTGAGGACCAGAGCATCGACGATGACAAAGGGGAACGGGTTGTCATGAAGCGGACGGTTGTTCCATGCCGTCACGATCGGATCAAGACGCTTGCACAACTCCGATACTGTGGATTTCGAAAACTCCGTACCGCACAGTTCTTCCGTAATCTGTGCCACTTTGCGGGTCGACACCCCGTTAACCACCATCTCCATCAAGGCCAACACCAGAGCCTGTTCGCTGCGTTTGTAACGGGCAAACAACTCCGTCGAGAACTTCCCGCCGCGAATCCGAGGGACACGAAGCGTAATGGTGCCGACACGTGTTGTCAATTGGTGCGGATAGGTGCCGTTTCGATACCCTTGACGCTCCTCCGTCCGTTCATAGGGCTCTGCACCCAGTTGTTCCGTTGCTTGGGCCTGCAACACTTGGTTCAATACGGATTCCAGAAGTTTGGCTACTCCCGCATCCTGCGAGTTACTGAGAAAAAGTTGATGCAAAAGTTGCGAATCTACGGTAATCTGATATTGAGCCATTTCAATCCCTCTCCTTGGAATGTTGTCTCAACAACTTCATTCTAACCGAGGGGATTTGATAATGGCTCACTTTTTTAGAGAAGCTCTGTTTTTACACAATTATACGGACTTAACTCATGAACATCTGAAAATATTCATTTTCCAAATATATATTTGGCATTCGAACTTCGGAGTAATTCGTTTATCATTGCCAAGTTTTATAGCGAAATATAGACTAACTGTAACAGCATTGTTCCGAATCTGGTCAACATCGGAACTTTGTTAGATAAAAATCTTTGTGGGTGCAAGAACTGGAAATAGTAGACATAAAAAAGAGCTTCTCCCTTGGTAAAGTGATGTTTGTGACAAAACACACCAAGAAGGAAGAAGCTCCTATGAGCCACATTACCAAAAACCTGCCGACAATAAAAGAGCTGGAACAATGGTTATTCCGGAAATTGAAGGAGGAGTTCGCCAGAGCGATGGCGCTAATACCGGAGACAAGATCAGCATATTATGGAGCAGCGGGATCGAGAACGTTACTAGGTCAAAGAAGAACGAGAAGTGAGTGTCGATATGGTGTTTGGAACAGTGCGATTCATGCGGCGTCTCTATTTAGACCGGAGTACAGGCAAACACGTCTTTTTGCTGAACGCCTT
>Ga0209415_10006342_pt1 | contig 21055 bp, 16 predicted proteins | sample PeaSoiSIISIP2007_FD_187696 | JGI IMG/M metagenome (GOLD analysis project Ga0209415, IMG submission 187696) | Peat soil microbial communities from Weissenstadt, Germany - SII-SIP-2007 (SPAdes) (version 2) | ecosystem: Environmental > Terrestrial > Soil > Wetlands > Peat | place: Germany...
GCGGGTGCCGGATACGCCTCGCTGTCTGGCGCCTCGTCGATGACGGCGGCCATCGTGGAACCAAACGGCTCGACTCCTGCGTTGAGTTTCAGCTGGGTCGCCAATGTGGCGCCGTACCTTCCGGGATCGTCTCCGCCCACCTCGTCGGTGTCTCCGCCGCCAGTCCGGTCGCAGCCCGCTGGGATTGTCCCTCCCGCCACCGGTGGGTACCGGGAGGTCGGCTCGGACGGGGGGATCTTCGCCCTCAGCACCCCGTTCTACGGCTCGATGGGAGCTCAGCACCTCGACGCCCCCATCGTCGGGATGGCACTGGACCCGTGGACCGGGGGTTACTGGGAAGTGGCGTCGGATGGTGGAATCTTCGCCTTCCACGCTCCTTACTTCGGCTCGATGGGTGGCCGGCACCTCGATGCCCCCATCGTGGGGATGGCGGTCGACGCCGCCACCGGGGGCTATTGGGAGGTCGCCTCGGACGGGGGGATCTTCGCCTTCCATGCTCCGTTCTACGGCGCCATGGGAGGCCGGCCACTCGACGCCCCCGTCGTCGCCATTTCCGCCGCTCCTTCGGGTTCCGGGTATCGCGAAGTCGCGTCCGACGGCGGAATCTTCGATTTCGGCGCCCCCTTCTATGGCTCGATGGGAGGGCAACGACTGGAGGCTCCCATCGTGGGGATGGCGGTCGACGCCGCCACCGGGGGCTACTGGGAGGTGGCGGCGGACGGGGGGGTCTTCGCCTTCGATGCCCCCTTCGAAGGCTCCATGGGAGGCCAATCCCTCAACCGACCCGTCGTGGGCATCGCCGTGGATGCCGCCACGGGCGGCTACTGGGAGGTGGCGTCGGACGGCGGCGTTTTCGCTTTCAACGCCCCCTTCGACGGTTCGGAGGGAGGACAGCCACTGCACGCAAGAATCGTCGGGGTGGCTCCCTGAGAAGACCCCGCGCCGCGCCTGAAGCCAGACTAGGGAAGGGTAGGTGGGGGTAGGCGACGGTAAAGGTGATCCACCTAACATGCCGATCTTGCCTCGCATCCACACCACGTGCACCCGTCTTCTGAAGCTGGCGGTCCGAACCGCCATGGCAGGGGCCACAGTGGCGTCAGGTGTGTCGCTGCACACCGCGCAGGCCGACGCCGCAACGGAACCACCCCCGAGCCCGAATGTCGCGACGGCGGGTTCGAGCACGACGACGTCCTCGACGGCGACAGCGCCGTCGACCACGACGTCGTCGTCGACCACCACAACGACGCCGGTCCCGGTCACTCTCACTCCCGCCCAGGTAAAGCAGATGTCAGCCCTTCAGCTCCAGATCACGAACACGGGGGCGCTGCTCGACCAGTTGGCCCAGACCTATGAGACCGACACGACCCAGCTCGGCACCTTGCAGGAGCGAGAGGCGTCGATCCACGCCGACGTTGTCGCCACCCAGGAGAGGCTCGCCGTGACCCGCGTCCGTCTGCGATCCGACGCCCTCATCGCCTACATGGGTGGCGTCCCCTTGACCGATATCACCACGGTGCCGTTCTCGAGCTCGAACGCAGCCGAGGCAACGAGCGAGTACGAGCAAGTGGCCATCGCCAATACCGGCGCCGTGGCCTCCGCCTACGAGTCGGAGTCCCGCGCGCTGTCGGTCGCCGATGCATCTCTCCTTGCTACCGAGACCAAGATCCAGGCCGATATCACCGAGATCACCAAGGCCCGCCAGACGGCTATGGCGGCAGCATCCCAGCAGCAGGCTTCCCTCGCCGCGCTCAGCACGGGCAACGAGGCGTCGGGACCCGCGTACTTGGCGACCCAGTCGGCGGGGGGGAACGCCGTGGTCGCGGACAAAAGCACCCCTGGATTGGCGGCCGCGCTTTCGGCCGCCATCTGGGCGGCCGCTTCGCAGGTCGGCGTTCCCTATGTCTGGGGAGGCGAGACACCCCTGCCCGCCCCCGATGCAGGCTTCGACTGCTCGGGCCTCGTGCAGTGGGCGTTCGGACAGGCTGGCATCACCCTGCCGCGCACCGCCCAGGAACAACACGATGTCGTCACACCGGTTCCCGCCGCCCAGGTTCAGCCAGGCGACCTCGTATTCTGGAACGACGGCACGACCTCGGTGCAGCACGTGGCGATCTATGTCGGAGCGGGAATCGTGCTCGAAGCCCCGAGCACGGGGTCCGTGGTCAGCTACTCACCGCTGTGGCCCGACGGCCTCGTAGGTTTCGGAGTGCCCACCGTCCCCAGTCCCTGAGGCACCGCACGGGCGGTGACCGTCTTGCTCCTCGGCTCACCCCGTGCCGTTCGATCCGTCTCTTCGGTCGGCACAGCATCGCGGCAGGAAACTACGTCTTGTCCTGCAACTCACTCTCCCCCGCAGGACCTCCGGTACGGCTTCGGGGAGCTGAGGCGTCAACCGACCCGATCTCGGGGTTCCGGACCCACCGGACCGTTCCGGGGAGCCCGGGCGCCATCTGAAGTCCCACGTTCCGGGCCAGGTCGGCTACCACGTGTTCGGAACCCATCAGGCGATCGGGTTCGCCCTCGACGTAGATCACGTCGACACGCTCCTGCGCCCTGTGCCACACGATGCTCTCGATCTCGCGCTCTGCCATCGCCCGAATCAGTCACGCGAGCCTGCGGGCAGCGGATGGCACTCCAGGCAACGGGCCCGGCCGGGATCGTCGCAACTCACCCGGATCCGGTGTCGGACCAGGGCCCGTTCGATGTCGCCCGCCGATCTCCCCGAGCTACATCCCGGTATCTCGCACGACATGCTGCCATCGCGATGGACGAGCAACGGGTTCTCACAGTTCACGACAGACATGGCCCTGACAAGGGAAGGACTCCTTTTGCGACGGGCCCGGATCTCGTCGAATCCCTGGACTCTCGGACGTCAGCCGAATATCGTGACACTATGACAGACATTATGTCAAACTCAGTGTCAGACATGACGTCAATTCGCGTCCTGGGATGACACCGACGAGCGTGGCGCTGCGGAAACGCGCCCGGGAACGCCGCAGCGCAGCGGAGCGGACGATCCTCGACGCAACCGAAACGCTCCTGGCCGACAGGGAATTCCGGGACCTGACCGTCGAGGGCGTCATGGCCTCGACCGGCCTCACCCGCACCTCGTTCTACCGCTATTTCCCCGACCTCGAGGCCGTGCTCCTGCGCTGGCTCTCCGCCCTCGGGGGTGAACTGCGGCGCTGCGCCGACAGCTGGCTGCAGGACCCCGCCACCGGCCTGGAGGCAGGGATCGAATTGATCACGCTCTACCGTGACCATGGCCGGCTCCTCCTGGCCTTCGAGCAAGCTGCCGGGGCCGGAACCGAGATCGACGCAGCCTGGCGATCGGTGATCCAGGAGTTCGCGGGGAGGTACACCGAATTCATCGCCCAGCTGTGCCGACGCGGATTGAGCAGCATCGAACGACCCGAGCAAACCGCTCGCGCACTCGTGGGCATGACGGAGCGCTATCTGCTCGAGACATATGGTCGGGGCCCAGCGGTGGACATCGACGTGGCCGCCGAAACGCTGGCCGAGATCTGGCAACGGACGCTGTTCAGTTCGGGGGTGGCGAAACCACAGACGTGAGCACCGGGTCACCACCCCGGCCGAGGTCCGGAGCCGCGAGCAGGGAATTCCCCAGGTCGCGACCTACGGTCGGCGGGCGCCGCCGGACCTCGGTCCTTTCCATATCCATCGCGGCAACCAAGGTCGAGCCCCGGTCCTGAGCCCCTCGGGACCCGGTCAGGGCCCCGAACGAGGGTTCAGAAGCCGCCGCGACGGGCCGATGCCTCGTCTGCGGCACTGGGAAGGGGCAATGGAACCTGCGTGGCTGGAGCGTCTCGCCTTGGAGTTGCCCGATGCCGTCGTCGTGGCCGACGCGGAGGGCAACCTCATCTGGGGCAACCCCGCGGCCGAGGAGATCTTCGGGCAGCGCACCGCTGACATCGTCGGGGTCAGCGCGCTCGAGCTCGTCCATCCCGAGGACCTCGAGCTGGCTGTCGCCTCACTGGCCAGTGTTCGGGACAAGGTCGTCGGCTCTCCCATCGAGCTCCGGGTCCGGACACCGTCGGGCTGGAAGCTCGTCGAATTGATCGGCGCCAATCTCGTCGGCAAGCCGCCCATCGACGGACTGGTGTGGTGCTTGCGCGACCTCACCGAACGGCGACGCTGGGAAGTGGCGACGAACGATACCGAGCGGTTCCGTTCCCTTGTCCACAATTCGGCCAGCATCCTGATGCTGCTCGACCGAACCGGCACCGTGCAGTCGGTGTCCGCCGCGATCACCCGGATGCTGGGTCACGATCAGGAACTCGTCGAGGGCCACCTCCTAGAGGACCTGGTGGTCCGAGCCGACCGACAGGCGTTGCGTGCCGGACTCGCCGCGGCGCTCGACGACCGGCCAGCCGACCAGGGCCCCACGGTGGTCGAGGCCGACTTGCGGCGTCGTGACGGCGGGGTACCCGTACCGTGCGAGTTGAGCATCGTGAACCTGCTCGATGATCCGACCGTCAACGGACTGGTCGTCTCGGCCCACAACATCACCCAGCTCCGCTCGACCCGAGACGCGCTCGAACGCCTCGCCACGCGCGATCCGCTCACCGGGCTACCCAACCGGAAGCTCATCCTGGATCGCATCGAGCAGATGCAGAAACGCGGCCGGCGCACCGGGCACGACGGCGCCGTGCTGTTCATCGATCTCGACCGCTTCAAGGATGTCAACGACTCGTTGGGCCACCGAGTGGGGGATGACGTGCTACGCCAGACCGCCATTCGCTTCCAGGGGGCGCTGCGAGAATCGGACTCGATCGGGAGGCTCGGAGGAGACGAGTTCGTCGTCCTCGTCGAAGGCTCCGGTGCTCACAACGCGGAGGTCGCCGCGCAACGCCTCCTCGACTCGCTGGACGCGCCCTTCAACGTGCACAGCGCCGCCCGGCCCCAGCTCACGATCTCGGCCAGCATCGGCATCGTCTCAGGTGTCTACGCATCGGCCGAGGATCTGCTCATGGACGCTGATGTCGCCCTGTACGAGGCAAAAGCGGCCGGGCGCAGCCGGGCGTTGCGGTTCGAACCCCATATGCGTGGCGAGTTCCGTACTCGTATCGAACTCGAGCGCGACCTTCGTCTGGCGTTGGAGAACGGTGGATTCTTCATCGTCTATCAACCCGTGGTCGAGCTGGACGACGGTACGGTCCAGAGTATGGAGGCGCTGCTTCGCTGGCGGCGTCCATCGGGACTCGTCGTGGCACCTGACGCCTTCATTCCGACCCTCGAGGACTCCGGCCTCATCGTCGAGGTCGGCGCCTTCGTATTGCGAGAGGCCTGCCGCCAGGCCCGACAATGGTATGACGCAGGACTGCCGATCGCGGTGTCTGTGAACGTCTCTCCTCGCCAGTTCGAGATCGACACACTCGTCGACGAGATCCAGAAGGTCTTGGAACACTCCAAGCTGGACCCCAGGTACTTGATCCTCGAAATGACCGAAACGACCCTGATGCGCGACTCTCAGGAGTCCGCGGTGCGCCTCACGGCCCTGAAGGATCTCGGTATTCGCCTCGCCATCGACGATTTCGGCACCGGCTACTCGTCGCTCGCTTACCTCCAGCAGTTCCCCGTCGACATTCTCAAGATCGACCGCACCTTCATCGCGGGATCGGCCTCGGACGGAGCGAGCTCGGCCCTGGTTCATGCGCTCGTCGAGCTCGGGGACGCCCTCGGCCTGAAGACCGTGGCCGAGGGCATCGAGACCTCGGACCAGCTGGCACGGCTGCAGGAGGAAGGGTGCGACGCGGGACAGGGCTTCTACTTCAGCCGTCCCCTCGAATCCGCCGATGCCGGACAGTTCCTTGCTGGTGCCAACGACCGCACGGCACCGGTGCCCTTGGCCGTCGCCCCGTAGGAGGAGGGACGCTGCGTGCGGTCCCCACTCGTTCAAGCTTCGGTGTACAGGGGTCGATGAAAACGACAGAGCACTGGGAGGTGCACGCCCATGGAGGAGACGATCCGATCAATCTTGGCCGAGCACGGCCGTCTCTCGTGTGAGGTCGCCGATCTCGGCGACGATTCCGACCTCTACCGGGTCGGCCTGACGTCGCACGCCAGTGTCAACGTCATGCTGGCGATCGAGGACGCGTTCGACGTCGAGATGCCCGACCACATGTTGCGCAAGAGCACGTTTCAGTCGATCGCGTCGATACGCGCTGCGGTGATCGAGCTCACCCGCGCACAGAGCGCCTGATCGGTCAGCGTCGGAGCCCTCGCTCGCTCACGAGATCGCGAGCGACAGCGTCTTTGTGACGCGGTCCTGCGTCGGGAGCTTTCGCGCCACCTTGATCTTCTGATCGACGAGCGTCACCGTGACCGTTACGGTTCCACTCCTTCTGGGTGTGCCCGAGATCATGCCGGTAGCCCTGTTGATCTTGAGACCCCGCGGCAACCTCGCCAACCACCTATAGGGGGGATTGCCGCCGGAGGCGGCCAGCGGGGCCGAATACGTGTGGCCGACGCTCCCCGCCGGTAGTGACGTCGTCGTGATCGACAGCGGGGGCGGAAAGGTCAGCGCGTTGCCGACCCCGTCCACCGCCGCGCAGAAGTTGACTGTCGGGCAAGACAACCCGTCGACGGCATTGCCCGGGTCGATGCTCGTCGGGGCAGACCAGGAAGTACCGTTGTAGGTGAGGGCGTTCCCGCTGTGGTCCACCACGACACAGAGCATGGCCGTGACGCACGCCACCGAGTCGAGCGCAATGCCGGGGTCGATACCCGTCGGGCTGGTCCACGCCGTCCCGTCATAGGTCAGCGCGTTTCCTGACCCGTCGACGGCGACACAAAGGGTGGCGGTGGCGCATGACACCGCCGATGGGGTGTTCCCGGAGTCGACGACGGTCGGACTGGACCACACACTGCCGTCGTAGGTCAGCGCGTCGCCGGTGGTGTCGACAGCGGCGCAGAAGTTCACAGACGGGCACGACACGGCCGCCAGTGAGTGGCCGATGTCCATGCCGAAAGGTAGCGACCACGCGTTGCCGTCATAGGTCAGCGCGTTTCCTGACCCGTCGACGCTGACGCAGGAGTTCTGCGTCGCACATGACACCGAGGAGAGGGCTTGGCCGGGGTCGATGCTGAGCACGCGAAGCCAGGTGCCGTACTGGTAGTGCAGCAGGCTCCCCGCTCCGTCCACGGCCATACACGCCAGTGTGTTGGGGCACGACACCGAGGAGAGGGCTTGGCCGGGGTCGAGCAGGTTGGGTGGCTCCCAGGTGTTGTTGCGCTTGTGGACGACGGCGTTCCCCGCCCCGTCGACCGCGACACAGAACTTCGCCGTGGGGCACGACACGGATGCGAGCGCCTGGCCGCTGTCCACCAGCGTGGGCGACGACCAGCTCCCCGAGGCGGACGCGACACCGTCGATCGGGAGGGTGGCGAGCGCGGCGCCTGCCGCGATGACCACGGCTACGACGACCCGGGCAGCGCCGCCCCGACGGACCCTGAGGGCCCGGACCACCCCCCTGATGGAGCGCAACCCGTCGACCATGTCCACACCCCCCGCAATGGCACCGCTTTCGCGGCATCGACCTGGGCAGACGGTACCGAACGGGCTGCGCGTCCGCCCACGGTCTCCGGGGGCGTGATTGACCAGCCCTTTCCGGGGCTGTCCCGGCCCGTCGGACCGGCCGTCTCGTTAGATAATCTAACGACATGCGCACGCATGCGAATGACGCTCCCGGGGTGCGGACGGGTGGCTCGCTCCACGATCCCGGGTCCTTCGGGCGCGCTGCGGCCTGGCTCTCCAAGCAGGTCGAGCTGGCCCTCGTCGGTGTCGAACTTTCGCTTCCGCAATACCGCGTCCTTGGGGTGCTGGCCGAAGGGGCCTCGATGCCCTCGGCCCTGGCCGAGCGCCTCACGGTGCGCCGGCCAACGGTCACGTCGGTCGTCGAAGGGCTCGAGGTCCGAGGTTTGGTCCAGCGCACCCCCGGCGACGTCGACAAGCGCAGCGTCACCCACACCCTCACCGGAAAGGGCCAAGACCTGTTGGACAAGGCCAATGTCGCGGTCGACGCTCGGCTGACCGCCATTGCCGCCTGTCTCGACGACCCTTCCCTCACCACTCAGGCGCTCGACAGCCTTGCGCTGTGGCGTAGCGCGATGCGCGCGTACCACTCGGCCCCGGAGGCCCGGCCGTGAGCCTCTTCCAGGCACCCGCCGCCGCTCCCGCGATCATCGAGGAGGCTCGCTACGGCGCGCCTCGCGGCTCGGTCGACCCCGATACGACCAAGACGTGGCTCCGGCGCGCCATGCCCATTCTCGGAGCGCACCGGGGCATCTTCATCACATCGCTGGTCCTGTCCTTCGTGGGACTGGTGCTCCAGGTCCAGATCCCCGACCTCCTCAACCATGCCATCGACAACTCCGTGGTGCGCCACACCGTGCCGCTGCACTTCTACGTGTGGTGGATCCTTGGCCTCGGGCTCGCCGGTGGGGTGGCCGGGTACGTGTCACGCCTCTTTCTCTTTCAGACGGCTTACGAAATCGAGTACGACCTACGGGCCCTGATCTACGAACATCTGACTCGGATGTCGTTCCCCTTCTACGACCGAGTGCAGTCCGGGCAGCTCATCTCGCGGGCCAACTCCGACATCCGGTCGGTACAGATGTACATGACCTTCGCGCCCATGATCCTCGTGCAGTGCAGCATCGCGGTGGTCGCCTTCGGTTTTATGCTGTCGATTGACGTCCCGCTGGCCTTCGTGGCCATGGTCACCATGCCCTTCGTGTTCATCGTCGGGCACCGCATGCGCAAGTCCATGTTCCCGGTGTCGTGGCTCATCCAGGCCCGCCTCGCCGATGTGGCCACCATCGTCGACGAGAACGTCAACGGCGTCCGGGTGGTGCGGTCGTTCGCGGCGGAGAAAGAGCAACTGCGCACGCTGGCCAAGGCCGCGGACAAGGTCCAGTGGGGCTACGTCAAAGACGCCGATCTTCGGGCGCGCTGGACGCCGGCGGTGCAGAACCTCCCGCAGGTGGGGCTGGCCCTCGTACTCGGCTTCGGCGGGTACATGGTAATACACGGAACACTCGGGCTCGGCGCCATTCTGGCCTTCAACTCCTATCTCCTCATGCTCCAGGCCCCTTTCATGATGCTGGGCATGATCATCATGATGGGCCAGCGGGCCGCGGCGTCGGCCGAACGCATCTACGAGATCCTCGACGAGCAACCCACCATCGTCGACCGGCCCGGTGCCGTGGCACTGGTCGATTGCAAAGGGGACGTCCGCTTCGACAAGGTCGGGTTCTCCTACGGACCCGGTCTCCCCATGGTGCTCTCCGGCCTCGACCTGCACCTGCGCCCCGGCGAGACCGTAGCCCTCGTGGGGCGCACGGGTTCGGGTAAGTCGACCGTGGCCCGTCTGATCCCACGCTTCTACGACGTCACCGAGGGAAGCTTCGTGGTGGACGGCCACGACGTCCGCGACCTGACGCTCGACAGCCTCCGGGCCAACGTCGGGGTCGTGCTCGATGACGCCTTCCTGTTCTCGGTGTCGATCCGGGACAACATCGCCTACGGGCGCCCTGACGCCGACATCGCGGATGTGAAGGCAGCCGCACGAGCGGCCGGCGCCGATGAGTTCATCGCGGAGCTGCCCCAGGGATATGACACCGTGGTGGGAGAACGGGGCTACACCCTGTCGGGAGGCCAGCGCCAGCGCATCACCATCGCCCGGACACTGCTCGTCAATCCACCCATCCTGGTGCTCGACGATGCCACCAGTGCGATCGACGTACAAGTGGAGCAGCAGATCCACGACGCCCTTCGTGTGCTCATGGAAGGGCGCACCACGCTGATCGTGGCGCACCGCCTGTCGACGATCAGCCTCGCCGACCGTGTCGTCCTGCTCGAGGACGGACACGTCGTGGCCGACGGCACGCACGCGCAGCTGCTCGAAACCACCCCGCACTACGCCGAGGTGTTGGCCCAGGCCGACCCCGAGGCGCGGATCGTGCTCAATCCGGCCGACGGGAACGGGTCCGAGCCCGCGATCGGGGGGAATTGATGGGCTTCGGCGGATGGGGCGGACCGGGCATGTTCGGCGGGGGTGGGCGCCCCGGCGCGCCCGCCGCGCCCGGGCTCCCGTTCGGCGGCATCCCCGCGGAACTCCAACACGGGGTCGACGAGCTCCTGGCCGAGGAGCCCGACCACGGTGAGCCCCAGGTCGTCTTCTCCCAGCAGCAGAGCGCCAAGGAACGCAAGCGCCTCAGCCTGTGGGGACTGCTTCTCGAGTACCCGCGCATGCTGGTGCTTTCCACGATCCTGGTGATCGTCACGAGCGTGGCGCTCCAGGCCGGCCCCAAGCTCACGGAACTTGCCATCGACAAAGGCATGGTGCCAGGTCACCGCCATCTGAGCGTCGTGGTGCTCCTGGCTGTCGTCTACCTCGCGTTCATGGCGTTTACCGCTGTGACCCAGCGGGCTCTGGTGAGGGTCACCGGTCGGTTGGCGGCCGGCGTCATGAACGACCTCCGGGTCAAGGTCTTCTCCCACCTGCAGCGCTTGTCACTCGACTTCTTCACCGCCGAGAAAGCCGGGGTCGTGATGACCCGCATGACCAGCGACATCGAGAACCTCCAGCAGTTGCTGCAAGACGGCCTGGCCCAGTTCGCCATTCAGGGTCTGACGATGGTCGTCATCACGGTCATCCTGTTCACGACCAACGTCACGTTGGCGCTCATCACGGTGCTGCTCGTCGTCCCCGCTCTGGTGATCATGTCGTTGTGGTTCCGGGTGGCATCCGAACGCGGTTACGACCGCGTGCGCGACGGCATCGCGAATGTGATGGCCGATCTGTCCGAGAGCTTGCACGGCGTGCGGGTTGTGACGGCCCACAACCGGCAGCGCTTCAACATCATCCACCACCGCAACGTGGTCGGTGAATACCGGGACGCCAACATCTACACCGCCCAGATCAATGCCGTCTACGGTCCGGGCACGCAGCTGCTGGGGTGGCTCGGACAGGGCGCCCTGCTCGCCATCGGGGGCGACATGGTCGTGCACCATTCACTCACCCCGGGTGCGTTGATCGCCTTCTTCTTGTACCTGAACCGCTTCTTTGCACCGATCCAGCTGCTGGTCCAGCAGTACAACAGCTTCCAGCAGGGCCAGGCCTCGATCTTCAAGCTGCGAACCCTGCTCGAAACGGAGCCAACGGTCATCGAGGCACCCGACGCCGAGGAGCTGCCCCCCGTCGAGGGCGAGATCGTCTTCGACGACGTGACTTTCGGATACGACCCCGATGCCCCCGTCCTCCACGAGGTCGACCTGCGCATCGCACCAGGGGAGACCGTGGCCTTCGTCGGGCCCACCGGGGCCGGCAAGTCCACTCTGGCCAAGCTCATCACCCGTTTCTACGATCCCACGGCAGGCCGTGTGTGCATCGACGGCCACGACATCAAGGGCGTGACGTTGGACTCTCTTCGCCGCCAGCTGGGCGTCGTCCCCCAAGAGCCGTTCCTCTTCGCCGGCACGATCCGTGAGAATCTCGCCTTCGCCCGACCGTCGGTCTCCGACGCCGAGGTGGCCGAGGCCATCCGGGCGGTCGGGCTCACCGAGCTCGTCGACCGTCTGCCTCACGGCGTCGACACGATCGTCCACGAGCGAGGGCAGTCGCTGTCGTCGGGCGAGCGCCAGCTCATCGCCCTGGGCCGCGCCTTTCTGGCACACCCCCGGGTCCTCGTCCTCGACGAGGCCACCTCCAACCTCGATCTGCAGTCCGAGACCCGGATCGAGGCGGCTCTCGACATCCTGCTCGAGGCCCGCACCGCGGTGCTCATCGCCCACCGCCTTTCAACCGCTATGAAGGCGGACCGTATCGTCGTCGTCGACGAGGGGCGCGTGGTGGAATCTGGGACTCACTCTGAGCTGGTGGCGCATCAGGGCCGGTACGCCGAGATGTACGCGGCGTGGGTCAATCAAACCGAGCACAGCGAGCAACCAACCGCCTCGTAGCACCCGAGACTCCACGGTGGCCCCCAGTCGATCCTCGACTTACGCTCGGCCCATGGCTCTTCGTCTCTACCACCTTGTGATCGATGCCGACGATCCCGGTTCCCTCGCCCGTTTCTGGGCCGCCGTACTCGATCACACCATCCTCTACGAGGACGACGATGTGGCCATCGTCGGAGTCGACGAGCATGCCTACCCCGGTCTGTGCTTCCTACAGGTTCCCGGTGCCATGGTGGGCAAGAACCGAATCCACATCGATCTGGATCCAGACGACCGAGACCGCGAGGTCGACCGCTTGATCGACCTCGGTGCCAGACGAGTCGATGTGGGTCAGGGGACCGGCGTGACGTGGGTGGGCCTGGCTGATCCCGAGGGAAACGAGCTCTGCGTCCTGCGTCCTCACCGAACGTTGATCGACTGATACCGGGCCGTCTGACGTGAGCGCCCCCACTCAGTGCGACGTCGCCGTCGTGGGCGGCGGGTTGGTGGGAACGGCGGTGGCATACGAGCTGGCCTGCGCGGGTGTGCGGGTTGCTCTGGTCGATGCCTCACATCCGGGCCGCGCGTCCGATGCCGGCGCCGGGATCGTCTCGCCCGAGACGTTCCACGAGGCGGACCAGGACTGGTTTGGGTTCGGCGTCGAGGCGGCAAGGCACCTGCGCGCTCTCGTCACGCGTCTGGCCGAGGACGGGGCCGACCCCGGACCAGAGGCCTTTGCCGAATGTGGGTCCCTCGTCGTGGCGTTGGCCGAGCACGAAGATCCATGGTTCACCGAGGTGAGTGCGCTCGTGAGCACGCGCAGTCCCGACGTGGCCGAGATCCCCGCTCACGAGGCGAGGGCCATGTTCCCGCCCCTCGGACCTCTGTGGCGAGCCTTGCACAGCCCCTCGGCAGCCCGCGTGGACGGTCGTGCACTTTGTGGCGCGCTTCGCCGCGCCGCGGAGCGCCGCGGCGTCGCGCTCGTGTCCATGGGTGCGACCGGCATCGACCGACGGGGTGATCGCGCGACCGCCATCCGCGGTGCACACGATGTGGTGCCCTGTGACGCGGTGGTCCTTGCCGGGGGAGCGTGGTCGGCCACCGCGGCGCGGTGGCTCGGAGTTGAATTGCCGATCTTTCCCACCAAGGGTCAGATCGTCCACGTCGCCCTCCCCGCGGCAGAAGGATCCGCCGGCCCCCCCGACAGCGAACGCTGGCCGATCGTGCAGCCGATCCTGAGCTTCTACCTCGTGCCGTGGCCCGGACGCCGTATCGCGTGCGGTGGCACCTTTGAACCAGACGCCGGGTTCGACGTCCGCCCCACCGCGGGCGGTCTGCGCGATCTCCTGCGCGAATGCGTGACCATCGCACCGGGTCTGGCGAACGCAACGTTTGTCGAGGTGCGGGTCGGATTGCGCCCCATGAGCGCCGACGACCGACCGTTGCTCGGGCCGTTACCGGGGCTGTCGAACGTCCATGTGTGCACGGGCCACGGCGCCAACGGACTCCTTCTCGGTCCATATTCCGCCGCGCTTGTCGCCCGAGGGATCGTGGGCGCCCGTGGCGCCAGCGTGGTGCCCTACGACGCGGCGCGATTCTTCGCACCGTGAAAGTCGTTCGCCGGGGGAACGCAGTTCTCCGGTTGACGGGGGCGGATACCTTGGGACGAGGAGCGCGCAGATGAAGCAGTTCGCCGGGATCGACTTCGACCGCGTCGTCATGTGCGGAGCTGTCCGGCAAGTCCTTGGTGCCATCCCCCGCGCCGCTCGTGCGTCCGGAGAGTCGTTTCCGGTGTGCGGACAGGGCGACGGTGAAGACGCCGGCCGACCAGGTCGAGAGGCGCTCGGTCGACGGCGGGTAGATGTTCGGTCGTCTGGACCCCCCTTAGGCTCGGGCAGTGAAACCGATCCCGTGGTGGGCTTTGGCATCTGCGGGGACAGCCCCTGTTCTCTTGGTGGGCGGCTGGGCCGTGGCCGAGTCACGACAACCTCCGGGATACAGTCCGATCCGCGACACGATCAGCGCCCTGGCGGCACGTGGGGCCGCCGACAGGTGGGTGATGACTTCGGCGCTGGCGGGCCTGGGCGCATGCCACGTGATCACAGCAGTCGGCTTGGGACCGGCGCGCCGGCGCGGCCGACTGGTGCTCGGCATCGGTGGTACGGCGACGGTGATGGTGGCCGCGTTCCCTCAACCGGTCAGTGGCAACTCGGTGGCGCACACCGTGGCCGCCTCCGTGGCCTTCATCGCGCTGGGGTCGTGGCCCGCCTTGGCCGCACGCAGGGGGGCCGGGGCGCCCTTGTTGGCCTGGCCGTGCTCGGTTGCCTCCACTGTCGCGCTTCTTGGTCTGGTGGTGTGGTTCGCGGCCGAGCTCCACGGCGGTGAGCGTGGACTGGCCGAGCGCGCCACAGCCGGTGCTCAGGCCCTGTGGCCGTTGGCGGTCGTGGTCACTACGCGCCGGGCCCTCTCCCGAGTTCTGGTTCCCTGACAAGCGGCGGCGGCTCCGGCCGACGACGGTTGCTCCGGTACCTCGGATGTATCGGGCTCAGGCCGACACCGTGCTCTGCGTCGCTGCGGTCGCGTCGGCCAGCAGTTTGTCGTCGTCGGCCAACAACGCATGCGCCAGTCGACGCACCATGGCGCCGATCTCGGGGTGGGACTCGGGGTCCCATCCCTCGAGCAGCTCTGTCATCCCCGCCCGGCGCGCCGCCTGGAGGCGATCGATTGCGTCGTGGCCCTGGGTCGTGAGGGTGAACTCGCATTCGCCGGGACCTGGTGCCATCTCCACCAGTCCCTTGCTCACCAACGCCTCGATCCCCATCTCGATGCGCTCGGGGTCGACCTTCAGTCTCGTCGCCACGCTCTGAAGGGTGCAGTCGGGTCGATCCGCGAAGCGGTACAACAGCCACGTCGGCCGGGCGTCGAGCTGCAGACCGGCCCGTTGGGCCAGCGTGGCGTAGAGCTCACGTCGGTTCTCGCGCAGGGCCATTCGTTCCAGGGCGAGCTGGATCTCCTCGAGTGACGAACGCGACTCGTGCATCCCCAGCTCCTTCCCGGGCCCGGCGGTGCGCACGGTCTTGCGCAACTCGATGTCCGGAAGAAGCCACGACAGCGCGAAGGCCGCCGCCGCGACGGGGACGCCGATAAGGAAGACGGTCTGGATCGTGTGCACGATGCCCGCCACCACCCCGGCGTGGAGGGCCGGCGGCAGCCGGTTCAGAGAGGATGGGTCGACGGCGTTGAGCGAACTCTTGAGGTGTGAGGGAATACCCGTGAGATGCAGCGCGTGAACGACGTTTGTCGTGAGCAGATTGGCGAAGATCGCCCCGAACACGGCTGTGCCGAAGGAACCGCCGATCATGCGGAAGAACGTCGCTCCCGAGGTCGCCGTACCCAACTGCTCGTAGGGTACGGCGTTTTGCACCGCAACCACCAGCACCTGCATGACGAGGCCAAGTCCCACCCCGAACACGAACAGGAAGCCTGCGATCACCCATCCGCCCGTCGTCAAACCGATCCGCGACATCAACAACAGGCCCACGATCATGAGAAAGGTGCCGACGACAGGGAACACCTTGTAGCGCCCCCAGCGGCTGACGAGCTGACCCGCCCCCGTCGACGCCAGCAGCAGGCCACCCATGAGCGGCAGGAGCCGCAGCCCCGACGCAGGGGGACTGAGTCCTCGGGCATCCTGGAAGAAGATCGGCAGGAACGTGAGCGCGCCGAACATTGCGAATCCCATGACGAAACCGACCGCACTGGCGGAGGAGAACACGCGGTTGGTGAACAATCCGAGGGGAATGACCGGCTCTGTGGCGCGGTGCTCCACCAACAAGAAAGCGGCGGTCAACATCACCCCGGCCACCGCCAACACGACGATGGGAGCCGACCCCCAGCGGTACGTGGTGCCGCCCAGGCTGGTGAACAACACCAATGAAGTCGTGGCCAGGGTGAGCAGAACCGTGCCCAGATAGTCGATGACGTGATGCACTCTCCGTAGTTGCCCGGGGAGCTGCGCGGATGTGACGAAGAGGGCCACGACACCGATCGGGATGTTGATGTAGAAGACCCATCGCCACCACAGGTACTCGACGAAGAAGCCGCCCAGGAGAGGGCCTAGAACCGTGGCGACGCCGAACACCGCGCCGAAGAGCCCCATGTAGCGGCCGCGATCCCGGGGCGAGACGATGTCTCCCACGATCGCCTGCGCCCCGATCATCAACCCCCCGCCGCCCAGACCCTGGATGGCCCGGAACAAGATCAGCTCGAGCATCGTGTGGCTGAAACCCGAGAGGGCGGAACCTCCAAGGAAGATCACGATCGCCATCTGGAAGAACGTCTTGCGCCCGTACTGGTCGCCCAGCTTTCCCCACAACGGCGTCGACACGGTGGAAGCCAACAGGTACGCGGTCACCACCCATGTCAGATGCGATGCCCCGTGCAGGTCGCCGACGATCGTCGGCAGTGCCGTGGAGACGATGGTCTGGTCGAGAGCGGCCAGGAACATGCCGAGCAGCAGCGCCCCGATGATGAGGAGCACCCGTCGATGTGACAGATCGAGGGCGGCTGGCATCGGGCTGGTGCCCGAAGCGAGGTCGGTGCGTTCGACGGCTATCGGCCCACGATAGGGGGCGCCGCCGGCGCAGTGTGCCGTTCCCCCGTGCCCGTCGACAGACCCATTCGACCTGGATTCGGAGCTCGTTCCTCGACCGCGGGACCTCCCCCCGCTCCGATGCGGCTTTGGGCCCAAGGCGTCTCCGGGTCACGTCGAGCCACGAGCCCGGATTCGCGGCTGTCCTCAGGACCCGAGCGGTGCGAGGGCGGGAACGACTCGTTCACCAACCTCGGTGACGTACGCGATGGGATCGCCCACCGGCATCAGCTCGACAGTGACGACACCAAGCGCGCTGTACTCCTCCATCTGCGCCAGAAAGCGGTCGACGTCGTCGAGCGGGTTGCTCATAGCGAGAATGGTCCTGTCGATCGATGCCGGATCTCGCCCCTCGGCAGCACAGTGGCGATCCAGGACCTCAAGCTTGCGGGCGATCTCCGCGGGGGAGATGGCGAACAGATTGCAGGCGTCTGCGTAGCGAGCCACGAGTCGGAGGGTCTTACGCTCTCCGCCGCCCCCGATGAGCACACGCGGGCGGGGAGAGCTGATCGGCCGCGGCGAACAGATGGTCTCGGCCAGCGTGTAATGGCGCCCCGCGTAAGGACCGGAGTCGTCGCTCCACATCTGCAGGCAGATCTGCAGCGTCTCTTCGAGCCGTTCGAAGCGCTCGGCGAGGGGCGGAAACGGGACTCCGAGGCCGAGGTGCTCCCGCTCGTACCAGGCGGCGCCGATCCCGAGCTGCGCTCGACCTTCCGAAAGGACGTCGAGCGTGGTGACGATCTTGGCCAGCAGTCCCGGGTGACGGTAGGTGACCCCTGTGACCAGAAGGCCGAGGGTCATCGTGCTCGTATGTCCGGCCAGGAACCCGAGTGAGGTGTACCCCTCGAGCATGGGGTCCTGGGCGGTGGCCATCATTTCCATCTGGAACCAGTGGTCCATCAAGGTGAAGACCGATACCCCACTCTCCTCGGCGACTCGAGCCGTGGCCGCCAGCGTCGGGGCAAGGGTCTCTGGCGCGCCGGGCAGGGTGAAGTTGACGAAGTGGATGCCAACTCGCATCAGGTTCCTCTCGGTCGTGGATCGGTTCGGGCCCATACATTCCCATGGACTTAGACGGGCGGCCCCTCGGGCGCACTCTCGATTTCGCCCACCCGAGCAGCGATGTCCCTCCTTCCCCTGAGGCGCCTTCTTTCTCCCTTGACGCGCTGGCCTAGACGCCGAGGGCCTTGACGCCGCGGCCTCCCTTGACACTGTCGGACACAATTAGATACGGTCCGACTCGGATTGTAATCTGGGAAAGCGAGACCGGCGTGCCTGCACTCGAACGCAAATGGTGGACCCTGATCGCCGTCTGCACGGCGACATTCATGCTCCTGCTCGACATCACGGTGGTGAACGTCGCCCTCCCCGACATCCAGCGCTCGTTGCACTCGACCTTCAGCGATCTGCAGTGGGTGGTGGACGCGTACTCGTTGACGTTGGCGGCCTTCCTCCTCACGGCGGGGGTCCTCGGTGACATGTTCGGCCGACGCGGAGTGTTCGCTATCGGGCTGGGAGTGTTCTCGGTGTCGTCGTTGGTGTGCGGTCTGTCGTCGTCCTCTCTCATGCTGAATCTGGCGCGCGGCGCCCAGGGGGTCGGCGGTGCGATCATGTTCGCAACCTCGTTGGCGCTCATCGCGTCCGCATTCCACGGCCGCGAGCGAGGCACCGCTTTCGGCGTCTACGGGGCCGTGATCGGCGCGGCTGTGGCGGTGGGACCGCTCATCGGTGGAGCGCTCACGAGCGGGCTCGGTTGGCGATGGATCTTCTTCGTCAATGTCCCGGTCGGCGTCGTGGCGATCGCCGTCACCCTGACGCAGGTGCAGGAGTCGAAAGAGGCCAACGAAAGGCGGATCGACTGGATCGGGTTCGTTTCGTTCTCCGCCGCGCTGTTCATGCTCGTTTTCGCTCTGGTACGGGGTAACGCCAACGGCTGGGCCAGCACCATGATCATGAGCCTGTTGATCGGATCTGTCGTTCTCCTGGGTGTGTTCATCGTCGCCGAGTGGCGCCAATCGGACCCCATGCTCGACCTCAACCTCTTCCGACGACCCGCCATGGTCGGATCGTCGATCGTTGCCATGACGCTGTCAGGGTCGATCTTCGCCCTGTTCCTCTACATGACACTCTTCGTGCAGGACGACCTCGGTTACGGGCCGTTCGCGGCCGGGCTCCGGTTCTTGCCGATCACGATGCTCTCGTTCTTGGTGGCCCCGGTGGCAGGAAAGCTGAGCGTCAGGATCAAAGCGCGCTACCTCCTCGGCAGTGGACTCGTGTTCGTCGCGGTCGGGCTCTTCCTCATGTCCCATGTCCATACCGCGTCGCATTGGACGGCATTGCTGCCTGGGTTCATCGTCACCGGCATCGGCATCGGGACGGTGAACCCGGTGCTGGCATCGGCTGCGATCAGCGTGGTGCCACCCGAGCGCAGCGGGATGGCTTCGGGGGCCAACAACACGTTCCGGCAGGTCGGCATCGCCACTGGGATCGCCGGCCTCGGGGCGGTGTTCCAAAGCCAGATCCAGCAAGAGACGATCGCCGCGCTCGGGGCCACCCCGACCGGGCGGGAAGTGCTGGTCCAAGGGGGCGCGCCGCTGAAGGCCGCCATCACCGGTGGCGGAGTACGGCAGGCCTCGGCCGCGATCCCGTCGGCGCCGGCCCGCGACGCGTTGCTCCACGCTTACCAGTCCGCTTTCTCGAGCACATTCGACCACCTCATGATGATCGGCGTGGTGGTGGCGGGTTTCGGCGCGATCTGCGCCTACACCCTGGTACGTGAGCGTGACTTCGTTCCCAGCTACTCCCCGTCGCCGGGCCAGGGACAACCCGGTCAGGAGCAACCAGCGGCGGTGGCCCTGTGACGGTTGTGAAGACCACGCGTCCGGGGCAGCACCCCGGACCCCGGGCTCCGGGCCGGCCACGCGACGAGCGGGCCACCGTTGCCATCACCGAAGCCGCGCTGCGGCAACTGTCCGAGCTCGGGTACGCGCGCGTGTCGATGGAAAGCATCGCGACCGAGGCGGGAGTGGCCCGGGCCACGGTCTACCGCCGTTTCAAGGACAAGGCAGACCTGATCACGGCGGCCATCGCCGGCAACCCGGGGGGGCGGTTTCCCGATCAGCCCTCCGACAACCCCCGGGTTGATCTGATCGTCCACCTCGAAGCCTTCGACGAGCGTTTCGGCGAGAGCTGCGTCGAGGTGATCGGAACACTGCTCGGCTCGCGCGAGGAGCGCGATGCTCTGACACTGCATCGGCAGCGGGTGGTCGAGCCACGCACTCGATATGTACGGGACCTGCTGTCACGAGCCCAAGAGCTGGGGGAGCTCCCAGCCGACATCGATGTCGACCTGGCCGTGCAGCTGCTCATCGGTTCGGTCCTGGCCCGGCGAGTGAGCGGCACCGCGAGCCCGCCGGGCTGGGCCGCTCGCGCCGTCGACATGATCTGGCGACCCGCCCACGCCGCATCCGGCTAGGGCCGACTCGACGACCTGTCGGAAACGTCGACCTGTCCGGGGGGAGGGTGGAACAGCGGTTCGACGACGTCGGGCCGGCCGGTCAGACCTGCAACCCAACCACCGACGAGGCCCAGCGCGGCCAGGTGCCAATCAAAATCGAGAGCACCGACAACAGCGAAGCACAACATCGCCGCCGCCGCGCACGAGGTTGCGACGTCCTCCCGGCGACCCGCCCGGATGACACAAGCCCCGGCACACACCAACAAGACGGCACCGACGAGCCCACCGTCGGCGAGCACCTGCAGGTATTCGTTGTGGGAGAAGTGCGCGAAATTGCCGTCCTTGGCATGGAAGAACAACAGTTGATCGGGGCCGACACCCACCACCGGAGACGAGCGCCACTGGTCGAAGGCGGCCGACCACTCGTGGCTACGGTCTTCGCTGCTTCCCAACGCGACGCGGCGCTCGATCGGGACGCGCAGGACCACTCCGGCGCCTACCGCGATTCCGACGGTGGCCACACACAGCGCCGCCAGGATGACGACCCTCCTCCGCGTGTTGCTTGGGGACTTGCGGGTCGCCTCCGCCGGTGCCCTCACCGCGTGCCCGCGCCGCGGCACCACCACCGACAGGACCACCGCCACGACGACGGCGGCGGTCGCCAGAGGCTGCGCGGATCCTCCGCTCGAGGTGGCCACCACGGCCAATCCACCCAGAACCCCGAGGACGACGGCAAGCGCGGCACGGCGCCACTGGGCGAGCGGGACGAGGGCAGCTCCCACGATCGCTCCGAGAACCGCCCCCCTGCTCTGGGTCGCGACCAGCCCCGCGGCACACAGGCACACCATGAGCCTCGTCGTCCGGGCCCGCTGGTCGAGGCCGACGCCGACCAACATCGCCACCGCCAGTAGGGCGCCGGCCGCATTCGAATAGGTGAGGGTCGTGGCCAGACGCCACAGGTTCTGGGCGGGCATGGCGAGCGGGT